>Ga0302320_10001393_pt1 | contig 58169 bp, 47 predicted proteins | sample Bog_T0_3_FD_202130 | JGI IMG/M metagenome (GOLD analysis project Ga0302320, IMG submission 202130) | Peat permafrost microbial communities from Stordalen Mire near Abisko, Sweden - Bog_T0_3 | ecosystem: Environmental > Terrestrial > Soil > Wetlands > Peat | place: Sweden: Abisko, Stordalen Mire... | reverse complement strand
ATTCTCACGAGAGGCTCCTTGGTACGACCTCGGCATCGCATGGCCTACGCACGGTCATTCGCGAGCACCAGCCCCGACGGACGTGCAACGCGCCGGTGCGCTCGGCGCCGGTGGTTTGGGCGCGGCCGGGAGAAGTCCCTCCGCGGCCATCTCCTCGTACGCGACCCGCTGGAGGGCGGCGACTTCCTCGGTCGAGAACCCGAGTTCGAAGCCGGCGCACTCACCGTCGCCGAGCGTGCGCGGATCGCGGCCCGTGATGCTGCCGAACAGCGCAAGCGCCTCTAGATAGTAGCCGTAGGTACTCGCGTGATAGTGGTCGGTCGCCCAGAGATCGACCTTCCCGGAATCGATGCCGTCATAGGGATTCGGGTCGGCGATGCCGCCATGAATCGCACGCATCCAGGTCTGTCCCACCGGCACGACCGCCTTGACGCCCGCGGCGGCGGCCGCCTTGTCGTAGCCGCCGCGAATATCGGCGGTCATGTCGTCGAGCGTCTTGTGAAACCATGCGCCCAAGCGCTGATAAATCTGATCGGGCCGCGGCCATGTGGCCATCAGGCGCAGCTCGACCGCGGGATTGCGCGCGCGCAGGAACTCCGCCATTTTCTTCGAGCTCGCGATCAGCACCTCAGGATCGCCGGGCTTGTCCTTGTCGAGCGTGCTGTAGCCTTGCAATACGACACTCGTCCAGGGTTTCGCGCCGATCGCCTCCAGCCGATGCGCCAGGTGCCAGTCGAGGCCGACGCCGGGCTGGGTCTCGAGCGAGACCTCGTACGCGAGTCCCGCCTCGGTCGCGAAGGCTTGGAACAATGCGGGTACCCCGCCGATGCCCGTGCCGTTCAGGTCGGTGACCGTGTCGGCGCGGTAGAAGCGCACGGCGGACCCCTGGCCATAGGTAAAGCTGTTCCCGATGAACAGGATGCTCGTTGCCGGGCACGGATGGGCGGCCAGCATCGAGAGCAATGCGCCGACGAGCAGCGTCGCGCGGCGCCCCAGCCGGCGCGGCAACTGCCGCTGCGAATTCAACGGGTGCGTATCGAGCATACCGAAGTGTGCCACCCGCCGCCGCCCCGAGCCACCCGGAACGGCCGCGAAATCCCGTCGCAGGCGGCTGCCACTCGTCATCGTTAGGGCTTAAGCTGACGCACCGCCGGAGAACCGACCTTATGAGCACCATGCGTTCGCACCCACCGATGATCGACCGCCGCCGGCTGGCGGACCTGCGCCTTGCCGAGGACCACGCGTTCGAGCGGCGGACACATCGATCCCGCATCATGCGGGACCGGGCGAGTGCCCACATGCCCATGGGGGTCCCCATGTCGTGGATGGCAGGCCTGTACCGGACACCGCCGATCTACATTGCCGGCGGCCAGGGCGCTTCGTTCACCGACGCGGACGGCAACGATTACCTCGATTTCAATCTCTGTGATCTGTCGATGACGATCGGCTACGGCAATCCGGCCGTCGCCGGCGCGCTCGGTACCCAGGCGAGCCGCGGCAGCCAGTTCTTGCTGCCGACGGCGGACGCCATCTTGGTCAGTGAAATACTGGCGGAACGCGTCGGCCTGCCATTTTGGCAGTTCACGCTGTCGGCCTCCGGGTCGAATGCCGAGGTGATCCGGATCGCGCGTTTCATGACGCAGCGGCCCCGCATCGTGATCTTCGGCGGGCATTACCACGGGCACATCGACGAGACGCTCGTTCGCGACGATGGGGGCCGCAGCGTACCGATCGCGAGAGGCCTGTCGCCGGGATCGGGCGAGCACACGACGATCCTGCCGTTCAACGATCTCGACGCACTGGAGCGCACATTGCGCGAGGGCGACGTCGCCCTCGTACTCACCGAACCCGCGATGACGAACTGCAACCTCATCATGCCGGACCCGGATTTCCATGCGGGCTTGCGGGACCTCACCCGCCGCTACGGCACCTTGCTGTGCATCGACGAGGCACACACGTTTCAATTCGCGTTCGGCGGACTCACGCGCGAATGGCGCTTGACGCCCGACTTCGTCGTGCTCGGCAAGGGTTTCGGCAGCGGCGTCGCCTTCGGCGCCTACGGAATGACCGCCTCAGTGGCGGATTTGTTCGCGGCGAACCTGGATGTGGATATCGGACCGAGCGGCATCGCAACGGGCGGCACGACCTATGGGAGTGCGCTCACCCTGGAGGTGGCGCGGGTCGTGCTCGAGGAGGTCATCACGGAGCGAGCCTACGAGCGCGTCCGCCGGCTCGGCGGGCTGTTGGCCGACGGCCTGGACGCTGAGTTCTCCCGTCGCGGATTGCCGTGGAAAGCGTTTCGATGCGGCCCGCGCTCAGGGTATTGTCTCGAGCCCGTGTTGCCGCGGACGGGCGAGGAGAGCGCCCGCTCACTCGACTACGAACTCATCGATGCGCGGCGCGTATTCATGGCGAATCGCGGCATTTGGGATGCGGCTGCCTCGGCCGGACCGCAGGCCTCGATCGCGCATACCGACGCGAACATCGCTACCTATGTCGCTGCGGCGGGCGAGTTTCTCGACAGGATCCTCGCATGACGCCGGCATCTACGGGTCCCGGTCATTCTCCAACGGAGGCACTTTATGAGTGACCATCAATTCGCCTATCTGACGTCGACCGCGAATCCCGGCTTCCTGAACGCGCCGACGCCGGCCGCGCGGCCCGACGCGCCATTTCTCGTCGCGGGCGTCGCCTGGGACGGGTCGACGACCAACCGGCCGGGTGCGCGCTTCGGCCCCTACGCGATCCGCCGCGCGAGCCACATGCTCTGCGACGGCTGGCATCCCTTGTTCGACGCCTCGCCCGCGGAACTCATCGCCGATCTCGGCGACCTCGCGCTGCCGAACACCTCGCTCGCGGCGATGCGCGCGGCGCTCGAGCCGCTCGCCGCGGAGCTCGTCGCCCGGCATCACGTCGTCTGGCTCGGCGGCGACCATTCGATCACACTGTCGCTGCTGCGGGCCCACCACGCCCACTTGCAGCGCCCGCTCGCGCTCGTGCATTTCGATGCCCATTGCGACACCTGGCCCGATCACATGGGCGAGCCGTCGGGCCATGGCACCTGGGTTCGCGAGGCGCTCGACGAGGGTCTCATCGATCCGCGGCTCACCGTGCAGTTCGGCATCCGCTCGTCCGCGCAGCGCGAGATCCGCGACTACGTGAGCGACCGCGGCGGCTTGATCTTCACGGGCCGGGACTTGCGCGGCTTGCACAGTCCGGCGCAGCTCGAGGGCATTTGCGCGGCGGCCCGGGGGCGCTTGGGCGGCAACACCGAAACGCCCGTCTATCTCTCCTTCGACATCGACAGTCTCGATCCGTCGTTCGCGCCCGGCACGGGCACGCCGGAGCCCGGTGGCCTCGCGACCGCGCAGGCAATGACGCTGCTCGAGGAACTCTCCGACCTGCACTGGGTGGGCATGGACCTCTGCGAAGTCGCACCGCCCTACGACCACACGGACCTCACGAGCCACGCGGCGGCGACGCTGATCTGGACCTATTTGTCCGGGCAGGTCACTGGCGCAAATACTCCTGCGGGCCGCTGATCTCGATGTTGACGCCGGTGCCCTGTGTCGAGGGGCGCAGGTGCACGAGATAGCCGATGCCCTCGCGCTGCGACTTGAGGATCCAGAACTCACGCTGATTCGACAGCTGCTTGACGTCCTCGACTTGCGGATCAACCCGCCCCGCACCGGCTTCCGAGAGCGTGATGAGCCGCAGGATCTCGCGCTGCGTCACCGCATCGGCCCCGGTCGGGCCGCTCGCGAGATCGCCGAGCACGAGGGTAAAGCGGCTCTTGCCGCCCACGTCGATGGACTTCCAGCGAAACGGCGAGCCGCTCGCCTCGGCCTCGCGGTTCGCGCGGTCGATGTCGCGGGCCGCGGGTGCGCCCCCGCAGCTCGCGACGGTCCCCGTGATCAGCGCGATCAGTGCAATCGATGTGCACGGCGATGCTGGCCGCCGCGCCTTCATGGTCTTCATGGCAGGGACGCCCCCGGCGCCGGCACCACCGAACCGCTCAGGGCGGAACCGGTCCGCACCGATTCTTCCTCGGTCGAACGCAGCAGATTGTCGCGCACGAACTGCATGTGCTGGCGAAACACGTAGAGCTGCTCCGCATGCGAGCCGGGCATCTTGAGTGCAATGACGGCCTTCTCGATGTCGGCGAGCCTCGCGAGGAGCGCCGCGCGCTGGCCCGGCGACAGCTCACCCAAGGATTGGCGCTCGAGCGCCATGAGCTGCTTGTAGCGGCGATTGATGCGGCTGCGGATGCGCCAATTGTAGAGCGCCGGCAGATAGCGCAGGGCCGGAATCACGACGAAGAACGTCGGCAATAGAACGACGAAGGTGCGGCTCAGCAGCGTCGCGAGCCAGAAGGGGAAATAGCGGTACAGGAGGCTCTTGCCCGACTTGTAATAGCGCGCCGCATCCTCGCTGACCGGCAGATCGTGCAGGACCGGCGTCGGGAATTGTCCGGCATTTTGCAGCACCGTCGCACGACCGTGCACTTCGGTGGCGGCCTCGATCAACAAGTCCGAGAGTGCTGGATGCAATCCCTGGCGCGCGACGAGTTCGACCGTCGGCGCGAGCATCGTGATGTGCTCGGGCGGCAGGTTCTCGCCGAGATCGAATGCCCCGGGCGGCAGGTCTAGCTTGTTCAAGTAGTGAAAGCGGCGCACGTAGGCGTCCGCCTGGGGGAAATCGAACAGGCGTATGCCTGGCGCGTGCAGCATCTCGCGGATCGTCGCGCTCGACGCCGAATCACCGGTCAAGAAGATCGCATCGGCGCGGGCCTGCAACAGAGCAGCGCGCGCGGCCTCCCCCTCGAGATCGAGCAGCGTGGTCGACTCATGCGGAACGATCTCGTTGGCTTTCAGCAGCGCGAGCGCGAGCGCTTCGGTACCGCTGCCCTCCGGACCGATGGCGATGCGCCGGCCCTTGAGCTCGGACAGCCGCTCGATCGGTTTCGGGCTGCGGTAGAAGACCGTGAGGGGCTGATAGGCCACGCTGCCGAGCGAGCGCAGATCCGTGTCCGCCGCCGAGGTGCCGGAGATGCCGGACTGCACGAGGGCGACGTCGACCCGCGAGTTCGGGGCGCTCAAGCGTTCGAGGTTGTCGAGCGAGCCCTTGGTAACGAGCACCGTCGCCTTGACCCCGCTGCGCGCGAGGATCTTGCGGTAATCGTCCGCGAAGGATTCGAAGCGGCTTCCCGCCGGGCCGCTGGCGATCGTGATCTTGTCGGGCGGCGCCGGCCGCAGGAAGTGCATGGCCGCGAACACGACGAGCCCGCTCACGAGCAGCACGGGCACCATGGTCTGCAGAACGTAGAGCCCATAGCTCAGCGACAGCTTCGACAACAGGCGTTGGAAAATGCCGCTGCCATCGCCGGGTTGGTCGTCTTTCGCGCTGTCTTCTTCCGTCAAGATTCTTACCGTACCGTGGCCCGGACCCGCCGATACTATCATCGAGTATTGCCTGCATAAATCGGTCAATGCGGCAACGCGCGAAGCGTCGGGCGGTGATGCCCCGGTGTATGTGACGACCGCCCGGTGCCGATGGTGACGAACAGTGCAACGAGTGTCAGGCGGGGGGCTGCACCATGACATCTTGCAGGTCGATCAAGGCCTCTTCCGCTTCATTCATGTAGAGACGCTTGTTCTTTCGCGGGTAATCGCAGACGTCCTGCTCCAAATTGACCCTCGCAGAGAGGAGCACCAACGGTTCGCTGCCGTCGTTCAATATCGTATGAGCCACGCCCCTTTTCGGAAATCCCAGAAAATCGCCGGCATCGATCGGGTACCGCTGCTCGTCGATGATATTCCGAATACTCCCGTCCAGGCGGTACCGTCATCAAGTGAAACCCGAGATTCGTCAGACCCGCAGCCTGTCCGAGTGACTTCGAAGTCCGGATTGCCTCTGGATCGAGCACGTGTGCTCTTGTGAGCCCCGGCATCTTGCCTGAATTCAAATGCCGCCTCGATCGCCGACGGCAGAATCCAAAGCGGCATGCAAACCGTGGTAAACCACGGATACAATCTCTTCGCCGCCATCCATTGGATCCTTAGCCAGGGGCGGCGGATGCTGTGAAGTTGACGAAGTGTGCGACGGCGAGGATCTACCATGATGCGATCGGCCCGATATATCGTCCCTCGGCTGAAGCCCGCCCTGCACGCCGCGCGCAGGGTCGCGTCCATGGCGGCGACGCTAGTCGCGGCGGCGCTGATCTGCGGCTGTTCTCTGCTCACGATCAAGTCGCCTGAGGTGCCGCTCACGCCGCGCGAACAGGAGGCGAGGCTGCTCACGCGCGACTATGCGGCGCATTTCGTCAGTACGATGACCCACGCCATGGACGAGGTGCCGCACGGCGAGGGCGACGCGGCGCTGCGCGCGCAGGCGCTCAGACTCAAACTCGGGTCCGTCATGGAAATCACCCGCGCATCGACGGGGCTCTCACCGATGGCGAGCCTCATCGATACCTGGGCCTTCGCGGTCCAGTTGCGTGATTTCCTCACGGGCGGGGCCGGCGCGGAGTTGCTCGGCAGCGCGCAGCCGGACGTTCGCCTGACGGCGGTGCGGCTCGCCGACGACGCCGATGGCCTCGCGCACAAGGTCGCGGGCAAAGACTACGCGCGCTATCAGAGTTTCGTGACGGCGTATGCCGAGCGCAATCCGCTCATGAGCGCGGACTGCGCCCGACCCTCGGTCCTCGCCTCCTGGGTCGCCGTCGAAGGCGACACCAGCCCGCTGCGCTCGGAGGGCACGGTCTCGCAGGCGCTCGGCGACGTCTCGGACCGGGTGCGCATCTACAGTGAACGCGTGCCGCCCTTGAGCCTCTGGCAGGCCGAACTCGCCCTCGACCGCGCCGGCTTCGACCAGAATTCCTATCGCAATGCCTTGCGCGACTTCGATGCGCAGCTCGCGCACATCACCAAGTTGGCCGACACGAGCCCGGAACTCGTCCATGAGGCGCTGGGCGATCTGCGGGAGAGCCTGCGCCTGTCCGAGGACCGGCTCGACAACGCGTTTCAGCAGGCGCTGCGCACGGTCCACGGCGAACGCGAGGCGCTGGCGCTCAACATTGCGTCCGAGCGCGAGAGCGCGACCGCCGCCTTCGATCTGCAGCGCGCGCGCATTGCCGAGGATGCCGGCAAGATCGCCGCCCAGGCCGTCGACACGTCCTGGCATGAGCTGCGCAAGCTCATCCGCGAAGCGCTGCTTTTGTTGATCGTGCTCGCGATCGTCATGCTCGGCTTGCCGTTTGCGGCGGGCTACCTGGTCGGCCGCCGCCGCACGCGGGTGCCCTCACCCGGTGCGTCTTGAGAAGCAGGTAGCGTTTCACGCCGAAGGCTCCGGATGACCCACCCGGTTCTGCGAAGCCGTCGACCATATTCCCGGGATCGACTCTGTAGATTGGCCCGATCAAAGGTAAAACCCGGGTGATGTTAAGTGATCGCGAAGTTATCGGCTCGCGCCGTACGGCGCCGGCATGGATTCGATTTCTTGCTGATGCTCGCTGCCATCGTCATGGGACCGGCGGCGTTCGCACAGGTCAACGTCACCACTTACCATAACGATCCCGGCCGCAGCGGCGCGAACACCCAGGAGACGCTGCTCTATCCGGCCAACGTCAACAGCAAGCAGTTCGGCAAGCTGTTCACGTCCGCCGTCGACGGCTATGTCTACGCCCAGCCGCTCTACGTGGCGAACGTCGCGATCGGCGGCGGCAAGCACAACGTGCTCTACGTCGCCACCGAGCACGACAGTGTCTACGCGCTCGATGCGGATTCGGGTGTCGTGTATTGGCAGAAGAGCCTCATTCCGTCCGGTGGCCGAACGGTAAACGGTGACGCGGACATCGCCGCAGGCTGCGAGGACATGGTCCCCGAGATCGGCATCACGGGAACGCCGGTCATCGATCCCGCGACCAACACGCTCTACGTCGTCGCCGCGAGCATGGTGGGCGGCGCCGCCGTGCAGTACCTGCATGCGCTCGACCTCGTGAGCGCGGGCGAGAAGTTCGGCGGCCCCGTGAACATCCAGGCCGCCGTGCCCGGCTCCGCCGGGGATGCAAAGCTCTCGATCGTTTCCTTCAATCCCTTACAGGAAAATCAGCGCGCCGCCCTGCTGCTCGAGAACGGTCATGTGATCATCGGCTGGGCATCGCATTGCGACGTCGATCCATGGCATGGCTGGGTCATGTCGTACGGCGCGGGCACGCTCGCCCAGGAGGCGGCGTACAACTCGACTCCGAACGGTGGCGAGGGCGGCATCTGGATGAGCGGCGGCGGTGTGGCGGCCGACGCGGCCGGCGATCTCTACTTCACGACCGGCAACGGCGATTGGAACGGCACGACCGATCTCAGCGACAGCGTCGTCAAGCTCGGTCCGCCGGCAAACGGCGCGTTCCCGGTTCTCGATTATTTCACGCCGTTCAATCAAGCGAGCCTCGCAGCCGGCGACATCGACGTCGCGTCGAGCCCGCCGATTTTGCTGCCGACGCTGCCGTCAGGCCTGCAGTTGCTCGCGCAAATGGGCAAGACGGGCACGATTTTCGTGCTCAATCGCGCGAATCTCGGCAAGTATTGCGTCCAGAGCACGCCCGCCTGCACGGGCAGCGATCCGCAAATCGTCCAGGAAATCCCGAACGCGACGACGGGCGTCTGGGGTTCGCCCGCCTACTGGAACGGTTCGCTCTACTGGGGTGGCCAGAGCGATCGCATGACCGCGTTCGCTTTCAATACGACGACCGGACGTGTTTCGACATCCCCGACGTCCCAGACTCCGCAGTACTTCGGTTACCCGGCGCCCACGCCGTCGATATCCTCGAACGGCACGGCCTCGGGCATCCTGTGGGCGCTCGACGCGAGCGCCAACGGCTCGACCTGCATCGGCGGTCTGAATTGCCAGGTCCTCTACGCCTACGACGCGACCAATCTTGCCGTTCTGCTCTATTCGAGCAGCCAGGCACCCAATCTGCGCGACGTGCCCGGCTCGGCCGTGAAGTTCGCGACGCCGATGATCGCCAACGGCAAGGTCTACGTCGGCAGCCAATATGCGGTCTCGGGCTACGGCGCGCTGCCGAACGTGACGCAGGTGACGATCGCGCCGGTCCTGACCCCCGCCGCCGGTACCTATACGAGCGCCCAGACCGTGACGATCGCGGACGCGGCCGCGGGCGCGATCATCTATTACACTACCGACGGCACGACGCCCACGAGCGCCTCGCCGGTCTACACGGGACCGATCTCGATCGCGGCGACCATGCCGATCCTCGCGATCGCGATCGGGAACGGCGGCGGACCGAGCAGCGCGGCGGGCGGCAATTACCTCATCGAATCTCCGCAGCCGACGACCCCGCAAGCGGTCGATCTGTCGTCGGTGTTCAACACCAGTGGGATCGCTGCCGTGCAGGCCGAAGGCGCGCCGATCATCTCCGGCGGCCTCGACGGGTACGGCGACGCGTTCTCGGCCAAGCTGCTCGGCACGTCGCTCACCTACGCGGGAGTCACCTATAGCCTCGGGCTCGCGGGCGAGTTCAGCGGCGCCAGCAGCACGACGATCCCGCTGCCCACCGGCAACTTCACGACCGTCAACCTGCTCGCCTCCGCCGTGAACGGCAATCAGCTCAATCAGACCTTCACGCTGAACTACGCGGACGGCACGTTCACCAATTTCACCCAGAACTTGAGCGATTGGTGCAAGCCGCAGAGCTATTCCGGCGAAACCATCGCGCTCCAGATGCCGTACCGCGTGACCGCCTCGGGCAGCACGCAAAACACGACCGTCTATCTGTACGACTATGCCTTCGCCGTACCGAACGGTGAGACGGTGCAGAGCATCACGCTGCCCTCGAATCGCAATGTCGTCGTTCTCGCGGTCGATGTGACGCCGAGCAGCCAGCCGGCCGTGGCCACGGCGGCGACGCCTGCATTCAGCCCGATACAGGGTACCTATACCTCGACGCAAACCGTCTCATTGTCCGACCCGACACCCGGTGCGCTGCTGTATTACACGTTGGACGGCAGCACGCCCACCGCAAGTTCGACGCAGTACACCGTGCCCGTCTCGATCGCTGCGACCGCGACGCTCAATGCGCTCGCCATCGCGAACGGCTATGCGACGAGCGCAGTGGCTTCCGCCACCTACACGATCGCGCCTCCCGGCGTCACGGCACCGCCGATCTCCGATCCGACGCCGGGCACGGGCGGCGCGACCGCGAACCCGGGCTTCAGCCCCTCCCCGGGGAGTTTCGCCACCGCGCCGGCGGTCTCGCTCGCCGACGCGACCGCGAACGCCGTGATTTATTACACGCTCGACGGCAGCACACCGACCTCGAATTCGGCGGCTTACGCGGGTCCCATCAGCCTGAGCGCAACGACGACCATCAACGCCTTCGCGAGCGCCGCCGGCGCGAGTCCGAGCGCGATGGTGAGCGCACGCTATGTGATCGGTCCGCAGTCGATCACGACGCCCGAAGGAGTCGATCTGTCGCAGGCAGCCAACCTGGACGGCCTCGAGGCCGCCGGCACGCCGGTGCTCGGCGCAGGACTCGACGGCCACGGCAATGCCTATGCCGCGGATCTGCTCGGTGCGACGCTCACGTCGCAGACCGACATTTACACCCTCCCGGCCGCGGGGCCGGCCAGCGCCGTCACGAGCACGACGATCCCCTTGCCCGGCGGCAGCTACGCGAGCGTGAACCTGCTCGCGACGGGCGTGAACGGCAACCAGCGCAATCAGGTCTTCGTCGTCACCTACGCCGACGGCTCGACCGCGACCTTCACCCAAAGTCTGAGCGACTGGTACACGCCGCAACACTACACGGGCGAGACCCCGGCGCTCACGATGGCATACCGCGTCAAATCCTCCGGCGTGACCGACAGCGGACCGGTCTACATTTATGCCTACGCGTTCGCCCTGAATCCGAACGAAACCATCGCGAGCATCACCCTGCCCGCCAACCGCAACGTCGCCGTCGTCGCCATCGACCTCACGCCGGTCGGCGGCAGTGCGAGCCCGCCGTTGACCGCGACGCCCACGTTCAGCCTTGCCGCCGGATCTTTCACGGCACCCGTGAGCGTCGCTTTGGGCGATGCCACGCCCGGCGCGGTCATCTACTACACGACCGACGGCACCGTGCCTTCGACGAGTTCGCCGCAATACGACACCGCCGGGACACCCCTCGAGCTCACGACGAGCACGACCCTCAGCGCGTTCGCAACGGCGCCCGGCGCGACCGCGAGCGCCGTCACCACGGCCGTTTACTCGATCGCCCCGAGCGCGAATACGCCGACTGCGCCGGCGACCGGAGCGGCGGCCGGCGGGACGGCGGTCAGCCTGGTCGCCGCCGACAATCTGCGCGGCATCGGAACCGACGGCACGGCGCTTGTGGGAGGCGGCATCGACGGCAGCGGCGATACCTATTCCTCGCAAGCCTTGGGGAGCCAAGTCAGCTGGGGAGGCTCGACGTTCCACATCGGCGCAGCCTCGGCCTACAGCGCCGCGGCCGGTACGACGATCGCTCTTCCCACCGGAACCTATGGGTCTTTGCTGCTTCTCGCGACGGGCGTGAACGGCAATCAGCCCGACCAAACCTTCGTCGTGACCTATGTGGACGGCTCGACCACGACCATCACGCAAAGCCTGAGCGACTGGTTCACGCCGCAGAGCTACCCCGGCGAAGCGGTGGCGGTCGCGACGGCCTATCGACTCAATCGCAGCGGGACTCCGGAGGCGGGGCCGTTCAATGTCTACGGCTATTCCTTCGCGCTCGATCCCACGAAGACCGTGCAGAGCTTGACGCTGCCCGCGAACCCCAACGTCGCCGTCCTCGCACTCGATCTCTTGAGTCCGCCGATTTACGCCCTCGTCGGCATCGGCACCGACGGGACGGCACTCGTCCCCGGTGTCGGCGGCATCGACGGCAACGGCGACACGTACTCGTCGGTGTTGCTCGGCAACTCGTTGACATGGTCCGGTGCGACATTCACCTTCGGCGCCGCGGGCAGCGGCGACGCGGCCGCCGGCGTGACGATCCCGCTGACGACGGGACATTACGGATCCTTGAACGTGCTCGCGACCGGCGTGAACGGCAACCAGCCGAACCAGGCCTTCGTCGTCACCTATGCGGACGGTACGACCGCGACCATCACGCAGAGCTTCAGCGATTGGTTCACGCCGCAGACTTACCCCGGAGAAGCCGTGGCGCTTGCGACCGCCTATCGCCTCACGAACGGCGGAAATCCCCAGTCGGGTCCGTTCAATCTCTATGGCTACTCGTTCGCGCTCGATTCCACCAAGACGGTGCAGAGCGTGATGCTCCCGCCCAATCGCAACGTCGTCGTGCTCGGCGTGAACCTCGGCGCAGCCGTCCCGGGTCGCACCACGCCGGTCGTGACGCCGCCGGTCGTGACACCGCCGGTCACGACCCCACCGGTGACGCCGCCGCCCGTGACGACCCCACCCGTCACGGGCAACACGGCGGCCACGAGCGTCGGACTCCTCGGCACCAACAACGCGTACGGCATCGGCGCGGTGGGCACGCCGGTGGGCGGCGGCGGCATCGACGGCTACGACAACGCCTATGCCGACAATTTCCTCGGCACACAGCTCGCGTGGTCGGGCGAGACCTTCACGCTCGAGACCGCAGGTCCGGGCAGCGCGGTTACGAACACCACGATTCCCCTGCCGCCGGGCAATTACGGCAGCCTGATGTTGCTCGGCACCGGCCTGAACGGTAATCAAACGGCGCAGGACTTCGTCGTGACGTACTCGGACGGCAGTACCGCGACCTATACGCAAAGCTTGAGCGACTGGTTCACGCCGATGGGCTATTCGGGCGAGGGGCTCGTGCTCGCGACCGCGTATCGCATCACGTCCACCGGCGGCATGGGAACAGGGCCCTTCAACGTCTATGGGTACAGTTTCGCGCTCGACCCCACGAAGACACCGGTGAGCCTGACGTTGCCGCCGAATCCGAACGTCATCGTGCTCGCGGTCGACCTCGCGCCGTAGCCCGCGGCGCGGGACCGCCCGCGTCCTTCAGGTCTGCGCCATGATGCGCGCGAGCCCGGACTCGATGGCATCGCGCGTGATGTCATTGAGCTGCCGCGGGTCGAGCCCATGGGGGTTGATGGGCTTGCCGATGATGACGCGGATCGTGCCGGCCTTCTTCAAGAACCCGCGGCGCGCCCAGAATTCCCCGGCATTGTGTGAGACGGGCACGACGAGCTTGCCGGTGTCGGTCGAGAGCAGGGCGCCGCTCACGCCGTACTTGCGCGGCTGACCCGCGCGCACGCGCGTGCCCTCCGGAAAGATGATCACCCAGAGGCCTTGCGCGAGCCGATCCCGGCCTTGATCGATGACCTGATTCACGGCGCGGTGCCCCGCGCCGCGGTCGATCGCGATGGGCCGGAGCCTCTTCAGGCCCCAACCGACGAAGGGAATCCACAGGAGCTCGCGCTTGAGCACCCAGACTTGCGCGGGGAAGAGCTGGAACTGCGCGATCGTCTCCCAGGCCGAGGTATGGTTGCTCATGACGATGTGATTGCCGGCCGGGATGTTCTCGCGGCCCTCGACCACGTAGTCGAGGTCGCACAGCACGCCGAGCGTGCGGAAGATCATGCCCGACCAAAAGCGCGCGATCGCGTAGTGCACGCGATACGGCAGGAAGAAACACACGCCCATGAAAAAGCCGAAGAGGCAGGCGGTGATCATCATGAAGGTCGTGAAGATGAGCGAGCGCAGGTATTGCATGGCGCCTCAGCCGGGCAGGCGCGATAGATCGGCGACGCCGCCGAACAGAGTCTGGACGTCGCGCAGCAGAGCGAGCCGATTCTCCCGGCGCGCGGCGTCCTCGTCCATGACCATCACGCCCGCGAAGAAGGCATCGATGGGCGCGCGCAGCCCGCTCGACAGTCGCAAGGAGAGGGCATACTCGCCGTCGGCGATCGCGGCGGCGACCGGCGCGGAGAGCACGCTGAGCGCGCGCTCGAGTTCCCGCTCCGCCGGCTCGGTGAACCGGCTCGCGTCGACCGTGGCGCCGCCGGCGAGCGGCGTCTTTTTCAAAATGTTCGCGATGCGTTTGTTGGCGGCTGCGAGCACGCCTGCTTCGGGAAGCGCCAGGAATTCGCGGAGCGCGCGCAGGCGGGCCTCGACGTCGAGCGGCGAGCGCGGCGCCGCCGCGAAGACCGCTTCGATCATTTCCGGCGTCGTGCCGTCGCCTCGCTCGAGCAAGAGGCCGCGCAGGCGCTCCCAGATGAAGGCCTGCGCCTCGGCGGCGGCGGCGGCGCGCCGCACGGGCTGCAACGCCGCGCTATGTTCGAGCAAAGCCGGCAGATCGAGGTCGAGTCCGCCTTCGAGCAGGATGCGCAGGACGCCGAGCGCCGCGCGCCTGAGGCCGAACGGGTCCTTGGTACCGGTCGGCTTTTGATCGATCGCGAAGATGCCGACCAGTGTGTCGAGCTTGTCGGCGACGCTGAGTGCCTGGCCCGTCTTGCTCACGGGCAGTGCGTCGCCGGCGAACCGCGGGAGGTATTGCTCCTCGAGCGCGAGGGCAAGTTCCGCGGGTTCGCCCTCGACCCGCGCGTAATAGCGGCCCATCGTGCCCTGCAGTTCCGGAAATTCGGCGACCATCGCGGTCATGAGATCCGCCTTGGCGAGCGCCGCCGCACGGTCCACGAGGGGACCCGCGCCGATGCGCGCGCCGATTTCCCCGGCGAGCGCCCGCACCCGCGCGGTCTTATCCGCGTAGCTGCCGAGTTTCGCCTGGAAGGTGACGCCGGCTAGTTTCGCGGCGTGCGCCTCGAGGGTCTGCTTGCGATCCTGTTCCCAGAAGAAAGCCGCATCGGTGAGCCGCGGACGCACGACGCGCTCGTTGCCGGCAACCACCTGCCCGGGGTCGCGACTCTCGATGTTGCTGACCGTGATGAAAAGATGCCGGAGCGTACCATCGTCGGTCTCGACCGGAAAATAGCGCTGGTGCCCCTGGATCGTGGCGACCACGACCTCGCGCGGCAGCTCGAGGAAGCGCGCGTGGAAGCGTCCCGCGATCGGCACGGGCCATTCGACGAGCGCCGTGACCTCGTCGAGCAGCGCAGGCTCGATGAGAGCGCGTCCCCCGAGTTTGGCGGCGAGCGCCGTGACCCCGGCGTGGATCGCGGCACGCCGTACCGCGACGTCCGCGATCACATGGGCCTCGCGCAGAGCGTCCGCATAGCGATCGGCGCCGGCGAGCGCGATCGGCGCCGGCGCGTGAAAGCGGTGACCGCGCGTTACGCGTCCTGCGTCAAGCCCGAGGATTTCGGCGGGAATGAGTTCCTCGCCGTACAGCAGCACGACCCAGTGCACCGGCCGCACGAATTCTGCAGCATGTGCGCCCCAGCGCATGCGCTTCGCGATCGGCAATCCGGCGATCGCCTGCACGACGATGCCGGGGAGCACGGCAGTCGTTGCCGCGCCCGTTTCCGTGCCGCGAAATGCGAGCCACTCGCCCTTGTCGGTCGAGAGCCGCGTGAGCGCCGCGACCTCGACGCCGCAGCTCTTGGCGAAGGCGCGTGCCGCCTGCGTCGGCTCGCCGCCGGCGTCAAAGGCGTTTGTGACGGGCGGTCCGCGCCGCTCGATGCTGCGATCCGGGCCGCGCTCCGCGGTTTGCGGCACCAGTACGGCGAGGCGCCGCGGCGTCGCGAACACCTGCGGCGAGCCATGCGGGATGCCGGTGGCGTCGAGACCCTTGGCGAGGCCGTCGGCGAGCGCTTGCGCGAGCGCGGTGAGTCCGATCGGCGGCAGTTCCTCGCAGCCGAGTTCGAGCAGCACGCTGCGTGCGCTCACGGCAACGCCTTGAGGGTGGGCGGGACGCCGAATGGGTTTTGCGCGCGCTCGAGCAGCGGAAAGCCGAGCGCCTCGCGGCTATCGCGATAGGCTTCCGCGACGCCGCGCGCGAGCGTGCGCACCCGCAGAATGAAGCGCTGCCGTTCAGTCACCGACACCGCACGACGCGCGTCGAGCAGATTGAACGCATGCGACGCCTGCACCATCTGCTCGTAGGCCGGCAGCGGCAACTTGTCGCCGATCAAGCGGGCACAGGCGGCCTCGGCCGCATCGAACTGCAATTGCAGGAAGGCGACGTCGGCCTTCTCGAAGTTGTAGGCCGACTGCTCGATTTCGTTCTGCATGAACACATCGCCATAGGTGATGGGACCGAACTGCCCGTCCGCCCACAGGATGTCGAAAATGCTCTCCTTGCCCTGAATGTACATCGCGAGACGTTCGAGGCCGTAGGCGATCTCGCCCATGATGGGCCGGCAATCGAGGCCGCCGGCTTGTTGGAAATACGTGAACTGTGTGATCTCCATGCCGTTGAGCCAGACCTCCCAGCCGAGTCCCCAGGCCCCCAAAGTCGGAGATTCCCAGTTGTCCTCGACGAAGCGGATATCGTGCGTCAACAGGTCGAAGCCGAGCGCGCGCAGCGAGCCCAAATACAGTTCCTGGAAATCCTCGGGCGAGGGCTTGATGCAAACCTGAAACTGGTAGTAGTGCTGCAGGCGGAATGGGTTCTCGCCGTAGCGGCCGTCGGTCGGTCGGCGCGACCCCTGGACATAGGCCGCGCTCCATGGCTCGGGCCCGATCGCGCGCAGGAACGTCGCCGCGTGGAAGGTCCCGGCCCCCATTTCCATGTCGTAGGGTTGCAAGATCGCGCAGCCTTGGTCGGACCAATACGTCTGCAGAGCGAAGATCAGACCCTGGAATGTGCGAGGCGGGACGGCTTGTGCCAATGGAGGCGTGCTCTTCAGGAAGGAAGCGCGCGAGTATAGCGAGGCAGGGCGCGCTGTGTCCGCCGTGGGTGCGGGTGGCCGTTGCCAAGCGGCGGTCGATGTGCTGCACCAGATTCGATCAGCTCCGTGATCCACGTCACAAAGCGCGCCAAGGAAGGTCGGTCGCCTGCCCCGGATGCACTACAATAGTGCGAAATTATGGTTAAATGCACGGGTATGGTGCAACCATGAGGGCGTCGCGATCGCAATGCGGGCGCAAGTCCTTGAAAATTCGTGCCCCAAATTGTGGCACGGTAGCTGCATGGGCCTCAGGCCACCCCCACGTACCCTTGGAGGACCCTCGTGACTCCCGCTGAAGTATTAAAACTAATCGAAGAAAAAGACGTGAAATTCGCTGATCTGCGCTTTACCGACACGATCGGCAAGGAACAGCACGTCACGATCCCGGCGCGCCTCGTCGATGAAGGCCTCTTCAGTGACGGCAAGATGTTCGACGGTTCGTCGATCGCCGGCTGGAAGGGGATCAACGAGTCGGACATGATTCTCATGCCGGATTCGGCGACGACCGTCCTCGATCCGTTCTACGAAGAGACGACGATCAACATCCGCTGCGACGTCATCGAACCGGCAACCATGCAGGGCTACGGCCGCGACCCGCGCTCGCTCGCAAAACGCGCCGAGGCCTATCTGAAGTCCACCGGGATCGCGGACTCCGCGCTGTTCGGCCCGGAGAACGAGTTTTTCATCTTCGACAGCGTCACCTGGGGCGCGGAGATGCGCGGCTGCTTCGCCGAGATCGATTCCGTGCAGGGCGCCTGGAACAGCGGCAAGGTCTACGAGGACGGTAACAAGGGCCACCGCCCGGGCATCAAGGGCGGCTACTTTCCCGTGCCCCCCGTCGACGCCTACCAGGACATCCGCAGCTCGATGTGCCTCGCGCTCGAGGAGATGGGCTTGAAGACCGAGGTGCACCACCACGAGGTGGCGACCGGCGGCCAGTGCGAGATCGGCGCCAACGCGAACACGCTCACGAAGAAGGCCGACGAGGTCCAGATCCTCAAGTACGCGATCGCGAACGTCGGTCACGGCTACGGCAAGACCGTGACCTTCATGCCGAAACCGCTCGTCGGCGACAACGGCAGCGGCATGCACGTGCATCAATCGCTGCAGAAGGACGGCAAGGCGCTGTTCGCGGGCGACAAGTACGGCGGCCTCTCCGACACCGCGCTCTATTACATCGGCGGTATCATCAAACACGCGCGCGCGATCAATGCATTCACGAACGCGAGCACGAACAGCTACAAGCGTCTCGTCCCCGGCTTCGAAGCGCCCGTGATGCTCGCCTATTCGGCGCGCAATCGTTCGGCCTCCATCCGCATTCCCTGGGTCTCGAACCCGAAGGCCCGGCGCATCGAAGTGCGCTTTCCGGATTCGACCGCGAATCCGTATTTCGCCTTCGCGGCCATGATGATGGCGGGCCTCGACGGCATCATCAACAAGATCCACCCCGGCGATCCCGCCGACAAGGACTTGTACGACCTCGAGCCCGAGGAAGCGAAGCACATACCGACGGTATGCCACTCGCTCGACATGGCGCTCGATTACCTCGACCAGGATCGCGGCTTCCTGAAGGCGGGCGGCGTGTTCACCGACGACGTGATCGACGCCTACATCGCCCTCAAGATGAAGGACGTGACGCGCCTGCGCATGACCACCCATCCGGTCGAGTTCGACATGTACTACAGCCTTTGATAGGACGCCAAGGTGCTGCAGCCTTAGGGTGACGGCGGTCACGCCGCCGTCACTCCGTTTTGTGGCCTGGAGGCGATAGGGCTATGCTTGCGACTTATGCAGCTCCTGCGACACGTGTTCGCGCTCTGCCTGTTTGCGACGCTCGCGTCGCACGCGGCCGTCGTCTACAAATGGACGGACGCGGACGGCGTGGTGCACTTCTCCGATCAGCCCGTGGAGGGCGCCGAGAAGATCACCGTGAGCGGCGAATCGCTGAACCGTTCCGCATCGCCCGGCGGCAACCCGCCCGGCGGCAACCTCAAAGCCCTGCTCGACAAGGCGAATGCCTCCAAACCGGGGCTGCATTACCTGAGTTTCGTGATCGCGACTCCGGTCAAGGAACAAACCTTCTTCGACGAGCCGGTGCCGGTGTCGGTCGTGCTCGATCCGCCGCTCGAGGACGGCCATGCGCTCAATTGGTCGCTGAACGGCGAGGTGCTCACCGACGAGGAGAATCGCCTGTCGTTTCAGCTCACCGACTTGGCGCGCGGCACCTACGTGCTCGCCGCGACGATCACCGATTTGGGCACACACGAACAGACGAGCACACCGCCGATCACGTTCTACATGCATCAGCATTCGGTGCTGGCACCGCACAAATAATCGAGGGCGCCGCAAGCGCCGACGTTGACGGCGCCGCGAGCGGCGACACCGATCACTCCCACGGCGGCGCCGATGTCCGCTGAACTGCAGCTGGGGCCCTTGCATGTGCTCGGGACCGACCTCCTCGATGCCATGGTCACGAGCGTCTTCGTGCTCGACGGCGCTCTGAAGGTCGATTACCTGAATGCGGCGGCCCAGACGTTGCTCGGTTTGAGCCCCAACCAGGCCCTCGGACGGCCGATCACGGAGCTCACCCGGGGCGGCGACATCTTGCTGCCGCTGTTCGACCGTGCCCGCGCGGGCAGCGAAGGCGTGGTCCAGCGCGAGCTCGCGCTCCCCGGACCCGGCGGCGTGGACCGTATCCTAGACTGTGCGGTCACGCAGATCACGATCGGCGGCATCGGCAATACGCGCATCCTGCTCGAGATCGAGGACATCACCCAGCTGCGGCGCCAGACGCGTGAAAACGCGCTCATGGCTCAGCTGGGGGGCAGCCGCTTGATGGTCCGCCAGCTCGCGCACGAAATCAAGAATCCGCTCGGCGGCTTGCGCGGCGCCGCGCAACTGCTCGAGCGCGAATTGCTCGATCCGGGCTTGCGCGAATACACCCGCGTGATCATCAGCGAAGCCGACCGGCTCACCAATCTGCTCGACTCGATGCTGGGTCCCGGACGGCCGCCGGCGAAGACGCTCATCAATGTGCACGAACTGCTGGAGCGGGTCTATCACCTGCTGCGCAGCGAAGCGCCGCCGGGCGTGGCGGTCGATCGCGACTATGACCCGAGCCTGCCGCCGCTCACGCTCGACCCGAATCACATCATCCAGGCCATGCTGAACCTCGGCCGCAATGCGTTGCAGTCGTTGTCGGGCGGCGGCGTCAAGGCGCCGCGGCTCGTGCTCAAGACGCGTGCCGCGATCAACGTGAGCGTCGGTCCGAAGCGCCACAAGCTCGTCGCCTCGATCCAGTTTGAAGACAACGGGCCCGGCGTGCTGCCGGAACTCCGCGAGACGATTTTCTATCCCCTCGTATCGGGGCGCACCGACGGTACCGGCCTAGGTTTAGGGATCGCCCAAGATCTCGTCAGCCGGCACGGCGGTTTGATCGAATTCGACAGCGCTCCCGGACGAACCGTATTCACGATCTCTCTGCCCATGGACTCCGTATGAATGCAAAGCCTCTCCAAGTGTGGTTGGTCGACGACGACGCCTCGATTCGCTGGGTGCTCGAAAAAGCGCTCAAGGGCAGCGGCATGATTGCCAAGACCTTCGATCAGGCGGACAACGCGCTCTCCGCCCTGCGCGCGGACACGCCCGACGTCCTCATGACCGACATCCGCATGCCGGGGCGCAGCGGCCTCGATCTGCTCAAGGAGGTCCAGGGCTCCTGGCCCGGCCTGCCGGTCATCGTCATGACCGCGCATTCGGACTTGGATGCCGCGGTCGCCGCCTATCAGGGCGGTGCCTTCGAGTATCTACCGAAGCCCTTCGACATCGACAAGGCGGTGGATCTCGTGCGCCGTGCCGCGCAGCAGGCGACGGTCTCGACGGATGTCGAAGCCACGCGTCGCAGCATTCCGGAACTTCTGGGTCAAGCCGCAGCGATGCAGCAGGTGTTTCGCGCGGTCGGTCGGCTGTCGCGCTCGAGCATGACGGTGCTGATCACGGGCGAGTCCGGAACCGGCAAAGAGCTCGTCGCCCGCGCCCTCCATCGCCACAGCCCGCGTTCGACCAAGGCCTTCGTCGCGCTCAATACGGCAGCGTTCACGGCCGATCTCCTCGAATCGGAGCTCTTCGGCCACGAGAAGGGCGCGTTCACGGGTGCCGATACGCTGCGCCGCGGCCGCTTCGAACAGGCCGACGGCGGCACGCTGTTCTTGGACGAGATCGGTGACATGTCGCCGGCGCTGCAGACGCGGCTTCTGCGCGTCCTCGCCGAAGGGGAGTTCTACCGCGTCGGCGGCCAGACGCCGGTCAAGGTGGACGTGCGCGTGATCGCGGCGACCCATCAGGATCTGGAAACGCGCGTCAATTCAGGGCATTTTCGCGAAGATCTGCTGCACCGACTCAACGTGATTCGCATCGAGATCCCGCCGCTGCGCGAGCGCCGCGAAGACATTCCGGAACTGCTCAAGCACTACCTCGCCGTCGCCGGGCAGGAACTCGGCGTCGAACCGAAGCTGCTCATGACGCAGGCGGAGAACGCACTCGTGACCTTCGACTGGCCCGGCAACGTGCGCCAGCTCGTCAACGCTTGCCGCCGCTTGACCGTGACGGCGCCCGGACGCGAGATCCGGATCGAGGACATCCCGCCGGACTTGGGCGGCGCTCTCGCCGGAGTTGCGACCAGCCACGATTGGATGGCGAAGCTCTCGCACTGGGCCGAGCAGGAACTGGACTCGGGCACGCAGCGTCTCCTCGATCAGGCCGTTCCGGAAGTCGAGCGCATCCTGATCCGCGTTGCCTTGCGCAAAGCAGACGGCCTCAAACAAGAGGCGGCAAAACTCCTGGGCTGGGGCCGCAACACGCTCACGCGCAAGATGAAGGAACTCGGCATGGAGGACGCGGCTTAGAGCGTGCGCCGCATGCGTGGTGGCGCGGCCGCCTACGGCTGCCCGACATCGCCCCCGCGGCGTGACTCGGGGGCGTCACCGCGGCCGTTTATAATCGCCTGACCCATGGGCGACCTCCTGCAGCATAGCCTTGCGATCCCGGAGCGGCATCTCTACGGCAATTCCATCGCGGAATGGGTCGCCGCCTGCGTTCTGGGCGCGGTCGTGTGGCTCGGGCTCCTGGGCTTGCGCCGGCTGGTCGCCTCGCGCTACGAACGCTACACGAGCGACGCGCATCCGGTCCCGGTACGGCTCATCGCCTATCTCGTCGGCAACACCCGGCAAATCCTGTTCCTGAGCATTGCGCTCTACGCCGCCAAGGAAAGCCTCAACCTGACGCCGCGCGCCGGCAGGCTCCTGTCGGATGGCGTGCTCGTGCTGATCCTGCTGCAGGCGGGACTCTGGGCCGGACGGGCGCTCGGCTTCTATCTCGAACTCAAGGAGCGCGAGCTGGGTGCCGACCGTTCCTTCGCCGGCTCGCTCGACATCATTCGCTTCCTCGCGCGCCTGCTGATCTGGTCGCTCTTGATCCTGGTCGCGCTCGACAATTTCGGCGTCAACATCACGGCCTTGCTCGCGGGCTTGGGCGTCGGCGGCGTCGCGGTCGCGCTCGCGCTGCAGAACATCCTGGGCGACCTGTTCGCGTCGCTCTCGATCGCGCTCGACAAGCCCTTCATCGTCGGCGACACGCTCACGATCGATGCCTTCACCGGCACGGTCGAGCGCATCGGCATCAAGACGACGCGTCTGCGCAGCGAGGCGGGCGAGCAGATCATCCTGTCGAACGCCGACATCCTGAAGAGCCGCGTGCGCAACTACGGCCGCGTCGCCGAGTTGCGCACGGTGACGACCCTGCGCGTCGCCTACGACACGCCCACGGAGACACTTCTCGCGATTCCGCCGCTGCTCGAGCGCATCGTCGCCGAGCAGCCGAATGCGCGCTTCGAGCGCTGCCATCTCAAGAGCTTCGGCGACTGGGCGCTGCATTTCGAGCTGTCGTACTTCCGCCAGGATCCGGCTCTCTATCCCTTGCTCGATCTGCAGCAGGCGGTCAACTTCCGGATCATCGAGGAGTTTCGCCGGCTCAAGGTCGACTTCGCCGTGCCGGCGCAGCGCGTGATCACGTCGGCCTGAAGCCGCGGACTACCCGGTAACGCCCTCGTGTTTCACGTGATCCTGCTCGAGCCGGAGATCCCGCCCAACACCGGCAACATCATCCGGCTCTGCGCGAATAGCGGTGCGACGCTGCACTTGATCAAACCGCTGGGGTTCCGGCTCGACGCCGCGAGCCTGCGGCGTTCGGGGCTCGACTATCACGATCTCGCGACCGTACACACGCACGACTCGCTGGACGAGTGCCGCGCCCGGCTCGCGGGATCGCGGCTGGTCGCGGTCGAGACCGGCGCGGCGCAGTCCCACACGGTCCCGGCGTACCGCAGCGGCGATGCGTTCCTGTTCGGCCCGGAGACCCGCGGTCTGCCGACGGCCGTGCTCGAACACATCGATACGACCGACCGCGTCGCGATTCCGATGCGACCCGCGAGCCGCAGCTTGAATCTTTCGAACGCCGTGGCCGTGGTGCTCTACGAGGCGTGGAGACAGCAAGGTTTTGCGGGCGCGGCGCGGACGTCAGCCGGCTGCGAACCCGCTTCTGCGCCTAAATGATGCGTCGCGTCCCGCGAAAAGTCGCCCCCAGGCATTTGCACTACTTTTCAATCCCAGGCGTTCTACCCGCGCACGCAATTCAGTAGACTTCTAAGCAATTCGGTTCATGTCGCCCGGTCGGTCGACTCGAGATCACGGTCCTTCGCACGGGAGATCCAAGGTCATGCATCGAGGCGTAAACGCTTCCCCCAACAGGTCGCTACGTCAATTCGTCGGAATCCTGATCGCGGCGCTGACCTTCTCCGACGCCGCACCCGCGGATGACGACAAGCTCGAGCGCGCCGATGCGAGCAAGGCGTCGATGCAGGACCGCGTGAAAGCTGCCGACGGCGAATCGGCTCCGCGCGCCGCCGAGTAGACGCGGCATCATCCGACTTCCGGAGCGAGCACCACGGCGTGGGACAGGGGCGGAGCGTTTGGCTCTGCCCGCAGAAGATCCGGCAGCGTCCGGTCAGTCAGTGAACGCAGTTCCTCCAAAGCATGGGCGAGCAGCGCGCCGGTTGCTCCGCTGATTCCTACGTTGCCGGTCTTGATGGCAGAGAGTGACTGCCTGGCGATATCGATCAGCCGCCCCTGTTCGGCGGCAAAAACATCCAAGCGTTGTTGCCAGGTTTCGAGTTGGCGGTCGCCCGATTTTTGCCCGACCGCTCCAAATGCTACGACCGCATCCGCGATCGCGTTGTCGAGACAACGGTTGAGCGTGCGAAACTCGTCGGTGGAGATGGGGATGTTCAGTTCGACCGCCAGCGCAGTCACGCTTTGGCACACATCGCCATAATCGTGCACCACTTGGTCGACGCTGAATCCGCGACGGAGCAATTCCGCGCCGTGCATCGCCGCGGCGCGGCCGATGGGGGTGGGCGCCGGCGCCGGCCCGGGATTGGTGTCCCGAATCTGCGTGTGTACCTCGTCTCGAAGAGTCTCGGCAAGCTGCGCCAAGAATAGCGGCACGCCATGATCGGCCGCTCCCGCGATCTCGGTGGGCTCGAACCTTCTGGCGACTTTTTCGCGACAAAGCTCGATCAACCGCTCACGATGGGTAGTCAAGAACTCGTGGAGCATCCGGGGACATTACCCCGCACCGATTGGGCTATCTGTGCGCTAGCGCGCCCTGTGCAGCCTTTTCCCGTGCAAATTCGACGCCGGATTTGCTCTCCTTGGCCTCGTACATGGCGTCGTCGGCCCGGGTAATCAACGCGGCCGCATTGGCGCCGTCCTTCGGGAACTCCGCGATACCGATACTCGCGTCGAGACATAGCTTGACATTGGCATCGCCAACCATCACTTCACAGGGAGTGCGAATCGCCTTGAAGATCTTCGCGGCAATGACGGCAATGTCCTCTTGCTGGTGAAGCGGCGTCAGGAGGCACAAGAACTCGTCGCCGCCATAACGGCTGACCGTGTCGTCGTTGCGCGTGGTGTGAGCGAGCCGCGTCGCAACTGCCTGCAGCACGGCGTCGCCGGCCTGGTGCCCATACGTATCGTTGATGCTCTTGAAATTGTCCAGATCCACGAACATGACGGCAAAAATCCACCGGTGCCGCTCCGCCTGGGCGACGGCATGTTCCAGTCGATCCATGAAGAGCACGCGGTTCGGCAGGCCCGTCAAATGGTCATGCAGCGCGGCATGGCGAGAGCCTTCCTCCTGTTCGACTGCCGCGGCCAATTGGTGATCCACCATCGTCCGATCTCTGATCTCGGTCTGCAGCGCTTGATTCACCGCCATCAAGTATTCGGAAGCCATTTGCAGTTTCCTCGTAACCGCTTGATGTCTTGCGAGAATACTCCTTACTTCGAGCAGCGGGCCGCCGTCCGCAAATTGCTGCGTAAAAGCGGTATTCGCGGTGGACAGCTCTTCGGCGGATTGCTTGATGAGAACTTGTATGTGCTCGCTCTGGCCAAGCGCTTTGGCGAGTAACTTACTCGGCATGGGTTGAAATTCCTCGTTCAGACGTGCTCGTCATTCGATGTCCAGGGACCGGTGATGCCCACAAATGATGGAGTCTCGAGCCTAGAGTGCAACGGCAGCGCCGTATGTCAGGCGAAACGGGACAAGTTGCGTAACTGCGGGGCGCGTCACAACAAAGTGTCACAGTACTCCCTACATCATCCGCGATTCTTGTGGGATACGCTCCCTGAATTACTCCGATACCGGGTTTCAGGGGCGAGAGATGCGCAAGCCGACCAGAATTCCTCGTGTTCCTCTATTCCCGAGCTACGCGGCCGGCGGGGTGCCCGCGACGGTCGCGGAGTCGTCGCTGCTCGAGATGGACCTTGGCATTGCCATACGGGCAAATGCCTTGGGTGTCGAGTACCAACCGCAATTCGATCTTCGCTCGGGCTGGGGCTGCGGCGTCGAAGCCTTGGCCCGGTGGGTACTTCCCACGGGCGAGCGCGTTGCGCCATCGGTCTTCATTCCCCTCGCCGAACGCACGGGGATGATCCACGCCCTGGGCGCGTCGGTGCTCGCCTCCGCGTGTGAGACCGCGCGCGCGTGGTGCAATCTCGACGCGCGCGCGACGACACTTTCCGTGAACGTCTCGGCGCTTCAGGTCAACCGCCACTTCCTCGCCGTGCTCGAGGAATGCCTGGATCAATCCGGTTTCCCAGCCGCACAGTTGGAGTTGGAGATCACCGAAAGCGCGCTCATCGGCGACGCGGATCTCGCGATTGAACACTTGCAGCAATGGAGGGATCTGGGCGTTCGAATCGCCCTGGACGATTTCGGTACGGGCTACTCCAGCCTGGCCTATCTCTCCCGGCTGCCGATCGATCGATTGAAGCTGGACCAATCGCTGCTGCATCGAATGACGACCGATCGGAAGAGCCTGATCATCATTCGATCGATACTCGCGCTCGCAGCGGATCTTGGAATCGAGGTCCTCGCCGAAGGCATAGAGACCGAAGGGCAATTGGCGATGATCTCCGATCTCGGGTGTCCGCGGGCCCAGGGACATCTGCTCGCTCGGCCAATGCCGGCGGCGCAGGCGCAAGCCGTGCTGAGACAGTCATGGGGCAACCGCCCCGCCGCGGACTGCCGCTTTGCGGGCAATGCCCATGGAGAATGTCGCGTCCATTGAACCCTCGGTTCCAGGCGCATGCAGCATTGCTTCCGGACCGCCGGTCGCCCGCCGGCCGCAGGTATTTCCCCACGCTCAAAAGAGGCATGAAGATTCCTCCTGCGGCGCCCAAGCCCCTCGATTAGCGCGCACACTGACGCCCATGTTTACGTGGACCGACAATGTCTCCCTGAGTCGCGCGCGGGCCGTTCCGCTCGTTCGAATCCTGGTCGTGGACGATCACAGTGTCGTACGGGACGGTTTGGCCGTCCTTCTCGATCGCGAGGAGGGCATGAGGGTCGTCGGCTGCGCTGCGACGGGTGAGGAGGCGGTCGGGGCCGCGCGACGTCTGACGCCCGAAGTCGTCATCATGGATCTTATCCTGCCGCATCTCAATGGGATCGATGCCACCCGGCAGATCATCGACGAGATGCCCGACACGCATGTCATCGCGCTCTCCGCCTGCCACACGCCGGAACACGTTTATCGGGCGCTCCGCGCCGGCGCGCATGCCTACGTCTTGAAGTCGGCGGCCAGCGCGGAGCTGCTCCTCGCCATCCACGAAGTGATTGCCGGCAGGCACTACGTCAGCCCGGCCCTCACGGCCCTATTCGTGAAAGGCGTCCTCAGCACCGCCATTCCACGCAGCCCGTTCGATCTCCTCAGTGTGCGTGAACGTGACGTGTTGCGCGCCATCGTCACGGGGTCGACGAGCACCGATATCGCCCTGCACCTGTCGCTGTCCCGCAAGACCGTCGACACCTACCGCGGTCGAATCATGACGAAGCTGGGCGTCTCCAATCGCTCCAAGTTGATCCGCTTCGCGCTGGAATTTGAACTCCCGACGGCGTGAGCCGCGCGGCGCATCACGATGAGTCGCCGTGAGGTCGGTCACACGACGAGTCGCATTATGACGCCTGGCGCATGTTCGATTTTCCTCGGGAATTCACGCCCAAACTCCGTGCGGTTTTTGACATGGGTAATTTTCCGAGGCGCCGTCGCGGGCAATTGCAGTGCTAGCATGGTCACCCTCAATCTCTTCAGATGGTGAGCAGCAATGATTTATCGCGAATATGTCGCCCAGGCCGGCCGGGCGATCGATGGCAAGGGCGCCTCGTGGAGCGGCATCACCGCGGATGCGGTGGCCCGCATGCGGCTGCAGAATCGCTTCAAGACGGGCCTCGACATCGCCAAATATTCGGCGTCGATCCTGCGCCGCGACATGGCCGCCTACGACGCCGATCCGTCGAAATTTACGCAGTCGCTCGGCTGTTGGCACGGCTTCATCGCGCAGCAGAAGATGATCGCGGTCAAAAAGCATTTCGGGACGACCGATCGTCGGTACCTGTATTTGTCCGGCTGGATGGTCGCCGCGCTGCGCTCGGAATTCGGACCGTTACCCGATCAGTCGATGCACGAGAAGACCTCCGTGGCGGCCCTCATCGAGGAGCTCTACACGTTTCTTCGCCAGGCCGATGCGCGCGAGTTGGGCGGACTGTTCCGTGAGATCGACGCGGCCCGCGCCGCCGGCGATGCAGTGAAGGAGCAGAAACTGCTCACGGCCGTCGACAACCATCAGACCCATGTCGTGCCGATCATTGCCGACATCGATGCGGGCTTCGGCAATGCCGAGGCAACGTACCTGCTTGCGAAGAAAATGATCGAGGCGGGCGCCTGCGCGCTGCAGATCGAAAATCAGGTCTCCGACGAAAAGCAGTGCGGTCACCAGGACGGCAAGGTCACCGTGCCGCATGAAGTGTTCCTCGCGAAAATTCGCGCCTGCCGTTACGCGTTTCTCGAGCTCGGCGTCGAGGATGGCGTCATCGTGGCGCGGACCGACTCGCTTGGCGCGGGATTGACCCAGCAGATCGCGTTCAGCAAGACGCCTGGCGATCTCGGCGACCAATACAACGCGTTCCTCGACTGCGAGGAGGTCGCGTCCGTCGCCGGCCACAACGGCGAGGTGCTCATTACGCGCAACGGCAAGCTCCTGAAGCCGAAGCGGCTGGCCAGCAATTTGTATCAGTTCCGCTCCGGCACGGGCGAGGATCGCTGTGTTCTCGACAGCATTACCGCGCTGCAGAACGGTGCCGACCTCTTGTGGATCGAGACCGAGAAGCCGCACGTGGCGCAGATCGCCGGCATGATGGACCGCATTCGCGCGGTGATCCCCACGGCCAAACTCGTCTACAACAACTCCCCGTCCTTCAACTGGACGCTGAATTTCCGGCAGCAGGTGTTCGACGATTGGTCTGCACACGGCAAGAACGTCGCGGCCTACAACCGCACGGCGCTCATGAGCATCGACTACGACACGACCGAGCTCGCGGCGGAAGCGGACGAACGCATCCGCACGTTCCAGGCCGACGGGTCGAAGCGCGCCGGCATCTTCCATCACCTCATCACGCTGCCCACGTACCACACGGCTGCACTGTCCACGGACAATCTGGCCAAGGAGTATTTCGGCGCGCAGGGGATGCTCGGGTACGTGCGCAACGTGCAGCGTCAGGAAATCCGCCAGGGAGTTGCCTGTGTGCGCCATCAGAACATGGCGGGCTCGGACCTCGGCGACGATCACAAAGAGTACTTCGCGGGCGATGCGGCGTTGAAGGCCGGCGGCGCGCAAAACACCATGAAACAGTTCGCGCCGTAGAAGTTCCCGCCCCGGAGACGGCGCCGCCGCGCCGGGGCCCATCCGGTGAGCGGCGATCCGTTCACTCCGCTTCGGAGCGCATCTCCCGTCCCATGAGGGTCTGGACGGCAGCGCGCACCGACCGGCCCTCGTGCAGGATGCGGTAGACCTCATGGCAAATCGGCATGTCGACGCCGTGGCGCGCGGCCACGTCGTGCACGGCACGTGCGGCGGGTACGCCCTCGACGACCTGATCGATCTCGGCTGCCGCGGCGTTGAGCGTGGCGCCTTTTCCCAACGCGATGCCGAAGCGGCGGTTGCGTGACTGATCATCGGTGCAGGTGAGCACGAGATCCCCCAAACCCGCGAGCCCCATGAAAGTCTCTCGCCGTGCGCCCAAGGCGACGCCCAAGCGCATCATCTCGGCGAGTCCGCGCGTGATGAGGGCGACACGGGTGTTCGATCCGAAGCCCATCCCGTCGGCAATGCCGGTGCCGATCGCGATCACGTTCTTGACGGCGCCGCCGACTTCCACGCCGGTGATGTCGGTTTGGGTGTAGGCGCGAAACGTCGGGCCCGAGATGCTCTGCGCCAGCGTGTCGCCGAAGTTCGCGTCGCGCGAGGCGATCGTCATCGCCGTCGGCAAGCCCGCGCCGACCTCCTTCGCAAAAGTGGGCCCGGAGAGCACGGCGGTCGGCCGATTCCCCAACACGGCGCGAGCGACCTCATGCGGCAGCAGACCGGTCTCGAGCTCGAACCCCTTCGTGGCCCAGGCAATACGCGCATCGGCGCGCAGATCGGGCGCAATCCGCGCGAGCGCGGCACGAAATGCGTGCGAGGGCACGGCGACGATCACGTCGCGTGCCGACCGAAGTGCCGTGCCCAGATCGGTTTCAATCGTGAGGGCCGCCGGAAAAGCGGCGGCGGGCAGATAGCGCGCATTGCGGCGCGCGTCGCGCATGGCCAGGAGGTGCTCGTGGTCGCGGCCCCAGAGATAGGTGAGCCGGCCCTCGCGGGCGAGCTGGATCGCGAGCGCCGTCCCCCAGGATCCGGCGCCGATCACCGTCATCGGCTCTTGGCGCGGGTCCATGGCGAGGCCGTCGAAGGCCGCCGGCGCCTAGTTGACGAGGCCGGGTTGCGCGGCCTGTTCGGCGGAGGCCTGGGCAAACAGGGCGTCGAAATTCACGAGCGGCAGCAGGAAGTTCGGAAAACCGCCTTTGACGACCAGGTCGGAGACGACTTCGCGTGCGTACGGGAACAGTACGGACGGGCAAAAACTCCCGATCAGGCGCTTCAAGTCCTCGATCGAGGCACCCGAGATCGAGAACACGCCGGCCTGTTTGACCTCGACAAGATACAGCGTCGCATCCCCCTGCTTCGCTTCGACGGTGATCGTGAGCAGCACTTCGCGCACGTCGGGCGCAAGCTCTTCGGCGGTCGTGTTCATGTTGAGCGAGAACTTCGGCTCCCAGGATTGGCTTTGCGGGAGGCGCGGGCCGTTCGGCGATTCGTACGAGCAGTCCTTCAAGTAAACGGTCTGCAAAGCCACCTGGACGCCGCCGACGTTCGTCTGCGGCTCGTTCGTTGTCACTGCGTTCATCAAGCCCCCTGGGTTAAGCGATCGAGTTCGCCGCTGGCGTCGAGCGCGAAAAGGTCATCGCAGCCGCCGACGTGCTGCTCCCCGATAAATATCTGCGGTACGGTACGCCGCCCGGATTTCCGGATCATGTCGTCTCGAATTTCGGGCCCCGCGTCGACGTCGATTTCCTTGAACGCCAAATTCTTGGTCGTGAGCAGATGCTTCGCGCGCTGGCAATAGGGGCACCAGCCGGTCAGGTAGATCGTGATCGGGGCGGTCATTTGCCGGCCGCCTTGCCGCCGGCCGCGGATTTCGCGACGGGCATGTTCTCCTTGAGCCAGGCACTGATGCCGCCCTCGAGATTGAACACCTTGGTGAAGCCGAGTTTGGTCAGCGTACGGGCGGCGCTGGCGCCGTCGCGGCCGTCGTTGCAGTAGGTGATCACGGTCTTGTCGCGCCACTTCTTCAACGCTTCGGCCTCGCTCGCGAGATCGGTCGGGGCGAGGTTGCGCGCATCGCCGATATGGCCCGCGTCGAAGGCTTCCTTCGGCCGCAGATCGAGTACCAGCGCACCCTGATTCATGAGGCGCACGGCCTGCATCGCGGTCAGAGCCGCGAACGACTGGAGGCGTTCGCGAATCTCGAAGGCGAGCACGGCAAGGATGCCGATGACGGCACCCGCGGCGAGGAACGGGTGATGTCCGATGAATTCGATCAATCGTGGCATGCGGCGGTCAAACTTCGCGACTTTTTAGGGGGCGCAAGTATAGCAGCGGGTCCAAGGCTTGTATGCTTGAGGATTTAGGGCATGAACCGCATTTTCAATCACTTAGGGGAGCCGCCGCACCGGCGACCGGGGCCGCGGGGGACCTCTTCGCCGCGCGCTCGCGCCGCTCCCGGCGTGCGGCGCGTGCTGGCGATGGCCGGCCTCGCCATCGTATGCGCCGGGCGACTCGGAGTCGTCATCGCGGCTGCGCCGCATCCGGCGGCCGACTCGCGCGAAGCGAAGGCGGAGCTTGCGGCCGTGCGCGCACAAATTCAGGACCTCACCGCGCGTTTGGCGGCCGATCTCGCGCAGCGCGACGCCGAGGCGGCACGCCTGCGCGACGCCGAACTCAACATAACGGCCAAGCGGCGCAGCCTCGATGAGCTGCGCGCCGTCGCCCAAATCGCCGAGCGTCGGCGCACGCTCGCCCGCGCCGACGTCGTGCGTACTCAAAACGCCCTCAATGCCGAGCGCTCCGCGCTCGCCGGGGAAGTCCGCGCCGCCTACATGAACGGCCGAGAGGAGCAACTAAAAATGCTGCTGCACCAGACCAATCCCGCCAATCTCGGCCGGATGCTTGCCTACTATGGCTACTTCGGTCGCGATCGCGCCGCACAAATCGAGGCAATTCAGGCCCGCCAGCAGCGGCTCGCGGTGCTCAAGGGCGAGATCGACCAGCAATCCACGAAGCTTCGGCGGGCGCAAGCCGATGACCGGCGCGCCCTCGTCGACTTGGAGCATGCCCGCGCGATACGCCTCGCCGCTCTCGCGGCGCTCGCCCACGAGGTGGGAAGCGGCGATCAGCAGCTCGCCGAACTCAAGGCGCGAGAACAGGCGGTCGAAGGCCTGCTCGCCGACCTCGCGCGCGTATTGCGGGATTTTCCGGCGCGTTCCGCGCAGCCGTTCGAGCAATTGCGGGGCAAGCTGCCCTGGCCGGTCGGCGGCCGCCTGGTGACCCACGGCCACGAAGCCCAAGCGGGCGTACTCATCGAAGCCTCGCATGGGGCGGAAGTACGTGCGCCCTCGGCCGGACGGGTCGTATATGCCGATTGGCTACAGGGCTTGGGTCTGCTGCTCATCATCGATCACGGCGGCGGCTTCATGAGCCTCTATGGTCGTGCCGAAGTGCTCTACAAGGCGGTCGGCGACCGGATCGCCCCGGGCGACGTCATTGCCGCGCTCAGCGACACCGCCGGCAAGCCGGCGCAGCTCTACTTCGAGATCCGTCAGGGGCGCAAAGCCCAAGATCCCAAATCGTGGCTCAAGAGCGCGCCTTGACCCGCCGCCTTGACCCGGCGCCTCGACCCGGCGCCTTGACCCGGCGCCTCGAGGCCCGTTGCGTGAACTGCCGAATGCTTCCTGGATTGCCGCTACGTTTTGTCGGATCGTGGCGCCCATCCAGCAGCTGCCCGCGGAGAGCGCATGACAGTCCAACTGCCCACTTGGCAGCCGTACGGGGCGTTGATCGACCGCCTCATGCCGAACATCGAGCACGCCATGATCGCGAGCGCGGACGGCGAGATCCTGTGGACGACCGACGCCGACGCCGCTGCGTTGTTGCGCTCCACGCTCGGCATCCTGGCGAGCTCGACGGGCAGCCGGCCCGCTGAGCTCGACGGGCTGCTCGACGTGCTGATCGCGCCCATGGCGCGCTATGGGTTTCGGATTCGCGGCACCCTCGGCGAAGTACTCGGCCTCGTTCTTCTCGCCACCCGGCCCGAAACCCGGGCGGTCGCCGACCTGGCGTCGGTCCACGCCCTGCTCAAGCCGGCGCTCGACTGCCTGCAGGGTGAGTTCGTCGCGCGTGCCGAAAGCGGGGAGATCAACGGCAACTTCGCCGTGGACGAACGCCACCTCGGACTCATCCAGCGGCTAGCGGCCGAGCCGCGCGGCGCCGACCGCGTGGCGCTCGATCTCATTCCGAAGCTCATCCTCGAGCACGTGCCGGGCGCCGCCGCGCTGGTTGCGACCGCGCTCCAGTCGAGGTCTGAGCTCCATACCTCCAGCCCCGGTGAGCCAGACTTCGACCCGGAACTGTTTGCGCTCGTCAAAGCGCACCTCGCGACCCGCTGCCGGCTGCACGGACGCACGCTCGTCGCCAACCACTTGCAGCTCGACGCCTCGGAGTCGCCATTGCCGTACAAGGCGCTCGCGACCCCGATCCGCGACGCCCTGCGTCGGGTCACCGGCGTCGTCGCCGTGATTCGCGGCGGCGAAGCGGAGGACTTCCGATTGCGAGACGCTCAAGTCCTCGAGCTCCTCGCGCGCCAGGTAACGCGTATCGCCGGACGGCGCTTCGACACGGCGACCGGCTTGCTCACGCAGGAAGGGCTGGTCGCGGAAGCCGCACGGGCGGCGCAGGCCGATGCCGGCCTGCGACCGGCGGGCATGCTCTATCTCGATGTCGATCAGCTGAGTGTCGTCAACGAGCGCTACGGCATGCCCGCGGGCGACGAACTCCTTCGGGACGTGGCCGCGATGCTCGAGCGGCGCAGCGGCGAGAGCGGCCTCGCAGCGCGGCTCGGCGGTGACCGCTTCGCCTTGATGATACCGGGCCTGAGTCCGGAGTCGCACGAACGCCTCGCCGAGGAAATCCGGTTGGAGGTCATGCAGCTCCGCCAGTCTGCGCGAGACGACCGTCCCGCGACCGCCTCCGTGTGCGTCGGCGTCGCGTTCCTCGTGCCACACGATCCGGCGCTGCTCCACGCGCTGGCCGCCGCCGAATGCGCCTGCCGCAGGGCGAAGGAACTCGGCGGCAACCGCGTCGAAGTGTTTCAAGGTCGCGCCAAGGAGGGTCGCGTCACCCAGGGCAGCGCCAACGCGGCTCGCGCCGGTACGCAGCGCGAAGCGGACTCGGGATCGCGCGCGCAGGGCACGCCGACGAGCCGCGGCACGGCGAATCTGTCCGCGCAAGTCGAAGCCGCCCTCGCGGGCGATGGACTCGAGCTGTGGGCCAGGCCCGTACTGCCCTTGGGCGCGGTTCCCGGCGCCGCGCGTTTCGACCTGTCGGTGCGGATGCGCGACAAGGACGGCGAGTGCCGCAGCACCGAGAAGCTGTTCGGCGCTCTGGACGCCGATCTCGCGCGGCGCCTCGACCGCTGGGTCCTCGAGCGCAGCTTCGCGCGCCTCGCGCAAGTCCGCGGCGTGCTTGGCCAACATCCCGCACGATTCTGTGTGCATTTGTCGGCGGCGACGCTTGCGGATGGCGAGAGCAGGCGCCGCCTCGAGGACCTCGTCCAGGAGACGCGGCTCGAAGCCGGCACCGTCGGTCTCGCCTGCACCGAGGCCGCGCTCGAGACGCGCGGCGAGCAGCTCGTGCCGTTGATGTTGCGTTTGCGCGACTGCGGCGTGTCGTTCACGCTCGATCAATTCGGGCTGCGCGCCGGCTGGCCCCTCAAGATCGACGCCCTGCCGATCAGCGGGGTGCGGCTGCACGGCTCGCTCGTCCTCGATCTTCCGGAGAATCCGCTCGGTCGTTCGCGCATTCTCGCGATCTCCCAGCTCGCGCAGGTCTTCGGCCTCGAGACCGTCGCGACGCTGATCGAGAGCGACGCGATTCGTGCCGCGATTGCACCGCTCGGCGTCGACTTCGGACAGGGCTTTGCGATCGGCAAGGCCACGTCCCTCGACGCCGCGATCGCGGACCTGCCGCTCTATTCCTGTTTCGCAACCTCGACCGGCTTGTTCGACACGGTCACGCACAAGACGCTCACCATGCGGCGCTGAGCTGCTGGCGGCCGTGGGTTCCCGCAGCGTATGCTTTGCAGCCTATGCCGCAGCGTATCCGCACTCTCCTCGTTCTGGCCACCGGCGTGCTGCTCGGCCTGTCCTTCGGTTTGGCCGGTGGCGTGCGCGCCGACAAACCGGCGGCGACAGCGAAGGACATTCCCTGGCAGGATGCCCGCCTGCTCGCCGACGTGCTCGAGCGCGTCAAGGCGGACTACGTCAATCCCATCGACGACCATCAGCTGCTGCAGGCGGCGATCCGCGGCATGGTGTCCTCGCTCGATCCCTATTCCGCTTACCTCGACGGCGACGACTACGACGACGTCAAGGTCAACAGTTCGGGCGAGTACTCGGGGGTCGGCATCGAGGTATCGATGCAGGACGAGCAGGTCACGGTGGTCACGCCGCTCGAGGGCTCACCCGCGGCGCTCGCCGGCATACGTTCCGGCGACGTGATCGTCACGATCGACGGAATCGCCGTGAATGCGACGAGCCTCGCCGATACGATCGGGCGCATGCGCGGGAAGGACGGTACCACGGTGCGCATCGGCGTCGAGCGCGCCGGCAGCGCCGAACCGCTGCTGTTCACCGTCAAGCGCCAGCGCGTCGAACTGCGCAGCGTCAAGACCGACCTCCTCGAACCCGGTTACGGCTACCTCAGGATTTCGCAGTTCAGCGACACCACCGGTGACGAGGTGACGGGCGGGGTGCAGGCGCTGCGCAAACACAACGGCGCGCCGTTGAAGGGTCTGCTGCTCGATTTGCGCGACAATCCGGGCGGCGTACTCGAGGCCGCCGTCGCCGTCTCGGATGCGTTCCTCGACGCCGGGGTGATCGTGACCGCCCAGGGCCGCACGGCCGATTCGAAGTTCGAGATGGATGCAACGCCGGGCGATCTGATCAAGGGCGCGCCGCTCGTGATCCTCGTGAACGGCGGTTCGGCGTCGGCTGCCGAGATCGTCGCCGGCGCGCTCAAGGACAACCATCGCGCCACCTTGATCGGACGCACGACCTTCGGCAAGGGTTCGGTGCAAACCGTCATTCCGCTCTCGTCGGACAGCGCCTTGAAGCTCACGACCTCCCTCTACTACACGCCTTCCGGCGTTTCGATCAATCACAAGGGCATCGTGCCCGACGTCGAACTGGCGCGCGATCCGAAGGCAGCGGACCTCACCGACGCCTCGGATGCGGCGGCCATTCACCGGGACGCCGAGGTGCAGCGTGCCCTCCAGGAATTGAAGACGCCCACCACGAGCGGCAAGGCGCTGACGGCGGACGCGCGAGGCCACTAAGTCAAAAACCGCTTGCGGCGCCGCGCGCGATCTGTAAAGTCGAGCTTGGTTCACGGTATCCCTTCCACCAACCATGCTTAGCTGATCCATCTTAAGTTCAAGGCGACAAAATCAATGGATCGGAACACTCGGAAGGGGCTCGCGGCGATATCGGCCGGCTTATCCTTGAGCTTGGCCCTGGCGGCATCCGCCGGGGCGCACGTGCCCCGCGCCCGCGCCCATGGGAATGCCTCGGGCAATCCGCAGCTGCGGTCCGCGTCGGTTCTGGTCGTCGATCAGACCGATTCCTCGGTCCTGCTCGCGAAGAACTCCGACGTGGCCTCGCCGATCGCCTCGATCACCAAGCTGATGACCGCCCTGGTCGTGCTCGACGCGGGGCAATCGCTCGACGAGCCGATCCAGGTCACGGAGCCGGCCTATGACTTCGGCAAGACCAAGTATTCGCGCCTGGCCGTCGGCACGACGCTGACGCGCGGCGACGTGATGCATCTCGCGCTCATGGCCTCCGAGAATCGCGCGGCGCATTCGCTCGGCAGCCATTATCCGGGCGGAATTCCGGCGATCGTGCGGGCGATGAACGCGAAAGCCGCGGCGCTCGGCATGACGAGCGCGCATTTCGTCGAACCCACGGGCCTCTCCAGCGAGAACGTCGCGAGTGCCGCGGATCTCGCGAAACTCGTCGTCGCCGCCTCGAAGAATCCGACGATCCGGGAATTCTCGACGGATCCCTCCTATGCGGTGCGCGTGCGCCGGCACATCGTCGAATTCCGCAATACCGACAAGCTCGTGTCGAATCCGAGCTGGAACATCGTCGTGCAAAAGACGGGCTATATCACCGAGGCGGGCCGCTGTCTCGTCATGGAAGCGGTCATCGAGGGCCGCTCGGTCGTGATCGTGCTGCTCGATTCCTTCGGCAAGTACACGCGGCTCGCCGACGCCACGCGGGTGAGGCACTGGCTCGAGTCCGCGTCCTTGAGCGCGCGGCTCACCCAGGTCTCGATGCGCTGAACAGGCTGCTAGAAACCGATCACGAGCCGAATCGCACCGAACAAGCCTCCGATCAGCAGCGCCAATACGGGCAGCATGCTCAAGCCGAAGCCGGCGCCGCGTTTGGCGGGGTCGCGGACATAGCCCGCCGCGTAGATTTCCCGGCCCACGAGATAGATGACACCGAGCCCCGCGGCCCACAGAGGGTTCGAGTAACGTGAAAACACGTAGAGTCCCGGCAGGAATGCGACCAGCAATTCGAGCGTGTTTTGCTGCACACGAAAGTGCCGCTCGAAGACGTCGTTACCGGTGATGGCCGGCGCCTTGACGCCGTAACGCGCACGGGCGCCGCCCACCTTGATGCCAAAAACGATGAACTGCACAATGGCGAGTATCGCCACGATGTCGACGTAGACCATGAATGAGTTCCTCCCCGATGATGGATTCTAGCAGGTAAGATCCTGCTCCCTTTATGAGCGCAGCCCGCACTTCACGACGCACCGGCACGCGCGGCTATGCGCAACTCATCGAAGTTGCCGTGCCGGTCGCCCGCGTCTGGCGGGCGCTCACCGACGCCGCGCTGATCCGGATCTGGTCCGGTGCGGCGGCCGAGGTCGATGCGCGCAAGGGGGGTGTCTACCGCCTCGAACTGCCCGGCACCGGCAAGCGCGAGGCGCACATCGACGTGTTCGACGCGAATCGGCGCCTGCGGCTCATCTACATGCCGAATCCCGCCGCACCGCCCTGCGACAGTGCGATCGTCGACGACTTCCTGCTCGATTTGCGGCCCGGAGAGACGTTGACGTCGCTGCGGCTGCTGGGCTCCGGCATCCCGGAGGCGCAGTCCTGGGATCCGCACTACGCCCGCATCCGCCTCGGCTGGGAGCGTTTCATGGCGCGTATCAAGGTCACGCTGGAGAATCCGCCGCGACCGAAGAAACCGCCGCCGCCCGGCGATCCGCCGTTGCCCGGGCTGGATGACTAGTTGAACACTCGGAAAGGCCCCTAGATGCTCGGGTTCTTGTTGCGCGCGGCGATTGCGGCCATGGGCCTGTGGATCGCGACCGCGTGGGTCCCCGGCGTGTCGATCGACGGTCCCAGGACGCTGGTACTCGCCGGAATCCTGCTGGGCGTCGTCAACGCGATCGTGCGCCCGATCGCGATCGTGCTCACGTTCCCCGTGACGATCGTATCGCTCGGCTTGTTCCTGCTGGTGATCAATGCCGGCATGGTCGCGCTCGTCGCCTGGATGCTGCCGGGCATGCATGTCGCGGGATTCTGGTCCGCCTTCTGGAGTGCCGCGATCGTGAGCCTCGTCGGCATGCTCGGCGCGGCGTTGATCGGTCCGAAGGGCAAAGTCGACATCATCGTCAAGCGCCGCTGACGGGCTGCCGGCCCGGCCGACAACGCTCACTGCGCCTTGGGCTCCTCGAGCGTCTTGGCATCGAGCAGCGTACCGCCCGGGATGGTCAGGAGCACGACGCCGAGCAGGACGATCAACATGCCGAGGAGCTGTGTCCCCGAGAGCCGCTCGTCGAGGAACTCCCAGCCGAGAAACGCGGCGATCGCCGGATTCACGTAGCTGTAGGTGCCGATCAAGGCGGGGCGCGCGTTCAGGGTGAGCCAGCCGTAGGCGGTAAACGCAAGGCAGGAGCTGAACAGCACGAGAAAGCCGAGCGCGAGAATGCCCGGTGCGTTCGGCGACCAGCCCGCCAGGTCGCCATGGCCCGCGGCGATCGTGAGAAACATGCAGCCGCCCAAGAAGAGCTGCAGCGCGGAGAACATGAGGGGACTCAAGTCCGTGTCGATGCTGCGGTAATACAGCGTGCCCAGCGACCAGGTGACGCAGGCGCCCAGAGCCGAGGCCTGCGCCCACCGGCTCGCGCCAAGCGCCGTGTCGTTCGGCAGCAGCATCAAGACCGTGCCCAAGAAACCGATCGTGAGCCCGATCACCGCGCGCCGCGTGAGCGGGTGCCCGCGCGGCCCGAACACGCCCAAGCCCGCGATCCAGAAGGCCGCCGTGCCGTTGAGCAGCGCCGACTCGTTGCTCGGAATCGTCAACAGCGCCCAGGAATTGAGGCCGTTGCTCGCGAACACCATCAAGAAGCCCATGAGCAGAACGTGGCGCCATTCACGCGCCGCGCGCGGCCAGGGATCGCCGATCACATAGCGCGCGAACAGGCTCAGCAGCGCGCCGGCGGCGAGGAACCGGATGCTGCAGAAGAGCGCGAGGGGGAGGTGCGTGACGGCGATCTTGGAGAACATGAAGCTCGAGCCCCACACGAGATACACCGTGCCGAGACACAGCAGCAGTTTGACCGAATGTTCTTTGTCGATGCGCATGGGGACGACGGCAACGCCGAAGCCTAGAGGTCCTGGGGGGGTCAGGTGGCGTTGCCCATGAGGCGCTTGACGGAGCGGCTCGCGAGCAGCAGCAGGCCGCCCAGCCCCAACGCGAAGTAGACGATGTGCAGGTATTGCCCCGGCATGGCGGCGACGTGCTCGGCGTCGAATTCGCCCGCGACGATGCCGGCCGCGAGATTGCCGAGCGAAATCGACAGAAAGAACATGCCCATCATCTGGCCCACGAAGCGTTGCGGCGAGAGTTTCGTGAAAAAGCTCAAGCCCACGGGGCTCAGACACAGCTCGCCGAACGTGTGCAGCAGGTAGGTGAAGATCAGCCACCACGGCAGCACCTTGGATCCGGACGCGACGATCGTCGCCGCGACCGCCATGACCAAGAATCCGGAACCCATGAGCATCACGCCGATCGCGAATTTCGCCGGCACGGAGGGATCGAGGCGGCGCCGCGCGAGCGCGATCCAGGTCCACGCGAAGGCCGGCGCAAAGACCACGATGAAAATGGCATTGAGCGATTGGAACCACTCGGTCGGAATCACGAAATGCAGTGCGGTGATCACGCGGTCGGTGTAGCGCTCGGCGAACAAGTTCAGCGAGGATCCGGCCTGCTCGTAGCCCGTCCAGAACAGGGCGCTGCCCAGAAACAGCACGACGAGCACGGTGCCGCGGCGGCGCTCTTCGGCGTCGAGACCTGCAAAGAACAGGAAATAGCCGAAGAACAGCACGGCGATGCTCACGATCAGCACGAAGGTATAGTTCGCCAGGTTCACCGCATCGATCCTGATCCAGCCGATCGCGCAGGCGAGCACGAGCACCGCGAGCACCGCGCTCGCGGCCGCGACCCGCAGCCACGAACGGCGCCGTTCACCGGGGACGCGGCTCGGCGCCGGCGCCAGGCCGGCCGTGCCGAGATACCTGCGCGTGAGATGGAATTGCAGCACTCCCACGCCCATGAACAGGGCCGCGGCGGCGAAGCCCGCGCGCGCGCCGAACAAGGCCTGGGCTTCCCCGGTGACGAGCGGTCCCAAGGCGGCCCCCACGTTGATCCCGATGTAGAAAATCGTGAAGCCCGAGTCGCGCCGCGCGCCGCCCTCCGGATACAGTTGCGCGACCATCGCGCTGACGTTCGGCTTCAGAAGTCCCACGCCCACGACGATCACGACGAGGCTCGTGTAGAACGCGACCGGACTCTGCGACAGGGCGAGGCCGGCATTGCCGGCCGTGATGATCAAGCCGCCGAACAGCACGGCGCTGCGCGCGCCGATCAGTCGATCAGCAATCCAGCCGCCCGGCAGCGCGATGAGATATACGCCGGCGGTGTAGAGGCCGTAGATCGCCGTGGCCGTCCGGTCGTCCATGCCGAAGCCGCCCGTCGCGACCGCGCCGACGAGAAACAGCACGAGCATCGCCCGCATGCCGTAGTACGTGAAGCGTTCCCACATTTCCGTGAAGAACAGCGTGGCGAGGCCACGCGGATGCCCGAGAAACGTTCGACTCACTAAACTTCCGCCTCACGCTCAGAGTCCTCTTTGGCGCGTTCGGCGAGTTTGTCCTTGAGCAAGACCCTGGCCATCACGATACCGATCTCATAGAGCACATACATCGGCACCGCCATGAAGCTTTGCGAGACCGCGTCGGGCGGCGTCAGGAATGCAGCGAGGATGAAGATGCCGAGCAGCACGAAGCCGCGATTCTTGGTGAGCGTGCCGATCTTGACGAAACCCGTCCAGACCAAGAGCACGGTCGCGATCGGCACCTCGAAAGCGAGTCCGAACGCGAGCAGCAGAATCATCACGAAATCGAGGTAGGCGCCCATGTCGGTCATCATTTGCACGCCGGTGGGCGTCGTCCCGACGAAAAAGCCGAGCATCACGGGAAACACGAGGAAATAGGCGAAGGCCGCGCCGATGTAGAACAGCAGCACGCTCGAGACGAGCAGCGGCACGGCGAGCTTTTTCTCGTGACGATACAGGCCGGGCGCGACGAAGGCCCAGGCCTGGTAGAGCACGACGGGAATTGCGAGCACGAAGGCGACCACGAAGGCCAGCTTGAACGGCACCATGAACGGTGAGACGACGCTCGTCGCGATCAGACTCGCGCCCGCAGGCAGCTTGCGGATCAACGGCTGCGCGATGAACGTGAACAGCTGGTTCATGTACAGCGCACAGGGGATGAAACACACGAACACCGCGATCATCGCCTTCATGAGGCGGTCGCGCAGCTCGAGCAAATGCGAGATCAACGTGCCTTCGGCGAGTTCGCCGGGCTCCTCCGCATCACTCATTGGCGGGGTGCTTGAGGTCGCTCGCGGTCGAGGTCGCGTCAGGCTGCCCGGCGGTGGGCACGGCGCCCGGCGCGGAATCCGGCGCCAAGGGCGTGGGATACGGGAGCGTCGCGGCGTCCGCGGCCAGGGTCGCGGCGGCGGTAGATGCCGAGGCGGCCTTCTTCGCGGCGGTAGTCTGCTGTTTCAGGAACTCTTCGGCGCTGACCTCGCGGTCGAGTTGCTCCGTGAGCTGCCGCGCCATGACACGCGCGCGTCCCATCCAATTGCCGACCTGTCGGGCAACCTTGGGCAGCTTCTCCGGCCCGAGCACGACGAGCGCGATCGCCGAAGTGAGCAGGATTTCAGAGAACCCAAAATCCAGCATCGGCGTCAGACGTTCGTCTTGGGGGGCGCCTTGACGTCAGCTTCACGCTTCGCCGCAGCGTCGAAATCCGCGTCCTTGTCCTGTTTGATCTGCTTGGTCTGTTCCTCGGTCTCGCCCTCGTTCATGGCCTGCTTGAAGCCCTTGACCGCCGACCCGAGATCCGAACCGATCGTGCGCAGCCGCTTGGTGCCGAACACCACGAGGGCGATCGCGAGGATCACCAATAACATTTTCGAATCGAACATGTCGCTTCTCCGACTCTGAGTTTAAATCCGCCTGTGGGCGCCCATGATACGCCAACGGGGCCAGGCCGTATGAGCACCGTCCCGCGGTCCTCCCCGTCCGGCCCGCGCCCTCCTCAGGTCTCGAGCCACAAAGTCACGGGGCCGTCGTTGACCAAGGCCACCCGCATGTCCCCTCCGAAAACGCCGGCGGCGACCCGCGGATGACGAGATTTGGCCTCCGCGAGGGCCAGGTCGAACAGTCGCCGCGCCAAAGCGCGCGGCGCCGCCGTCGAAAACCCGGGCCGAGTTCCCGACGCGGTGTCCGCGGCCAGCGTGAACTGAGGTACCAGCAGCAGGCCGCCGCCGACATCGACGAGGCTGCGATTCATGCGGCCCGTGCCGTCGTCAAACACCCGGTAGCTGAGCAGCCGGCCGACGAGTCGCTCGGCGTCCTGGTCGGTGTCCGCGGGGCGGACGCCGATCAAGACGAGCAAGCCCTGATCGATGGCCGCAACCCGTACACCCTCTATGCTGACACTCGCCTCCGCCACCCGTTGCAGCAGGCCTATCACATTGGCACCCGTCGGCGGCAAAGGTTCAGAATCATCACCATGCCGGATTATGCTCCAAACCCCTATCCTGGACTGCGCGCGTTCCGTGCAGACGAAGAACACCTCTATTTCGGTCGCGAGGGTCAGGTCGACAGCCTGCTGGAGAAACTGCGCCGCCGGCGCTTCTTGGTCGTCCTGGGACCGCCCGGCTGCGGCAAGTCATCGCTCGTGCACTGCGGCTTGCGACCCGCGTTGCAGGACGGACTCATGGCCGACGCCGTCGGTGGGTGGCACATCGCGGCATGCCGGCCGGGTGCAACGCCGCTCACCGCCCTCGCGCAGGCACTGGCGCGCATATTCACGACCTCCGACGCCTCCGCGGAGGCGCAGGTTGGGGACGACGGCGGCGACGCCCGCGGCTGCACCCACAGCGCGTCGATCGGATCGACGCTGCGCAACAGCCGCTCGGGGATCGTCGATGTCGCGCTGCAAGCCGGTCTCGCACCGGGCACGAATCTGCTGGTGATCGTCGACCAGTTCGAGGACCTGTTTCGCGCGTCGTCGTTGCGTAACGACGACTCGTTGCCGGATCAGGGCGTGGCGCAGCGCGACACCGTGCCGGCCGACGAACCGCCCGCGCCGGATGAGGCGACCGCATTCGTCGACCTGCTGTTGTACGCCTCGCGCCAAACCGCGCTGCCGATCTTCATCGTGATCACGATGCGATCGGACTTCCTGGGTCACGTCGCGGGCTTCACCGGCCTCGTACAAACGCTCAACGAGGCGCAATACCTCGTGCCGCGGCTCACGCGCGAGGAGCTCGAGCGGGCGATCGGCGCCCCGGCCGCCGTCACCGGCCACCCATTGGATCCCGCCCTGCTGCGGCGGATCCTCGATGACGCGGGCGAGGATCCGGACGCGCTCGCCATCCTGCAGCACGCGCTCAAGCGCACCTGGGACCATTGGCAGCGCGAGGCCGACGGTTCCGGCAGTATCGGGCTCGCGCACTACCTCGCGATCGGCACCCTGGCGCACGCCATCGACGAGCATGCCGAGGAGTGTTTCACCGAACTCGATAATGAACGCGAACGCGAGATCTGCGGCCGCATCTTTCAGGCGCTCACCGAACCCGTCGACTTGGGCCATGGCCTGCGGCGGCTCGCGCCCCTCGCCTCGCTCGCCGCCATCGCACAGACTTCGGAAGCCGCGGTACGTCGCGTCGTCGACGCGTTCCGCGCCGGCGATCGCGACTTTCTGGTGCCAGGCAAACCGTCGTTCCTCGACGCAGGCACGCTCGTCGACATTTCGTCGGATGCGCTCGTGCGTCTTTGGAGGCGGCTCGGCACGTGGCGGACCGCCGAGGCGGTGTCGGCGCAGCGGCTGCGCAGCCTTGCCGAGGCCGCGCACGAGCAGGCCCGTGGCGGCGCTCTATGGCGTGATCCGGAGCTCGAAATCGCCTTGCAGTGGCGCGCGTCCCACGCGCCGAGCGACGCCTGGGCCGAGCGCTATGGCGGGCGCTTGCAAGAGGCCATGGGCTTCCTCGACGCATCGGCGCAGGCGCGCGCCGCGGAGCGCGCGCTCGCTGCGCGCCGCTCGGCCGGTCGGCGCTTGGGCTTGGCTGCCGGCCTTCTGGTGCTAGCCGTCGTCGGGGCCGTGTCCCTGCTCGAGTGGCGTCGGAATCGGGACCTGCTCGAGGCCGCAAACGCCGCCAACAATTTGAAACTCGTGATGCAGAGTCGTGCCTCTTTCGATGCGACGATTCCGACGACGCTCGACGTCGCCCTGCAGCTGAGCGCGGCCGCCTATCGGCTCGGCGTTTCCAACGAAAGCTACGCGGGCCTCGAGTACGCGCTCTCGCGCACGGCGGCGGTCCTGGGCGTCACGACTCTCGCGACGCCGGCGCTTGCGTTGAGTCCGGACGGGCGCCTCGCGGCGGCGGTGGCGGCCGACGGCGACGTGGCGTCCTTGTACGATGCGACGAAGGGCACGGCGCTCGGGATCGACTTCGTGGGCCACGTCGGCGCGATCAACGCCGCAGCCTTCAGCCCCGACGGCCATGTACTCGCCACTGCGGGCGAGGATGCGACCTTGCGCTTGTGGGCGGCGAGCGCTGCGCGGGATCGCGACCTGACACTGCGCGGCCACACGAACCAAGTCTCCTCGGTCGCCTTCAGTCCCGACGGCCGCATCGTCGCCTCCGGCGACGCCGACGGACAGGTTCGGATTTGGGAGGCGGCGACCGGCCGACTGCGCGGCGTGCTGCTCGGATTGCATGGCTTGCGCGTCGAGGCGCTCGCCTTCAGTCCCGACGGCCGGACGCTCGCCGCGGGCAGCGACGACAACGGCATCGCCGTGTGGGACTGGTCCAGGCAGCAAGCCCGTGCGACCGCGCCGATGCGCCATGATGGCCCGGTGAGTGCGGTCGCCTTCAGTCCGGACGGCCGCTGGCTCGCATCCGCCGGCGCGGACGCCGTCGTGCGCATCTGGGACGCCGCAACCGGCAAACCGCGCGGCGAACCACTGAGCGGTCACACGAGCCGCATCCTCTGCATCGCCTTCAGTCCCGATGGCGGCCTGGTCGCTTCCGGCTCGCTCGATCAGACGGTCCGCCTCTGGGATGCAGCGTCGGGGCGGCCGGTCGGCGGCCCGCTCGCGGGCCACAAGAGCCGCGTCTGGCGGCTCGTGTTCGGCGCCGACGGCGCAAGCTTCCTCTCGACGGGAGGTAATGGCAGCGTGATCCGCTGGGCCCGGTCGCCGGGGCGCCGCGCCCTGCAGGAGCACGGCACTCCGATTCGCAGTCTGACCTTGAGCCCCGACGGACGCGCATTGGTCGTCATGAACCACGACGGCAGCTCGCGGAGTTGGTCGGTCGACGGCTGGCGGCCGACGGAGGAGACCGCCCAAGCGCCCGCGGGCAACGGCGGGGCGATCGCCGCGGCTGACGGCGGCGATACGCGGGCCTTCAGCCCGGATGGGAGCCTGCTTGCGACCGGCGGCGAGGATGCGAACGTACGGCTCTGGCGGGTATCGGGACAGGAAGCCGCGCAGGCGGGCATTCTGCATGGGCATCAGCGACGGGTTCTGGCACTCGCCTTCAGTCCCAATGGAGCGGAACTCGCTTCCGCGAGCGAGGACGGTACGGTGCGCCTGTGGCACATGCCGGAAGGCGTGGCGCGTGCGGTCTTGATCGGCCACGCCGGCGCCGTACGCAGCGTCGCGTTCAGTCCCGATGGCGCCTCGCTCGCCTCGGGCGGCGAGGACCGCGAACTCCGATTCTGGGACGCCGCGAGCGGCGAACCGCGCGGCGTCGTGCGCGGTGAGGTCGCCTCCGGCGAGACGGCCGCCTTCACCAGCATCGCGTTCGCGCCGGACGGCCGCACGCTGTTCTCCGCCACGAACACCGGCGAACTGCGCGCCTGGGACGCGCCGCCGGCATGGATCGATCGCGTCTGCGCGAAACTCGCCGTGAATTTGAGCCATGCCGAGTGGCGCCGCCTCGTGGGCGACGTCGACTACGTCGCGCCATGCCCGGGGCTGCCGGTGCCGGACGGCTGAGCGGGCGCGGCCGCGGGCAGCGCGGCGTGTGCTACTTGCGCCAGAGCGTCGGCGTGAAGAGCACCAGAATCGTGAAGACCTCGAGCCGTCCGAGCAGCATCGCCGCCGAGCATACCCAGGTCTGAAAATCGTTGAGCACGCCATAGTTGCTGCCGGGACCCACCGCGCCCAAGCCGGGGCCCGAATTGTTGATGCAGGCGATGATCGCGGAGAACGCCGTCAGAAAATCGAGCCCGCTCGCGAGCTGGATGAATACCAGCGACACGACGCTCATGAAATACAAGAACACGAAGGCAAGCACGGCAAAGACGACGCGGTTCGCGATCACCGCGCCGCCGACTTTCAAGGGACGCACGAGGTTCGGATGCACGAGCTGATTCAGCTCCCGATTCGCCTGTTTGGAGAGGATCAGGGTGCGGATCATCTTGATGCCGCCGCCCGTCGAGCCCGAACTCGCGACGATGCAGGACAGGAACAGCATCCACATGGGCGCGAACACGGGCCAGCGTGCGTAGTCCGTGTTGTGCAGACCGCTCGTCGTCGCGATCGAGACGACGTTGAACGCCGCATAGCGGAGCGCCGTGCCGAAGTCCGGGTAGGTGCCCTTGACGGCAAGGAAGACGGCGATGCCGATGCAGCTCACGAGCAGCGTGAGGAAGATCGCCTTGGCTTCGGGATCGCGAAAATAGGCGCGCACGCCGCGCTGACTCCACGCGAGATAATGGGTTGCGAAATTCAGGGCGGCGAGCAACTCGAACACCATCAGCACGCACTCGATTCCGGCCGAATCGAAGTGCCCGATGTTCGCATCGTAATTCGAGAAGCCGCCGAGCGACAACGCCGAGAAGCCGGCGCACACCGAGTCGAACCAGTTCATGCCGACCAGATGCAGGCAGAGGATGCAGGCCGCGGTCAGTCCTGCGTACACGGCCCACAGGAGCTTCGCGGTCTGGCCGATGCGCGGCGTGAGCTTCGAGTCCTTCATCGGGCCGGGCATCTCCGCGCGGTAGATCTGCATGCCGCCGACGCCGAGCAGCGGCAGGATCGCGACCGCGAGCACGATGATGCCCATGCCGCCGATCCAGCTCAGCAGATGCCGCCAGAGGTTGATCGATTCCGGCAGGTGCTCGAGGCCCGAGAGCACGGTTCCGCCCGTCGTCGTGAGGCCGGAGGTCGCCTCGAAATAGGCCGAGGTGAAATCGATCGGCAGGGAAATCCAGAACGGGAAGCCGGCGACCGCGGGCAGGGCGACCCAGGTGAGCGCGACCAGCATGAGCCCGTCGCGCGTCTTCAGTTCGCGCTTGAAACGCTTCGTGGCGAGCCAGAGGAGCGCGCCGATCACGAAGGTCGCGGCAGCCGAGACCACGAACGAGAGCAGCGCGGGATCCAAGCCCCAGATCGCGAGCACGAGCGGCGCCAGCATGGTCGCCGCGAACACCATGATGACCATGGCGAACACGTGGGCGACCGGCAGCAGGATTTCCTTCACGGCGGCGCGCTGCTCTAGAGGAAGGACGCCGAGCCCTGGAACAGCTTCTCGACGGCCTCGAGGTGGCGGCGGTCCGTGAGGAACAGGATCAGGTGGTCGTCCGGCTGCACCGTGATGTCGTGATGGGCGATCATCACCTCCTCGCCGCGCACGACCGCGCCGAGCGTCGTCCCCTCCGGCAGCACGATGTCCTCGATGCGCTTGCCGATCACCCGCGAGCTGTCGGCGTCGCCGTGGACGATGACCTCGAGCGCCTCGGCGGCACCCCGCCGCAACGAGTGCACGCGGACCACGTCGCCGTGCCGCACGTGCGCGAGCAGCGAACCGATCGTCACGGTTTGCGGCGAGATCGCGATGTCGATCGATCCGCTCTCGATGAGTTCCGCGTAGGAAGGCTTGTTGATCAAGGCCATGACCTTGTGTGCGCCGAGACGCTTGGCGAGCATCGCCGAGAGGATGTTGGCCTCCTCGGAATTCGTGAGCGCCGCGAACACGTCGGTGCTGTCGATGTTCTCCTCGAGCAGCAGATCCTCGTCGGCGGCATCCCCGTGCAGCACCGTGGTGCTCTTGAGCAGTTCGGAGACCCGCCGCGCACGTCTCACGTCGCGCTCGATGAGCTTGACCTGGTTCTTCGCCTCGAGACTGCTCGCGAGACGCAGGCCGACGTTTCCGCCGCCGGCGATCACCACCCGACGCGCCGGCGCTTCCTCGCGCCGCATCTCGCGCATGACGGCGCGGATGTCCTTGCGGGCCGCGAGGAAGAAGACCTCGTCGCCGTCGGCGACCACGGTGTCGCCCTCGGGTTTGACGCTCTTGCCCGCGCGGTAGATCGCCGCGACGCGTGCATCGATGTTCGGGATGTGCTCGCGCAGGGTGCGCAGCGCCTGCCCCACGAGCGGGCCGCCCTGCAGAGCGCGCATGCCGACGAGGCGCACCCGGCCGTCGGCGAAGTCGAGCACCTGCAGCGCGCCGGGATAGCGGATCAATTGCGCGACGTACTCCGTCACGAGTTGTTCCGGACTGATCCAGACGTCGACGGCGATGCCGTTCTCGGCGAACAGCCGGGCGCGGTCCGTGTAGTCCGACGATCGCACCCGCGCGATCTTCTTCGGCGTGCGGTACAGCGTCCAGGCGATGTGGCAGGCGAGCATGTTGACCTCGTCGCTGTTCGTGAGCGCGACCAGGATGTCCGTCGAGGCGATGCCCGCAGCCTCGAGGACCCGCGGACTCGACCCGTTGCCGCTCACGGTGCGAATGTCCAGCCGGTCCTGGAGGTCGCGCAGCGTGTCTTCGTTCGAGTCGATGACGGTCACGTCGTTCGCCTCCTCGCGGGAGAGGTGATAGGCGGCCGTACGGCCGACCTGGCCGGCACCGAGAATGATGATTTTCAATTAGATCTCCACACTAGACGACCTCGAGGTTGGCGTAGGACAGCATCAGCCACTTGGTGCCCTGCCGCTCGAAGTTCACCTGAATCCGCGCCTGCGGGCCGTTGCCCTCGAAATTGAGCACGACCCCGTCGCCGAACTTCGAGTGCCGCACCCGGCTTCCCATGCGCATCGCATGCGGGGCCGTGTCCTCGAGCGGTCTGCGGCCCACGAAGGTGGGGCGCGACACCTGCAAGCGCGGTCTGACCTCCTCGATCAGATCCGCCGGCAGTTCACCGATGAAGCGCGACGGCTGGCCGTAGGTGTCGACGCCGTAGAGGCGTCTCTGCTCGGCATAGGTGATGAACAAACGCTTCATGGCACGCGTCGCGCCGACGTAGCAGAGCCGCCGCTCCTCCTCGAGCGAGGCCAAGTCCGCGACGGAACGCTGGTGCGGAAACAGGCCGTCCTCCATGCCCGCGAGGAATACGACCGGAAACTCGAGCCCCTTCGCCGTGTGCAGGGTCATCATCTGGACGCAATCGTCCCACGCGTCCCCCTGACCCTCGCCGGACTCGAGCACGGCATGCGCGAGGAAGGATTCGAGCGGCGGGAGCGCGGGTTCCTCGCCGCCCGACCCGTCCGGGGAGAAGCCGCGCGCGGCGCTCACGAGTTCGGCGAGATTCTCGATGCGCGCCTCGCCCCGCTCGCCCTTTTCGCGCTTGAAATGCTCGATGAGCCCGCTCGCCTGGATCACCTGGTCGACCTGCTCGTGCAGTTCGAGTCCGCGGGCACTTTCGGCGAGGCCGTCGACGAGCGTCAAGAACGCCTGCAGCGCCTGCGCCGCGCGCTGCGGCAGCGAGCCCGCGATGCAGGCGAGCGCCGCGTCCCACAAGGAGACCGCATGGGCGCGCGCGTAGTCGCGCAGGGTGTCGAGCGTCTTCGCGCCGATGCCGCGCGTCGGCAGATTCACGACCCGCTCGAACGAGGTATCGTCCGCCCGGCTCGCGGTGAGACGCAGATAGGCGAGCGCATCCTTGATTTCCGCGCGTTCGAAGAAGCGCAAGCCGCCGTAGACCTTGTAGGGCAGCCGTGCGTTCAGGAATGCTTCCTCGAAGACGCGAGATTGCGCGTTCGAGCGGTAGAGCACCGCGACGTCGCGCCGGACGCCGCCCTGATCGACCCATTCGCGAATCCGGTTCACGACGAAATCCGCCTCGTCGCGCTCGTTGAACGCCGCGTACAGGCGGATGCGCTCGCCGTCCTCCCCGGCAGTCCACAGCGTCTTGCCGAGACGCCCCGCGTTGTTCGCGATCAAGGCGTTCGCCGCCTTGAGGATCGTGCCGGTCGAGCGGTAGTTCTGCTCGAGCTTGAAGAGCGTTGCGGCCGGAAAATCGCGGCGGAATTGCTGCAGATTCTCGACGCGCGCGCCGCGCCAGCGATAGATCGATTGGTCGTCGTCGCCCACCGCGAACGGCAGTCCGGCGGGCCCCGCGAGCAGCGTGAGCCACTTGTACTGGATCGCGTTCGTGTCCTGGAATTCGTCGACGAGCACGTGCCTAAAGCGTTCGCGATAGTGCCGCAGCAGATTCGGATCGTCGCGCCAGATCTCGTACGCGCGCAGCAGCAGCTCGGCGAAGTCGACGACCCCGGCGCGCCGGCAGGCCTCTTCATAGGCCGCGTAGATGCGGATCAGCTGGCGGCGGGTCGGGTCGCCGTCGTCCTTCAAATGCTTTGCGCGCAGGCCCTCATCCTTCTGCGCGTTGATGAACCACTGGATCTCGCGCGGAATCCAGCGCGTCTCATCGAGGTCGAGCGCCTTGAGCACCTTGCGCAGCACGCGCGACTGATCCTCGGAATCGAGGATCTGAAAACTCTGCGGCAGTCCCGCCTCGCGCCAGTGCATGCGCAGCAGGCGGTGCGCCAACCCGTGGAAGGTGCCGATCCACATCGAGACGCCCGGGATGCCCAGCAGGGTTTCGATGCGCGCGCGCATCTCGGCCGCCGCCTTGTTCGTGAAGGTCACGGCGAGGATGCCGTGCGGCGAGGCGCCCTCGACCTGGATCAGCCAGGCGACGCGATGCACCAGCACGCGCGTCTTGCCGCTGCCTGCGCCGGCGAGCACGAGCGCCGGAGCAAGCGGCGCGGCGACCGCCTGGCGCTGGGCATCGTTGAGGGAGTCGAGGAGATGCGAAACGTCCATCAGGGCGCGGATTGTACTTGCCTGGTTCCTTCCTCGGCGAACTCGATGAGGGCTAGCACCAACGACAGGATCACGGGTCCCGCGACGATGCCAATGGCGCCGAAGGCGTCGATGCCCCCGAGCACGCCGAGAAACACGACCAGCGTGGAGATCGGCGCGCGCCCTGAAATCAGCAGGGGTTTCAGCACGTTGTCGAGCACCGACAGCATGATGCCCCAGACGATCATGAAAATGCCGTAGCCCCAGCGTCCGTCGAAAAAGAGCCACAGCGTCGCAGGTATCCACACGGCCGCCGTGCCGCCGACCGGCAGCATGGCGATCAGCGCACCGAGCACGCCGAACACCACCGGCGAGGGCAGGCTCGCGATGCTGAATCCGACGCCGAGGACCAACCCCTGCAAGAGCGCCGTCATGCTCGTGCCGAACACGATTGCGCGCGTGATCCCGCTCAACTGATTGAACAGGCGCACCTTGTAGCCCTCCTCGAGCGGGATCAAATTCCGGCCGCGCAGGATCATGGCGTCGCCGTCGCACAGGAAGAAGAACAGCAGGAACAGCGTCAAGGCAATGCCGAGCAGCGAACTCAAGGCGCCCAGGAAAAAGGTGCCGCTGATCGCCGCGGCCCGCTGCAGCACTTCGCGCGTTCCTGTGATGAGCCAGCCTTGGACCTGTTCGGCCGAAATCGAGGTATGCGCCTGCAACCACAGGTTGGCATGCGCGATCAGAGGGAAGCGCTGCAGATCGGCGAAGGTACGGATGTCGAGCTGCGCGGTCGCGCCCTGGAGCTTGCGCACCAGCAGTTCGATCTGCGCGATGAATTCGACCGTCAGCGCTCCCAAGGGCAGCAGCACGGCCACCGGAGCAACGATGGTCAGCACACCGGCCGCGGGTGCGGCGCGGCCGCGGAAGCGCCGCCGCAGGCGCACGTTCAGGGGAAACAGCAGGAACGCCAGGAATGCGGCCCAGGCGATCGAGTCCGAGAACGGCGCGAAAATCCGAAACAATGCCCAGGCCAGGAGCGCGGCTACCGCGAGCGCGAATACGCGGGCATAAAACGTCGACGGTAATTTCATCGCGCGATCCTAACATCCTTGCCGCCTCTCCCGCGTCGCAGCGCCGGCTGCTAACATGCCGGCGGGCGCAGGCACTCGGGCCGCCGCCCATTCCCGGAGATCCACCGCGATGACCTCGAACGCCCCGCCGCCCTCGACGCTCACCGTCAATCGGCGCGACCTCGCCGTCGATGCGGCGCCGGACACACCGCTCCTGTGGGTGCTGCGGGACCATCTCGGTATGACCGGGACCAAATTCGGTTGCGGCAAGGCACTCTGCGGAGCCTGCACGGTGCACGTCGACGGCCGGCCCATGCGCTCCTGTTCCGTGCCGCTCTCCGCCGTCATCGGCAAGTCCATCACCACGATCGAAGGCCTCTCGCAGGATCGCAGCCATCCGATCCAAAGGGCCTGGATCGAGATCGACGTGCCGCAATGCGGTTACTGTCAATCGGGGCAGATCATGTCCGCGGTCGCCTTGCTGGGCACCAACCCGAATCCTTCCGATGCAGAGATCGATGCCGCGATGTCGGGCAACATCTGCCGCTGCGGAACGTATGCACGAATCCGCGGGGCGATCCGGCGGGCGACCGAACTAATGAAAGCCGGAGCCGCGACGTGAGCGCTCGGCCAGACCCGGAATCGAGCGCGAGTCCGCAGTCGTTCGGCCGCCGCGAGTTCCTGAGCGCCGCGGGCCACGCGGGCGGGGTGCTCATGATCGGCCTCGCCGTGCCGGGTTGCGCGCCGAAGCGCGGTCCCGCAGCGAGCGCGAATGGCGCGGCCGCAGGCGCGGCCGCAGGCGGGGTAGCGGGGTCGGCCGCCGGTGCGAACTCGCCGGCCGAACTCAACGCCTGGTTGCGAATCGCCGGCGACGATACGATTACCGTGCTCGTCGATCGTTCGGAAATGGGTCAAGGCGTTTACACGGCGCTGCCGATGCTGCTCGCCGAGGAACTCGAAGTGCCGATCGATGCAATCCGCATCGTCGCCGCGCCCGTGGGCGATGCGTACGTCAACGTCGGCAACGGCGGCCAAGTCACCGGCACGAGCAACAGCGTCCAGGACGCCTGGGACAAGCTGCGCCTCGCCGGCGCGCAAGCGCGCTCGATGCTGGTCGCCGCAGCCGCCGCCGAGTGGAACGTCGATGCCGCGGGCTTGAAGGCGTCAAGCGGTGCGGTCCTCGATACGGCCGGCCGGCGCCTCACCTATGGCGCGCTCGCCGCGGCAGCGGCGCGCCTCCCGATCCCGAAAAACGTGAGGCTCAAGGCGCCGGCCGAGTTCACGCTGATCGGCCGCGGCCTTCCGCGCCTCGACACGCCGAGCAAGGTCGACGGCAGCGCGGAGTTCGGCATCGACGTGAAACTGCCCGGGATGCTCTTTGCGGCGTTCGCGCAAGCACCGACGCTGGGCGGCAAGCTGCGCCACCTCGATGCCGCGGCCGCCGTCACGCTGCCGGGCGTCCACAAAGTGTTCGAACACTCCGGTGGGGTCGTCGTCGTCGCCGACCATTACTGGCAGGCGCTGCGCGCGCGCGACGCCTTGAAGATCGAGTGGAATGCGGGCGATAACGCCGTGCTGGACACCGCCGCCGTGCGGGCGCAACTGCACACGGCGCTCGCCGCGGGTCCCGGTCTCTCGGCGCGCGCCGAGGGCGACGTCGCCGGCGCGCTCGCCCATGCGCACAAGACCCTCACCGCGGTCTACGAGTTACCGCTGCTTGCGCACGCCACCATGGAGCCGATGAACTGCACCGCGGACGTGACGGCGGATGCTTGCGCGATCTACGTCGGCACCCAGGTGCAAAAGATGGCGCAAGTCGCGGCGGCGCGAGCGGCCGGTCTCGCGCCCGAACGCGTGAGCGTCCACACGACGCTGCTCGGCGGCGGCTTCGGCCGGCGCCTCGACGTCGACTTCATCCCGGCGGCGGTCGCCGCGTCGAAGGCCGTGATGCGCCCGGTGAAACTCCTCTGGACGCGCGAAGATGACATGACGCACGACTATTACCGGCCGCCCGCGACGCTGGAAATGCGCGGCGCGCTCGCGGCGAACGGCGATCTTACGGCCTGGCAGTTCCATGCCGTGAGCCCGTCGATCACCGCGCGCTTCGCGCCCGAGGCGACCGATCCTTTCGATTCCGTGCTCGAGGGCTCCGCGAATTATCCCTACGGCGTGCCGAACGTCGGCGTGAATTACACCCGCCGCGAAGTCGGCATCGACGTGGGCTACATGCGCTCGGTGAGCCACGCGATCAATTGCTTCGGCATCGAGAGCTTCATGGACGAACTCGCCGCCGCCGCCGGCAAGGATCCGTTCGCCTTCCGTCGCGACCTGCTGAGCGCAAAGCCGCGCCACCTGCGCGTGCTCGAGGCCGCCGCGAAGCGCGCCGGCTGGGGAAGGGCGCCGCACGGCCGCCGTCACGGCATCGCGCTCATGGAGGGCTACACGACGCACATCGCCCAGGTCGCCGAGATCTCGGTCGAGCACGGTGTGCTCAAGGTGCACAAAATCGTCTGCGTCGTCGACTGCGGCCAGATCGTCAATCCGAAGATCGTCGCCTCCCAAGTCGAGGGAGGCATCGTCTTCGGGCTTTCCTCGGCGCTCTGGGGTGCCGTGACGCTCGCGCACGGCGCGATCCAGGAGACCAATTTCAACGGCTATCGCGTGCTGCGGATGAGCGAGCTCCCCGAGATCGACGTCGAGATCCTCGCGAGCGACGCGCCGCCGGGCGGCATCGGCGAGCCGTCGGTCGCGCTCGTCGCTCCCGCCATCGGGAATGCACTGTTCGCGGCGACGGGCAAGCGTGTGCGGGAGCTGCCGTTCGCGGCACAGGGCTGGCTCAAGGTTTGACGGCGCGGGGCGCTGCGCGACGCAGGGTCTGCCGCTCGACATCGAACGCGGCGTCGAGCGCATGGGGCTTACGCACCTCGCCATCGCCGTCGAGACCGTGGTCTTGGATCCTGACGGAAACAAAATGAAGCGTATTGCAATCGTCGTCTTGTTCGTCTGTGCGTTCAGCGCGCCTGTCTATCCGGAGGATCTGGGCAGGTTTGTCGACGGTGAGCTATCGGGGTTGGTGAGCACCTATGAAGCCATTCATGCCCATCCGGAACTTTCTCATCACGAAGAGATGACGGCCGCCTTACTGGCAACCGAGCTGCGCAACGCCGGCGTCACGGTCACCGAGCACGTCGGAAAATATCAAGATGGGACGCAGGCTTATGGTGTGGTGGCAATCCTCGAGAATGGGCCGGGCCAACGGTTGCTCATCCGCACCGACATGGACGCACTGCCGATCGTTGAAGAGACCGGGGTGAGCTGCGCGAGTCACGTGAAGAGCAAAAATCCGGCGGGGCAGGAAGTCGGGGTGATGCATGCCTGCGGCCATGATGTGCATGTGACCACCATGATCGGCACGGCGCGAGCGCTGGCGAATTCTCGAGCGAAATGGCACGGCACGGTCATGCTGATCGGACAACCGTCCGAGGAAACCCTGGATGGAGCGACGGCGATGCTCGCCGACCATCTTTACGAGCGGTTTGGCACCCCCAATCTGGCGATTGCTCGGCGGCCACGGCGCGCAGCCGCAGAACGGCAAAGACCCGGTCGTCATGGCGGGCGAGTTCATCGTGCAGGTGCAGACCATCGTCAGCCGGCAAGAAAATCCGCGCGATCACGCCGTGGTGACGATTGGCGACATACACGGCGGGACCAAGCGCAACGTGATCCCTTATGAAGTTGAATCGGAGCTTACTACGCGCGCCTTCAGCGATCAGGCGATGCAGATTATCTTGGATGGCATCCGGCGTGCCGCGCAGGGCGTTGCGCTCTCCGCCGGGGTGCCCGAAGATCGCCAGCCCATCGCCACCATCGTAGATAACGAGTCGGGGCCTGCGACCTTCAACGATCCGGCACTCACTGCGCGGGCGAAAGCGGCGCTTGTCAATGCATTGGGGGCGCAGAATGTCTTCGATGAGGATCCGATCGTGGCGAGCGAGGATTTTGGTCTCTTCGGGCTCGAGGGCCATCGGATTCCGACGGTGATCCCTCATTACCGCGTCTTCCTGGCTCCCCAGACGCGACCGCGCCGCGGGGGCCGTTCCAGGACCGCATTTGACGCATCGCATGGCGCATGGGCGAATGCGCACCCGCACACGATAGCGGTCGATTCGACATAAACGTCGATTGATTGAGTGCTGACCCATTAAAATTAATCAAGCATCGAGGCGATCCTGATTAGAATTTCGTGAGTCTCTGTAGTTCGCGCATAAATGAATAACCAATAACCAATAACCAATAACGGGAGCCGATATGTGTACTAGGGCGGCGGATCATCGACGCGTGCGTTTGCTCTCCTTCATGTTTTCGGCGTTGCTCGCGCTGCCCGCCCTGCCCGAGGACGTACCAGTCAACGGCACGCCGGGTCTCAATGGTCAATCACCGGGCAATCCGACCAATGTCGGAACCTCCGGCGGCAGTGCCGATGCGGCCACGGCGGGGAGCACGGACAATTCGAATACCGCGACCGCCGTCGGGGGTGCTGGTGGGAGCGGAGTGTACGTCGGCGACTTCGGCGGAGCGGGAGGTAGCGCTACAGCCAGTGCACCGACGACGGCCAGTTCCGGACCGGCCTCGGGAACCGCTTCGGCCACAGGAGGCAATGGCGGAAATGAGGGCGGCGAATTTCAAACCGGTACCTCGTGCACAAGTTGCGGCGGCGCCGGCGGGAACGCCACCGCATCGGCGGTCGTCGTCGCGAGCGGCGCGAATTCGGCGACAGCGACTGCCTTGGCGACCGGGGGAACCGGCGGCGCGGGGACTTCGGGAGGCACCGCCGGCGTCGCGAGCGGCACCACAGCCTACGCCAGTTCGGGCAGCGGAACCGTTTCGGTCGAGGTGGGTCAGGCGGGCGGCAACGGGGGTGCGGGAACCGGAGCGGCCGGAGCTTCGTCGACCCTGAACAACGCGGTCTCGGGACGCACGAGCGGGTCCTTGACCTTGAGTGAGACCGCCTTCGGCGGCAATGGCGCTGGTTCGGCTTCGGGCAGCGGCGGCCGCGGCGGCAATGCTGCTGCAACACTAGGAACCGGGACCTCACCGTATGCGGACACGCGAGCCAGCGGCCTCGTCGTGAATCTGGACGATGTTCAGGCCGGCAATGGCGGCGGCGGAGTCGTCGGCGGCGCGGCGGGCACGGCGAGCAACTACGCGAATGTCAGCGGCGTCGGTTCCTTGAGGCTCGAC
>Ga0302320_10001390_pt1 | contig 58202 bp, 53 predicted proteins | sample Bog_T0_3_FD_202130 | JGI IMG/M metagenome (GOLD analysis project Ga0302320, IMG submission 202130) | Peat permafrost microbial communities from Stordalen Mire near Abisko, Sweden - Bog_T0_3 | ecosystem: Environmental > Terrestrial > Soil > Wetlands > Peat | place: Sweden: Abisko, Stordalen Mire... | reverse complement strand
AGAAGAAGGAATACTCGGGTGAGCGGCTCACGCTGAATTTCCAGGACATCGACGTGCGCTCGGTGTTGCAGCTGCTCGCGGACACGAGCGGTCAGAACATCGTCGTCTCCGATTCCGTGACCGGCAATCTGACGCTGCGCCTGCAGAACGTCCCCTGGGATCAGGCGCTCGACATCGTGCTGCGCACCAAGGGTCTCGACAAGCGGCGCCAGGACAACGTCATCATCATCGGACCGACCGAGGAGCTTGCGGCACGCGAGAAGTCCGAGCTCGCCGCGCGCAAGGACCTGCAGGAGCTCGCGCCGGTGCGCACTGAATTTCTGCAAGTGAACTATGCCAAGGTCGCCGATCTCCAGAAGCTGATCCGCGCGAGCAACAACCCGCGCGATTCGATGCTCTCCGCCCGCGGCAGCCTTTCGATCGACGAGCGCACGAACACCCTGCTCGTGCAGGACACGGCCGACCGGCTCACCGACATCCGCCGTCTCGTGCAAACCCTCGACGTGCCCATCAAGCAGGTGCTCATCGAGGCGCGCATCGTCGTCGTCAGCGACACTTTCGAACGCGACCTTGGCGCGCGTTTCGGCGTGACAAGCGCGACCAAGAACGGCAGCAACGGGCTGCTGGCGATCACGGGCACGGGCACGGGCGCCGCGACGATGACGAGTTCCGCGGCCACGAACCTGCAGACCACGGGCACGGTCTACCCGGTCACGGCGCCGCCGCTGCTGAATCGCTATCAGGTCAACCTGCCCGCGGCCAACACCTCGGGTTCGATCGGCATCTCGCTGCTCGGCGGCAGCTACCTCGTCGATCTGGAACTCTCGGCCGCGCAGAACGAGGGCAAGGGCGAAGTCATCTCCTCGCCGCGCGTGATCACGGCCAACCAGAAACAGGCCACGATCATGCAGGGTGTCGAGATCCCGTATCAGGAATCGGCCTCGAGCGGCGCGACGACGACCCAGTTCAAGAACGCGGTGCTGTCCCTCAAGGTCACGCCGCTGATCACGCCCGACAATCGCGTCGTCATGGACATCGACGTCAGCGACGACTCCGTCGGACAGCTGGTCCAGAGCGCGACGGGCGGCTCCGTGCCCTCGATCGACACGCGCCAGATCGTCACCCAGGTGCTCGTCAACGATGGTCAAACCGTGGTGCTCGGCGGCATCCTCGAGACCACCAAGACCAAATCCGTCGACAAGGTACCTTACCTCGGCGACATCCCCGTCCTCGGCAACCTCTTCAAGAGCACGACGAACATCAACAACAAGACCGAGCTGTTGATCTTCATCACGCCGAAGATCCTGCGCGAAGGCTCGAACCTCTACTGATACTATGCCGGGCCGCTGCGGCGCTCCAACAAGGATGCAAGACATGGGAAGCATGCGATACGTGGGTAGAATTCTGATCGCCGGGCTCGTCGCGGCCGCCGCTCTCGCGGCCTGCGGCGGGAGCTCGTCGGACTACCTCACGAAGGGCACGAGCAGCGGCGGCACCGGCAGCAGCGGGGGCACGACGACCACGCTCAGCATGGGCAACGGTTCGGGCTCCTCGTTCGCAAACGGCGTCATCGCGATCCAGTCGACTTCGCTTTCCGCGGGCGGCAGCACGAGCCTTCAGGTCTCGATCGTCGACCAGACGGGCGCGTTGTATACGACGTCGACCACCATCACGTTCAATTCCCCCTGCGTGGCGCGGAGCCTCGCGTCGATCACGGTCCAAGGCGCGACGACGCCCGGGACCGCTTCGATCACCACGACGACCGGCACGGCCGAGGCGACCTACGCCGCGACCGGCTGCAGCGGCGCGGACGTCATCACGGCCACGGCGTCGGCGAACAGCCAGTCGCTGTCCGCGAGCGGCACGGTCACGATTGCGGCGTCGCAGGTCGGATCGATCCAATTCGTATCCGCCACGCCATCGAACATCCCCTTGAAGGGCGTCGGCACGGCGACATCCACCGTGATATTCAAGGTCATCAATACCTCCGGCGGCCCGAGCCCCAGCGCGTCGGTCACCTTCACGCCGAACACCACCGTCGGCGGGATCTCGATCGCGCCGACCTCCGGGGTCGCGGATGCGAACGGCCAGGTGCAGACGATCGTCACGGGCGGCAGCGTCGCGACGACCGTGCGGATCACGGCGACCACGACGACCTCGGCCGGAACCTCGATCTCGACGGAGTCGAGCAATCTGACGGTGTCTTCGGGCATCCCGACGAGCAGCGGAATCTCTCTGGCCGTGGCGCCCTGCTATAACGTCGAGGCCTACAATATCGATGGCGTGCAGGTGCCGGTCACCGTTCGTATGATCGACCGGTTCAACAACCCGGTGCCGGACAATACGACGGCGAGTTTCCGCACGACCCTCGGCGGCATCCTGCCGAACTGCCTCACCGCGACCACGACGGGCGCCACGGCGTCCTCCGGGGTTTGCACGGTGAACTGGACGTCACAAGCTCCCTATGTCGTCAACGGCAATCCGGCGACGACGCCGGGCGGTACGACTCCGTACAACCAAGCTCCGTTTAACTGGTGTGCGGGCGACTTGAACAACAAGAACTTGGCGGCAACCCAGTATTGCAACGGCACGACCAACGGCCGCAGTCCGATTCTCGTCACCGCCGTCGGCGAGGAGAGTTTCGTCGACGCGAACGGCAACGGAATATTCGATGCGGGCGATACGGTCGGCTTCGACCCCACCGACAAGGACAATAATTTCGCGAACGGCAAGCCCAAGCCGTGGTTCGACACCTCGGAGCCGTTCCTCAACCAGTGGGAGATCTACGACGCCTACGGCACACCGACCTACGTGCTCGGCGAACCGTACATCGACTTCAATGACAACGGCACGCGCGACGGTCCGGATGGATTGTTCAACGGTTTGTTGTGCGAGGGCCCGCTGTGCGCGCCCACGAACAAGTCCTCCGTCGCCGTGTACGAGAGCAACATCATCATTGCTTCGTCGCAAACCGCGCGCTACACGGTCGCCTCCTACTCGACCGGGTACAGCGTCATCAACGGCGTCACCTACTATTGGGTCGACCCAATCAATGGATTGACGCTCGCACTGTATATCTACGACCAGAACTTCCAGCAAATGGCCAATACGACGAGCGTCGGTGCGTCCGTGCAGCCGGCCGCCTCGTTCGCGAGTTCGACGGTGACGATCCTGGGCTCTACGCCGTGGCCGTGTTCCACCGAATTGCCGCGATTCAACCCGGACGGAACGCTGAGTTCCGCGGGTCAGCAGTTCTCGTTCCAGATTTCACCGCTGGTCGCCAATGTAGCGAGCGCGGTATTGTCGGTCTCGGTACAGTCATTGCCGTCCAAGGTCACGACGACGTTCAACTTCCCCGTGATTCCGACGCCTCACTAGGCCCCGGCCACTCGATTGCCCCGTCGAAAGGCGGGGCAGATCCGGGCCGACCGCGTGGCGCTCGCGCCGGCGGCCCGGACGACGCGCCGCCCGTTGCCACGGCCTGTTCTTCGCAGATTGGTCTATGATCAGCGCCCAGCATGATCTCCAAACGCAACATATTCCTGATCGGTCCGATGGGCTCCGGCAAGACCGCGGTCGGCCGGCAGCTCGCGCGCCTGTTTCGGTTGACATTCCACGACAGCGACGCCGACGTCGAGTTGAAAACCGGAGTGGACATCGCCTTCATCTTCGAAAAGGAGGGCGAAGCGGGTTTTCGCCTGCGGGAGCGGGAGTCGATCGAGCGCCTGACCCAGATGGATTCCATCGTGCTTGCGACCGGCGGCGGCGCGGTGATCCTCCCGGAGAACCGGCAGGTGCTCGCCGAGCGCGGCGTCGTCGTGTACCTCGAGACATCGGTGACCCAGCAGCTGGAGCGCACCCGCCATACCCGGCATCGGCCGCTGCTCAACGATACGGACCCCGAAACCGCCCTCGCGACGCTCATGGAGCGCCGCGCCCAGCTCTACGCGCAGATTGCCGACATCACGGTGTCGACGGACGGCAGGCGCGTGCCGCTGGTGGCCGAGGAAATCCACGCCGAGCTGCGCCGGGCCCAGGGGCTTGCCGTCCCCTGAGGCGCGGTCCCGAGCCGCTCCAGGCCGTATAATCCAGCCTGTGGAAACTCTCACTGTCGACGTCGGGCACGCCCGCTATCCCATTTCGATCGGGCCCGACCTGCTCGGGCGGCGTGATCTGCTGGCTGCCGCGGTTCCAGGCCCTGCGGTCATGATCGTGACCAACACGACGGTCGCGCCCCTGTATCTCGCGCGGCTGCGTGCCGGCCTGCCCGATCGGCGCGTCGCCGACTGCATCCTGCCGGACGGGGAACAGCACAAGAATCTGCACACGCTCGGGATCGTCTTCGACGCCTTGATCGATCACCGGCTCAACCGAGATTCGACGGTCGTGGCCTTGGGCGGCGGCGTCATCGGGGACATCGCGGGCTTCGCCGCAGCCTGCTACCAGCGCGGCGTGGCGTTCGCCCAGATCCCGACGACGCTGCTCGCGCAGGTCGACTCCTCGGTCGGCGGCAAAACGGGGGTCAACCATCCGGGCGGCAAGAATATGATCGGCGCGTTCTACCAGCCGCTCGCGGTGATCGCCGATACGGATACGCTCGCGAGCTTGCCGGACCGCGAACTCTCCGCCGGACTCGCCGAGGTCATCAAGTACGGCTGCATCCACGATGCGGAACTGTTCGCCTGGCTCGAACTCAACATGGGACGGCTTTTGCGCCGCGATCCGGAGGCGCTCACGCGGGCGATTGCGCGCTCCTGCGAAATCAAGGCGGCGGTCGTCGCTCTCGACGAGCGTGAGCACGACGTGCGCGCGATCCTGAATTTCGGCCATACCTTCGGCCACGCGATCGAAGCGGCGACGGGCTACCAGGAGTATCTCCACGGCGAGGCCGTGGCGCTCGGCATGATGCTCGCCGCCGATTTCTCCCGGCGCTTAGGCCTGCTCGACGCCGTCACGGTCGAGCGGCTGCGTGCCCTGCTGGCCCTCGCCGGGCTGCCCACCAAGGCACCGCGCTTCGGCCGGGAGCTCGGCCTGCAGCTCATGCAAATGGACAAGAAAGTGCTCGCGGGTACCGTCCGCCTCGTGCTGCTCGAAAGGCTCGGCGCCGCAAGCTTGAGCGGCGACTACCCGCGCGACGCGCTCGACGCCGCGCTCACGGATTATTTCGGGTGAGCCCGGGTTTCGCGTGAACACGAGTCCGCATGAGTGAACTCGCCCCCTATGCCGCCCAGGAAGCTGAGTCCCGCGGGCGGCGGCACCCGGAGCCGCCGCCTCCCGCCTATCGCGGCGAGTATCAGCGCGACCGGGACCGCATCGTGCATTCAGCGGCCTTTCGGCGCCTCGTCTACAAGACCCAGGTCTTCGTCAATCACGAGGGCGATCTGTACCGCACGCGGCTCACGCACTCGCTCGAGGTCGCGCAGATCGCGCGTACGATCGCGCGCGCGCTGCAGGTCAACGAAGTGCTGTCGGAGGCGATTTGTCTCGCCCACGATCTCGGCCATACGCCGTTCGGCCATGCGGGCCAGGATGCGCTCAACGAGTGCATGCGGGAGTTCGGCGGTTTCGAGCACAATCTGCAGTCCTTGCGTATCGTCGACGTGCTCGAGGAGCGCTATGCGGATTTCGACGGCCTGAACCTCACGTTCGAGTGCCGCGAGGGGATCTTGAAGCACTGCTCGCAGAGGAATGCCGCCGCGCTCGGCGACGTCGGCGAGCGCTTCATCCTGCGCCAGCAGCCGAGTCTCGAGGCCCAGCTCGCGAATTTCGCCGATGAAATCGCCTACAACAATCACGACGTCGAGGACGGCATCCGTGCCGGCCTCGTGACCGTGCAGGAATTGCTCGGCGTGCAGCTGTTCCGCGAGTACCATGCCGCGGTGCTCGCGCTCCATCCCAATCTCGCCGGCCGCAGGCTCGTCCACGAGGTCCTGCGCCGGATGATCAATCACCTCGTGACCGACCTCATCGACTCCTCGCGCGCGCGCCTCGGCGCGGCCGGAGTCGCCTGCATCGAGGCCGTGCGCAAGCATCCGGAGCCCTTGATCGCCTTCGGCGGCGCCACGGCTGACTCGAATCGCGCGCTCAAGCAGTTCCTGCGCGAACGCGTCTACCAGCACTACAAGGTGCAGCGCATGACTTCCAAGGCGCGTCGCGTGGTGCGCGAATTGTTCGACGCGTTTCTCGCCGATCCCGGCCTCCTGCCCGACGCTCAGCGCGCTGCCTGCGTGCTGGGCGAGTCGGAACGGGGCGCTGCCGGCCGGGCCCGCGCCGTCGCCGATTACATCGCCGGCATGACCGACCGATATGCGATCCTCGAACACAGCCGGCTCTTCGACCCCCACGAGAAGACTTGATGAACGACACCGCCAGAAAACCCCTGCAGAACGATCTCTTGCTGCGCGCGCTGCTGCGCGAACCCACACCGCGGCGTCCGATATGGCTGATGCGCCAGGCCGGCCGCTACCTGCCGGAGTACCGTGCGACGCGCAAGCGTGCCGGCAATTTTCTCGCGATGTGCACGAATCCCGAGATCGCCTGCGAGGTCACCCTGCAGCCCATCGACCGCTATCCCCTCGACGCTGCGATCCTGTTCTCCGACATCCTCACGATTCCGCACGCGATGCGGCTCGGCCTCGAGTTCGAGGCCGGCGAGGGTCCGAAGTTCGAGCGCCCCGTGCGCAGCGCTGCCGACGTCGATGCCCTGCCGATTCCGGACCCCGGCCACGAACTCAAGTATGTGATCGACGCCGTCGCGCTGATCCGGCGTGAACTGGCGGGGCGCGTGCCGCTGATCGGCTTCGCCGGCAGCCCCTGGACCGTCGCGACCTACGTGGTCGAGGGCGGCGGCAGCAAGGTGTTCGCGACGATCAAGCGCATGATGTACGAGGACCCACTGCTGCTGCATCGGCTGCTCGACAAACTCACGCGCGCGACGATCCTTTACTTGAATGCGCAGATCGCCGCGGGAGCGCAGGCCGTCATGGTGTTCGACACCTGGGGCGGCATTCTGACGCCCGCGCAGTTCGAGGAATTTTCCCTTCGGTACATGGCGCAAATCATCGAGGCGCTGACGCGCGAGGCGGACGGACGGATCGTGCCGCGCATCGTGTTCACGAAAGGCGGCGGCGCGTGGCTCGCGAAGCTCGCGGCGATCGGCGGCGACGCGCTCGGCGTCGACTGGACCACCGATTTGTCGACCGCGCGGGCGCTCGTCGGCGGCAAGGTCGCACTGCAGGGCAACCTCGACCCGGCGGCTCTGTTCGCCCCACCGGAAACGCTGCGGGCCGAGACGCTGCGGGTCTTGAACAGCTATGGTCCGGGTCCCGGCCACGTATTCAATCTCGGTCACGGCATCACGCCCGACGTCGATCCGGAGCGCGTCGCCGTGCTCGTCGAGACGGTGCGAAGCTACCGCGTCGCTTGATGCGAATTCGATCGAGCGAGGGTGCTCGATCGAACGATGAGCTCTATCGAGAGGCCGCCGTCGCGCCCGACCCGGCCGCCTTCGCCGTGGCGGGGGGCGACCGCAATTCGTCGCGCAGCGCGCGGCGCAGGATCTTGCCGACGTTGGTTTTCGGCAGGTCGTCGCGAAAATAGATGCGCTTCGGCACCTTGTAGCCCGTGAGCTCGGTGCGCATGTGCGCGATGAGGCCCTCACTCGTCAAGGCCGGATCCTTCTTGACGACGAACAGCACGACGGTCTCGCCGGAGGCCTCGTCCTGCTGGGCGACGGCTGCGGCTTCGAGGACGCCGGGGTGCTCCACCGCGACGGCCTCGACTTCGTTCGGATACACGTTGAACCCGGACACGAGGATCATGTCCTTCTTGCGATCCTCGATGAAGACGAACCCCTCGGCGTCGATGCGGCCGATGTCGCCGGTGCGCAACCAATTCCCGAAGAACACCTTTTCGGTCTCGTCGGGCCGATTCCAATAGCCGCGTGTCACCTGCGGTCCGCGCACGCAGATCTCGCCCGTCTCCCCGATGCCGAGTTCTGTGCCGCCATCATCGCGGATCGAAATGTCGGTGGAGGGAATCGGCAGTCCGATCGAACCGTTGAAATCGGCGTCGCAGGGGTTGATGCAGGCGGCGGGCGAGGTTTCGGTGAGGCCCCAGGCCTGGGTGAGCACACAGCCCGTGACGGCCTTCCAGCGGGCGGCGACGGCGGCCTGCACGGCCATGCCGCCGCCCAGGCTGATGCGCAGTGTGCTGAAATCCACGGTGTCGAAACCAGGCGTGTGCAGCAGTGCGTTGAACAGCGTGTTCACGCCGCTGATGAAGAAAAACTTGTACTTGCGCAGTTCGGCGACGAAGCCCTTGAAGTCGCGCGGATTCGTGATGAGGACGTTGTGCGCTCCCAAGTGCACGAAGAGAAAGCAATTCGCGGTCAGCGAAAATATGTGATAGAGCGGCAACGCCGTGATCACGATGCGGGACGGGGAATTGCGGCCCGCGGGCGTGATCCAGGCTTCGGCCTGCAGGATGTTGGCGACCAGATTGCCGTGCGTGAGGATCGCGCCCTTCGAGACGCCGGTCGTCCCGCCGGTATATTGCAGCAGGGCGATGTCGTCGGCCGTCGGTGCGACCGGGTGCAGCGTTTGGCCTAGGCCGGAAGCCAATGCCTGCTTGAAGCGCAAGCTGCCGGGCATGTGCCAGGCCGGCACTTTCTTCTGGATGTGGCGCAACACGAAATTGACGAGCGCGCCGCGCGGAAAGCGCAGCAAATCGCCGACGCCGGTCACGAGCACGTGTCGGATTTGGGTCTGCGGCAGGGCCGCCTGAAGCACGTGCGCGAAATTCTCGAGGATCACGATCGCCTTCGCGCCGGAGTCGGCGAGCTGATGCTCGAGTTCGCGCGCCGTATACAGCGGATTGGTGTTCACGGCGATCATCCCGGCGCGCAGCACGCCGAGCAGCGCGACCGGATATTGAAGGACGTTCGGCATCATCAGCGCCACGCGGTCGCCGGGGACGAGCCCGGACTTGCGCTGCAGCCAGGCGGCGAACGCGCGCGACAGCTCCTCGAGTTCCCCGTAGGTCATGGTCGTGCCCATGTTCGTGTAGGCCGGGAGGCTGCGATACTCGTCGCAGGCCTGTTCGAGCAGCGCCTTCAGCGAGGGGTAGGCGCCGGGGTCGATATCCGCGGGGACGCCCGGCGGGTAATTCTTCAGCCAAATTCGCTCCAAGGCGGACGACTCCTCGTTATTATGGGGGCTGGTATAGCATCGGATCGGGTCGCCAGCAATCATGAGTACCCCCGCTTTGGTCGCCGCAATGCTGGGCGCGATGCTCTCGGGCTGCGTACTCGGCAGCGGCCCCTGTCTCCTGCAAGAGCCGATCAAGGCGACCCTGAGGGGCAATGTCCACTTCCGCTCGTTTCCGTCGGGTGACGGCATCGATCACGTCCCTATCCTCAGCGTAGATCGCACGGCCTACATCTACGCGCCCTCGTTGAGCCATCAGTGCGTGGCGGCCACCGAATTGCAACTCGTCGGCTGGTCGGAGCTGCCGCCCGACATTCCGGAAGGAGCGCACGTGGAGGTCGAAGGATCGTTGTTTCAAGCCGCATCGATGCATCAGCACACGGCGTTCCTCATGAACGTGCGCAATATCCTGCCGCTCAACACCTTGCCGCCCGGGCCCGCTCCCGGCGCGGCGCCAACGGCGACGCCCGCACCGGCACCGGCGCATTGAGGCGTCGCATTGGATTTTGCGTCGATCGGATTACAATCCGTTGTCCAATATCACTTCAAGGGAGTTCACTGTCATGAAGAATAACTACGCACTCTGCCTCGCCGCCTCCGCCGTGCTCGCCTTCGCGGCCCTGCCCGCGGCCGCCGATGACGCTCCGGCCGCGCCGCTCTGCAAGGACGGCACGACGTCGACGGTGGTCGGCAAGGGCGCTTGCAGTCACCACGGCGGCGTCAAGAAGGGCGCGGCGCCGGCCGCGGCGGCCGCCACACCCGCTGCGCCGGCTGCGGCTGCGCCCGCTGCCGCTGCACCCGCCGCGAAGACGGCGCCCGCCGCTGCGGCGGCCACCGCGACCGCCGCGGCGCCCGTTGCCGGCGCAACGGCCAAGTGCAAGGACGGCACATTCTCGAAGTCCAAGACGCATAGCGGTGCCTGCTCGAAGCACGGCGGCGTCGCCGAGTGGCTGACGTCGTAGCACGGACTCGAGGCCGGAGCCGACTCGGGCGGAGCCGCTCACTTGGCGAGGAGCGGCTCCAAGGGCGGCCACACGTTGGCGACCAATTTGCCCTGCGCCGATTCATTCGGGTGGATTCCGTCGGATTGCATGAGACCGGGTGCGAGCGCGACGTCGGCGAGCAGGAACGGTAGGACCGGCACGTGCAGTTCCTGGCCCAAGCTCGTGTAGGTCGTGCGGAACTGCTCCGCATAATCGGGTCCGTAGTTGGGCGGTATGCGAATGCCGAGCAGGAGCACCTTCGAGCCGGCCGCTCGCGCGAGTTCGACCATCTTCGCAAGGTTGGAGTGCATTGCGCCGACCGGCAGTGCCCGCAGACCGTCGTTGCCGCCGAGCTCGAGAATCACGATCGCCGGATGGTGCACCGCGAGAGCTCGCGGCAAGCGGGCCAACCCTCCAGCGGTCGTTTCGCCGCTGACGCTGGCATTGACGACCTGGTAACCGTACCCTGAAGCGCTGAGCTTGGCTTGCAACAAACTGACCCAGCCCTTATCGAGCTGGGGCAGACCGTAGCCGGCGCTGATGCTGTCGCCGAACACGAGGATCACGGGTGGTTCGGTCGCGGCCGCCTCACTCGTACTCCCAAGGCTCCAACTCGCAATCAACAGACTCGCAATCAACCGACTGGCTAGCCGAAACATTGGCAGAATCACAGGCACTCCCGAATGTCAGATGCAATTTCGCCGGACAGCGCGGCCCGGACACCACCCGCCGCCGCGAGGATCGTTCTCGAAGCACGCCACGTGTCTAAGACCGTGGCGAGTCCGGAGGGTTCTTTGACCATTCTCGCCGATGTGAGCCTCGCGGTGCGCGCGGGAGAGTCGCTGGCGATCGTCGGTGCCTCGGGCGCCGGCAAATCGACGCTGCTGGCCCTGCTCGCGGGGCTCGACAGTCCGTCGGAGGGCAGCGTGTCGATCGCGGGGATCGATTTGACCGCGCTCGATGAGGACGGGCGAGCGGCAATCCGCGGCCGCCACGTCGGCTTCGTGTTCCAATCCTTCCACTTGATCCCGTCCTTGACGGCCATCGAAAACGTCATGCTGCCCCTCGAACTCGCAAACCGCGGAGATGCCCGGGAGGCCGCGGCGGCCGCCCTCGAAGAGGTCGGACTCGGCGCCCGCATGCCGCATTATCCGAAGCAATTATCGGGCGGCGAGCAGCAGCGGGTCGCGATCGCGCGCGCCTTCGTGACCCACCCGGACGTGCTGTTCGCCGATGAGCCCACGGGTAATCTCGACAGCGTGACCGGAACGCGGATCACCGATCTGCTGTTCGAGTTGAATCGCAGCACCGGCAGCACACTCGTCCTCGTGACGCACGATCGGTCCCTGGCGCGCCGCTGCGGGCGCATGCTCGAACTGGATGCCGGACACACGGTCGGCTGACGATAAATGCGCGCCCTCCGCTTCGCCCTGCACAATCTGTGGCGCGACCTGAAGTCCGGCGAGCTCTCGGTGCTGGTGCTCGCGCTCACGGTTGCCGTGCTCTCGCTGACGGCCGTCGGCTTCTTCACCGGGCGCATCGCCGCCGGCGTGCGCGCGCAGGCTTCCGAGGTGCTCGCCGCCGACGTGCGCATCGAATCGTCCGACCCGCTCTCCAAAGACTATTTCAGCGAGGCCGGGCGCCGTAACCTCACGACGGCGGAACTCGCTTCGTTCGCGACCGCCATCGTGGGCGGCGACTCTTCGCAGCTCGCCTCCGTGCATGCCGCTACGTCCAAGTACCCGCTGCGCGGCCATCTGCGCATCGCCGACCTGCCGTTCGGCCCGGCGCGCACGACGGCGCACGTTCCGGACCCCGGCGAGGCGTGGCTCGATGCGCGCCTCATCGCCCAGTTGAATCTCGCCGTCGGCGGCCAGGTACGCATCGGCACGGCGTCTTTCCTGATCACGCAAGTGCTCGACTATCGCCCCGACCAGGGCACGGCGTTCGTGAATTTCGCCCCCGCGGTGCTGATCGCCTGGGCCGATGTCGCCTCGACGGGCCTGATCCAGCCCGGCAGCCGCGTCACCTATGCGGGATTGTTCGCCGGTCCCGCCGCCGCCGTCGATGGGTTCCGCGAGTGGCTGCGCGCGCACAAGGCGCCCGGCGAGCGCATCCGCGACGTCGATGACTCGAGCCGCCAGTTGAACTCCGCGACCGAGCGCGTCGGCCGGTTCTTGAATCTCGCGAGCCTGGCCGCCGTGCTGCTCGCCGCCGTCGCGGTCGCGATGGGCGCGCGCCGCTACGTCGCGCGCCACATCGATGCGGTCGCGTTGTTGAAGTGCATGGGGGCGTCCCAGCGCTTCGTACTCGCCATTTCGGTGATCGAACTCGGCCTGCTCTCGCTCGCCGCCGTCGCCGTGGGTGCGGCCCTGGGCTGGATCGCGCAGGCCGGCCTCGCCTGGCTGCTGCGCGATTTGATTCGCGCCGACCTGCCGGCCGCGTCGTTCGCGCCCATTCCGATCGCTCTCGTGACCGTCGCCGCGATGCTGATCGGGTTCGCGCTGCCGCCCTTGCTGCAGCTCAAGAACACGCCGCCCGCGCGGGTGCTGCGCAAGACGGTCGAGGCGCCGGCGCTGCGTTATGGGGCGAGCTACGGGCTGGCGCTCGCGGCGCTGTTCGCGATCCTCTGGGCGCTCGTGCGCGACGCGCAGCTCGTCGGCACCGTGTTCGTGGGCGTGCTCGGGGTGGGATTGGTGCTTGCCGCCGCGGGGTGGGGTCTCGTGCGGCTCACCGGGCGATTGCGCGGCGGCGTCGGCGTCGCCTGGCGCTACGGACTCGCCAACGTGTCGCGCCGCGGCGGCGCGAGCGTCGTGCAGATCGTTGCCTTCGGACTGGGCTTGATGGTGCTCCTGCTGCTCGGCGTCGTGCGCGGCGATCTGCTGAACGACTGGCGCCACAGTCTCGCCGCCGACGTGCCGAACAATTTTCTGATCAACATCCGTCCCGAGGAACTCGCGCCACTGCAGAAGTTTCTCGCGGGCCGCGGCCTGGGGACGCCGGTCATGTACCCGATGGTCCGGGCGCGCATCACGGCGATCGACGATGCGCCGAGCGACACGCTCAAGCCGCGTTCCGAAAACGGCCGAGGTTTCCTCGAGCGCGAGCAGAACCTCACCTGGTCGGCCGATCTCATGCCGGACAATCAACTGATCGCCGGGCGCTGGTGGACCCGCGTCGATTACGGAAGACCGCTGGTCTCGATCTCCACCGAATATCAGGAGGCGCTGCACCTGAAAGTCGGCGACCATCTGCGCTTCGACATCGCCGGGGAGCCGCTCGACGTCGAGGTCGCGAGCATCCGCAAGATCCGCTGGGATACGTTCCGCCCCAATTTCTTCATGGTGTTGCCGCCCGGACTGCTCGACGGCGCCGCGGGCACCTACATGACGAGCGTTTACTTGAAGGCGGCGCAGCGCCCCGCGCTCATTGCGCTCGTGCATGAGTTTCCCACCATCTCGGTGCTCGACGTCGAGGCGATCCTCGCGCAGATTCGTGACATCGTCGATCGGGCCTCGCTCGCGGTCCAGTACGTGTTCCTCTTCACGCTCGTCGCGGGCATCGTCGTGCTGCTTGCCGCGGTTCAGTCGACGCGCGACGAACGACGCTACGAAAGCGCGATCCTGCGCACTCTCGGCGCCAGCCGTCGTACGGTGCTGCAGGGGGTCGCGGCGGAATTCTCGACGCTCGGCTTTCTCTCGGGGACCCTCGCCGCGGTCGGCGCCTCAGGAATCGGCTGGTACCTCGCACGCCACGTGTTCTCGGTCGACTTTCGGGTCGATCCGTGGGTCTGGGCCGCGGGACTCGTCTGCGGCACGCTGCTCGTGGGTGTCGCCGGCACGCTCGCGACGCGCCGCGTCGTCGAAACCCCGCCGGTCGTGAGCCTGCGGGAGGACTAGCGGCTAGCGCACGTCGAGGACGAACCAGCCCTCGGGGATCGGATCGCCGCGCGTGGGCTCAGCCTCGATCCGCACGTCATAAGCGCCGGCTGACATGCCGGAACTGTTGAAGGCGATCTTGAGGTCGCCGTTCGAGTCCTTGAGCTGGCTGTCGAGGACGAGCGCGCGGCCCTGCTCGCGCTTGTCGACGAACAGGCGAAAGCGATATTCGCGGGAATAGCCCATGTCGATCGCGAGTTCGATCAGATCCGGTGCGCCATGGTCGATGTGCACCAGCGCTCCGCCCAAGCCCGCGACATGATCCGGCGCGACACGCATCGCACGGTGGGTCGTGGCGGCGGTCAGCGTGCCGCGCGTTGCCAGCGCGTGCTCTCGATTCGTATCGCTGCGCAGGGCGACATTCTGCGCGTAGAGCGCCACCCCGGCGAAGGCGAGCGCCACACACGCGAGGACGAGGCCGACCGTGAAGTAGACCGTGCGCCACCACGGCGGGGGTGGCTCGCGCAGGTCCGGGGGACGTCCGCAGGCTTCGAGCAGACGCAGTCCGGCAGTCGCGTGCTCGGCGAGCCGCAATTCGTCGAGGAAGGCCGGATTCGCCCGGCACCAGCTCTCCAGGTCGAGTTTGGCCTTGAACGGCAGCTTGTCGTCGAGATAGCGTTCGACCAACTGATGTTCTTCGACGAACTTGCGGTCGAGGCGCGGCGCGGCGGCTACCGCTCCGGCAGCCGGCATGGAGGGTTCGGTTGAGCCTTTCATGGGGGTTTCTAGAGAGTAGCAGTGTGCCGCGCACCGGGTTGGCAATATGTGAAACGTTCCGCAGATTGGCTCGAGGCGGCCGACGCACCCGTGCGGGGCGTGGCGCGCCGCTCATTCCGCGAGGCGGGCGAGCGTTGCGGCGCGTCCCGCGGCGTCGAGTCGCGCCCAGTCGATCTTGACGCCGTCGTTCGCCGAGAGTCCGACATCGTCGATGCGCAGCGTGCGGCCAGGCGGCGCCCGCCAGCGGACCGCGAGACGCTCTGTGCGGCCGCGCCGCAAGAGGTCGGCGATCGCGGCAATCACCACCGCGTTGTTCGCGAGCATCGCATGGGCTTCGTCGACAAAAAAGGTGCGAATGCGAGGTAAGCGGGCGAGCCGCAGCGGCACGCTGCCGTCGCCGCCGGTCGCCGCGAACTCGTATTCGAAGCCACCCTTGCCGCGCCGCACGGCGACGATCGTCGATCGATTGACGCCGATGATCTGCAGCATGCGGGCGTCGGGCGGCGCGAGCTGCGCGCGGACCCCGGCGACGCTCGCGAGCAGAGCCGGATCCGGTTGCGGGCCGTCCGCGGGCCAGCTGCCCGGCGCATACAGATCGGCACCGCACAGGCGCCGCCGCGCCGGCAGCAGCTGATAGAGGCCCGGAAACGTCGTGAAGACGCGTTCGGCGAGAAATTCGGGCGAATGCTCCAGGTCGAGGAGCGCCACCTTGCGCACGAAGGGATAGGTGCCTCGCAAGGCCTGGACGGGCGCATAAGAGCCGAAATTCGGCGTCCCGAGCATGATCAGTTTGCGCACGCAGCGTCGCGCCACCTTGCCCATCGCGATGCGTGCGATCAAGCCGCCCATGCTATGGCCGATCAGCACCACCGGCCGGCCGGCGGTCCGAATCGCGGTCGCGAGTTCGGCGCCGGATTCGTCGATCCCTAAGCGCCAGTCGTAAGCATGCAAGCGCGCTTCGAAGCCCTCGGCGCGAAGCTGCAGCACGAGGCGCGCATAGGCGAACAGCAATACCCCCATGGGTTGCAGAGCGGCCCGCGCGGGCGGCAACACCAGATCCTCGAGCGCGCCCGCGCCGATGGCGCGCGGATCGATCCAAACGACCTTGGCGTCGGTACCGCGCCGTGGCGCGCAACCCAGCCGCGAACCCATGATGCCGGGCAGGATCCAAACCGGGGGGCCGGCGCGGCGCCTTCCGGCGCCCGCGGCCGCGAGGCGCACCAATTCGGCATAGCCGGCGGCCCCGAAATACTCACGCAGGCTCGCCGCGTGCGTGCCGCTCCCCAAGGCGTCGAACACCGCCTCCGTGTCGGTGCGGAAGACCCAATCGGACATCGTGGGCGGGCTCAGTTCTTGACGGACATGGTCTGCTGCACGACTTTGCACACCTCGGCGATCGCGAGCATGCGGGTGCTCGACTTGCGCCAAACCGCCCCGACGCTGCGTGACGGCGCCGGCTTCGCGAATTGGCGGACCATGAGCCCGCGCTGTGAACCGAACGGCGCCTCGATGGCGAGTTCCGGCAACAGGGTGATGCCGAGTCCCGCGACCACCATCTGCCTCAAGGTCTCGAGACTCGTGGCGCGAAAATCCTCCGCCTCGTGCACGTCGACGCGGCTGCAGACTTCGAGCGCCTGATCGCGCAGGCAGTGGCCGTCCTCGAGCAGCAGCAGCGTGTGGCCCTTGAGATCCTGGAGCTTGATCGTGGAGCGCTCCGCGAGCGGGTGGCCGTTCGGCACGGCGACGGTGAAGGCCTCCTCGTAGAGAGCCTGGAATTCGAGACCGTCCTGCGCCACCGGGAGGGCCAGAATGCCGAGATCGATCTCGCCGTCGCGCAAGCGCTTGAGCAGGGGTTCGGTCTGGTATTCGTAGAGCATGAGTCCCAAGTGCGGCAGGGCTTTGCGCAATTTCGGCATCACGCGCGGCAGCAGATATGGGCCGATCGTCGGTATCAAGGCGATCTTGAGCTTGCCGGCAAGCGGATCCGTGTTGCTGCGCGCGAGGGCGACGATCTCGTCGCCATCATCGAGCATGCGGCGCGCACGCACCACGACCTGCTTGCCGACCTCGGTGAGCTGCACGTTCTTGGGCTGACGCTCGACGAGCTTGACGCCGAGATACTCCTCGAGCTTCTTGAGCTGCGCCGACAGCGTCGGTTGACTCACGAACGTGCGCGCCGCCGCCTTGCCGAAATGCCCGGTATCGGCGAGCGCGACCAAATACTTGAGGTCCTTGAGGTTCATGGTCGTCCCGAGAAAGCCCGTCTATAGGCCTCGCCTATCTAAAAATCCATTATAATCGATCCCGGTTATCGTGAACCGGCGATCGACCGGAGCAGTCCGCGGTCCGGGCGAGTTAGAATGGCGGTCGCAATATGTCGACGAGCATGCACCGGATTTCCTCCCCACCGCCGAGACGCTTGTCCTCCGGCGTCGTCGTCGTGAGCCTGGTCGAGCGGCAGTTGAAATTCCTGCTGCTCCGGGCCTACCGCAACTGGGATTTCCCGAAGGGCATGGTCGAAGGGGACGAAACCCCCATCGAAGCGGCCATGCGCGAGGTCCGCGAGGAAACCACCTTGGACGATATTTCGTTCGACTGGGGGCTCGTGTACATGGAGACGGGACCCTACAACAAGGGCAAGATCTCCCGCTACTACATCGCGCGCAGCAAGGAGCGCCACATTCAGCTGCTCACGAACCCGGAACTCGGCTTTCCCGAGCACCACGAAGCGCGATGGGTGAGCTTCGAGCAGGGACTCGCCATGGTCTCGCCGCGCCTCGATCCGGTTCTGCGCTGGTCGTACCGGGTCATCATGCGCGAACCCGAACCGATCCCGGAACGGCAACCCGGAGCGGAACTGCAACCGGCAGCGGATTCGGCACCGGACCGGGCACCGGAGAGCGGGGCACACTAGTCTCACTGCGGACGTTTCAGCCGAGGTGCAGGACACCGCCGCCGAGTTCCACGACATCGCCGCCGACCCGAATCCGCCGGTCTGTTTCGACCCGGAGGTGCAGCGTCGAGGGCCGACCCGTGAGTTCTCCCTGAAAAATCTCGGCGCTCCACGGTAGCGGGCGGTCCATGGCGATCTGCCAGCCGCCCAAATTCGCGGCCGCAGAACCCGTCGCAGGATCCTCGAGCACCATCGAAGCCTGTTGAAAAAAGAACCGTGATACGACACGGGCTTCGGACCAAGGGCTGAACACCGACACCTTCACCTCGCCCGCGGCATCTCCGAGTCCCAGAAAGGCCTCACTGCGCGGAGCGGTCCGTTGCACGGCGTCCGGCGAGTTCAAGGGCACGATCAGTTGCTCGCTGCCGGCGTTGACCCAAAGCGGTCGCACGCCGATGTCCCTCTCCTCGAGACCCAGCGCATCGGCGAGCGCGTTCCGCGGCAGCTCGAATTCCCGAACGCGGGATTCGGGCGCGGTCAGGGTCCAGCGATCGCCATCGGCGCCGACGTCCACGACTCCCGCGGTCATCTCCAGCCGGAGCCGGTCCCCGCCCAAGCCGAGCGCGCGGCACACGTGAGCCGTACCGAGTGTGGGATGGCCGGCGAACGGCATTTCGTAGCGCGGCGTGAAGATCCGCGCGCGCGCCGTGGCCGTGGACGAGGGCAGGATGAAGGTCGTTTCCGACAGATTGAACTGCAGCGCCAAGGCTTGCATGGTAACCGAGTCGAGCGGGGCGCCGGGTTCGAACACGCAGAGCGGGTTGCCCGAGAGCGCGGCCCGATCGCGCGTGAATACGTTGAGAATGCGAAATCGATGGTCGGTCATGGATAGCCCCTGCTACTCGGGATCCGCACCGCGTGCCGCGTCGAGCAACGCATGCACGGTCGTGAAATCGTAGAAGGCGCGGTCTCGATGTGCGATTGTACCTCGTTGCCCGCCGCCGCAGGCCGGTCAAGAAACCGGGGGCGGGCGCGCGATCCTTGCGAATCCGCGCCCACGCTCCGTGAGAGTCACGATGATCCGGCGATCGCCGATCGCGGACACCGTCAGCGCGCAAGCAACTTATCCGCCGGAAGCTCCGGTCACAGCGCCGAACTCAATGGCCGATCGTTCGCTCGAAGGCGGCTTTAAAGTTTTGTAAGCTACCGAGACGCGACCCTGCGTACCCTCACGGGCGGCGCCGCCGACCTGGATTGGCTCGTACGCGGCGCCGCCCGAGTGATCATCGCAAGGAGGGGTCATGGCTTCCGACGAGAAATTCGTGGCTTTCATTCGAGACCAGATGGCCGGCGCGGGGCCAATTTCGGCGCGCAAGTTGTTCGGCGAATTCGCGATCTATTGCGGCGACAAAGTGGTTGCATTCGTTTGCGACAATCAACTGTTCGTGAAGCCGACGTCGGCCGGAAAAGCCCTGTTGGGACATCCTTCGCTGGCACCGCCGTATCCAGAGGCCAAACCGCATTTTCTGATCGACGACGTCGATGACGGGGAGTTGCTGTCGTCCGTCATTCTGGCGACGGCCCGGGAGTTGCCGGCGCCGAAGCCGAAAGCGGCTAAGAAGAAAGCCGCCAAGAAAAAGACGGCCAAGAAGAAGTCCAAGCGAACTCAGGCAAGCGTGTGAAACACCTTTTGCACGTCGTCGTCCTGTTCGAGCTTGTCGATGAGAGCCAGCGCCTCGGCGGCCTGATCCTCCGGCAATTCGGTCGGGACCGAACAAATGTATTCGTGCTCCGCCGACAGGGGCGCGATGCCGCGGCTCTCCAGCGCGAGCTGCAGCTTGCCGAAATCGACGAACGCGCAGCGAATCACGAGCTGCGGCTCTCCTTTGTCACCCGTGCTCTCGCCCATTTCCTCCAGGCCGTGGTCGATCAAGTCCAATTCGAGCTCGTCCTGGTCCTTCACGGTGGCGGGATCCAGGCGGAACACCCCCATTTTCTTGAACAGGAAGCTGACGCTGCCCGTCGTCCCGAGATTCCCGGCACCCTTCGTGAAGATGTTGCGCAGGCTGCCGACGGTACGGGTCGGATTGTCGGTCGCGGCCTCGACCAACAAGGCAACGCCGTGCGGCGCGTACCCCTCGTAAATGATTTCCTTGTAATTGGTCGATTCCGCGCCCGACGCGCGGCGAATCGCCGCCTCGGTCTTGTCCTTCGGCATGTTCACGGCGCGGGCGTTTTGTAGAACGCGCCGCAAGGTCGAATTCGAGGCGGGATCCGGACCTCCGGCATGCACCGCGATGGCGATGTCCTTGGCGACCCGCGTGAACTGTTTCGCCATGCGATTCCAGCGGGCGAACATGGCGTGTTTTCTGACTTCGAATATGCGTCCCATGGTCTATATGGTAGCAATACCCGGTCAAACAGCTAGACTCGCGGTCGTTTCCTTAAGGTATTACTTATGAGTGCAGTTCCCGAGGCCGTCGGCCCGACTTCTCCCACTTTCCGCGAATTGGCGCTCTCCGAGCCGGTTTTGCAGGCATTGACCGACGTCGGCTACGAATCCCCCTCGCCGATCCAGGCGGCCACGATCCCGGTGCTGCTGTCGGGCGTCGACATGCTCGGCCAGGCGCAGACCGGCACGGGCAAAACGGCCGCCTTCGCCCTGCCGGCGCTCACCAAGATCGATTTGACGCGGCACGAGCCCCAGGTGCTCGTGCTCGTGCCGACGCGCGAACTCGCGCTGCAGGTCGCCGAGGCGTTTCAGCGCTATGCGGCCCATATGAAGGGCTTTCACGTGCTGCCGATCTACGGCGGCCAGAGCTACCAGCCCCAGCTCAACGCCCTGCGGCGCGGCGTGCACGTCGTGGTCGGCACCCCGGGCCGGGTCATCGATCACATGGATCGCGGCACTCTCAAGCTGTCGGGCCTGACGCTGCTCGTGCTCGACGAGGCCGATGAGATGCTGCAAATGGGCTTCGTCGACGCGGTCGAGAGTATTTTGGAGAAAACGCCGCCGCAACGGCAGGTGGCACTGTTCTCGGCGACCCTCGCGGCGCCAATCCGGCGCATCGCTCAAAAGCACCTGCGCTCGCCCGTCGAAGTCACGATCAAGAGCAAGACCAGCACCGCAACCAACATCCGCCAGCGATACTGGGTCGTGAGCGGCGTCCACAAGCTCGATGCCCTCACCAGGATCCTCGAGGCCGAGCCCTTCGACGGCATGCTCGTGTTCACGCGCACCAAGCAATCGACCGTCGAACTCGCCGAGAAACTCGAAGCCCGCGGTTTCGCCGCCGCGCCGCTCAACGGCGACATCCCGCAGCCGCTTCGCGAACGCACGGTCGCCCGGCTCAAGTCCGGACAAATCGACATCCTCGTCGCGACCGACGTCGCGGCCCGCGGCCTCGACGTGGAGCGCATCGGACACGTCGTCAATTACGACGTGCCATACGACACGGAATCCTACGTGCATCGCATCGGCCGGACCGGCCGGGCGGGTCGCAATGGTGAAGCGATCCTGTTCATCGCGCCTCGGGAACGCAACATGTTGCGCGCGATCGAGCGCGCCACGCGGCAGACGATCGAACAGATGAACCTGCCGTCCGTGGACGCCGTGAATGCAAAGCGCATCGCCAAGTTCAAGCTGCGCGTCGCCGAGGCAGTCGCGAAGCCGGATGCGGGGGCCTACCGGGCGGTCATCGAGCAGATGGAAGCGGAGTCGGGCACGCCGCTCATCGACATCGCGGCGGCGCTCGCGAGTCTCGCGCAGGGCGCGACCCCGCTGTTATTGGCCGGCAGACCTGAGCCGCGGCTCGAGGCGGCTCAGCCCGCCGAACACGCGCGCCGGCCCGAGCCCGAGTCGCGCCCAGCGGAGCGTGAATCGCGCCCACCGGAGCGAGAATCGCGGCCTCCCGAGCGCGAATCGCGCCCTGCGCCCGACACGCGAGGCGCGTCGGGGCCACAGCCTGCGTTCCGGCAGCGTCCCGGACCCGAAGCCGCCGGCGCGAGCGCGGCGGGCGCGGTGGGGACGGCGGCCGCGGCGGGCTCGACGGAGGAGGCAGCCGGCAAGCACGACAAGGGTCCCGCGGAATCGCCGAACCGTCTCCGCAAGCACGCGATGGCCGGTCAGATGGAGACCTATCGTCTCGAGGTCGGCGCAACCCACGGTATCAAGCCCGGCAACATCGTCGGCGCGATCGCGAACGAAGCGGGAATCGAGGGGGTTCACATCGGCCGCGTGGACATCCGCGAAGATCACAGCTATGTCGACTTGCCTGAAGGCATGCCGAAGAATATCTTCAAGGGGCTGCAAAAAGTGCGGGTGGCCGGACGGGAGCTTCGTATCAGTCGCGTCACCGAGAAGCCGCCGAAGCCGCCGCGCGATCCGGCGGGGCGACACAAGGAGCGCAAGCTGCTCACCCGCCGTTGAGGCTTGATGGTCCGGTTCTTCAATATCAAAGGAGCGAGTCATGGCGAAGAGTATGGATCGGAAAAAGGAAGGCAAGAAAAAGCCCGCGAAGACCCTCGAGGAGAAGCGTGCCGTCAAACGCGCAAAGAAAGAGGGACGCGGATAAGCCCGACCGGCTGCCGTCCATCCGAGAGATGGCGTCCGGCCCCCCTCCCAAGGGCCGGTTCGCCTACACGATGCGGCCTGCCCGGCCGCCGCCCAGGAAATCCCGGATGTTGGCCGCCATCTGATCGACGCAGCGCTGGCGTGCGTCACGTGCGGCCCAGGCGATATGCGGCGTCACGAGCAGATTGGGCACGCTCGGATCGAGCAGAGGATCGCCGGCTTGCGGTGGTTCCTGCGGCAGGACGTCGAAGCCCGCGCCGCCGAGCCGGCCTGCCTTGAGCGCGGCGGCGAGCGCAGCGGTGTCCACGAGCGCGCCGCGTGCGGTATTGATCAGCAAGGCATCGGGCTTCATCAGCGCGAGTTCCGCGGCGCCAATCAGTCCGCGGGTTGCCGCCGTTAGCGGACAATGCAACGAGACGATGTCCGCGAGGCGCAGCACGTCCGCGAACGCGAGCCGACCGGCCACCGGCGCATCGCCGCGCCTTGCCGCGATGATCACCCGCATGCCCAAGGCCTCGGCCACATGCGCGACGCCGCGCCCGAGTTCACCCCAGCCGATGACGCCGAGCGTGCGCCCCGCGAGTTCGCGGATCGGGACGGCGTGGAGCATGGGCAGCGCGCCTTCGCGCCATGCGCCGCCGACGGCAAGCTGCCGGTAGGCACGCAGGCTCTGGGTCAAGTACAGAATCATGGCCCACGCGTGCTGCACGACCGACGGCGTGCAATAAGCGCGCACGTTGCAGACGCCGATCCGCAGTTCCTCGGCGGCACGTAGGTCGATGTGGTCCGTCCCGGTCGCCGCGAGCGCAATGAGGCGCAGGCGCGTGGCCGCCTCCAAGTGCTCGCGCGTCAGCGGAGTCTTGTTGAGCAGCACGCATTCGGCCTCGCGCAGTCGCAGGGCGACGTCGCCCGCGGCGGTCGCTGCATGGAACGTCAGGGCGGGCAGGACTCGCAGCAGGCCGGCCGTATCAAGATCGGAATGGGAGACCGTGGCGTAATCGAGGAATACGGCTTGCATCGCGCGCTAGAATATCATTCCACTCCCGGCTCATCCCGCCGGGTCAGTCCGCCCGAGGGCCTCCGTCAAGATGAATCTGTCCGCCGTCAAAGCGCTGATCGCAGCGAACGTCGTCGTCTTCGCGTTCCAGCACGTCGCCCGCGAGACTCTGGAAGTCTGGTTCGCACTGTGGCCGCTGCAGGCCGTCGACGGACAGTCGCTGTTCCATGTGTGGCAGCTCGTCAGCTACGCGTTCTTGCACAGCACCAGCAATAATTTTCATCTGGTGTTCAACATGGTCGGGCTCTGGATGTTCGGCGCGTCGGTCGAGGCGGAAGTCGGACCCGCCCGCCTGCTCGCGTGCTACTTCGCCTCGGTCGTGACCGCCGCCCTGACGCAACTCTACGTGCCGCCGCTCATGGGCGCAGAACCCGGGCCGACGATCGGCGCATCGGGCGGGGTATTCGGTCTGCTCCTCGCCTATGCGCTGCTCTTCCCGCGTCGCAAGGTCATTCCGCTGTTCCCGCCGATCCCGATGCCGGCGTGGCTGTTCGCCGGCATTTACGCGGCCGTGGAGTTGGGCCTGGGCGTCACGGGATCCCAGGCCGGCGTCGCGCACTTCGCGCATCTCGGCGGCATGATCGGCAGCGCGCTCGTGAGTCTGCAGTGGCGCCGGCGCCCGAGACACGCATGACGCCGCGCCCGACAGCGCGCGCGACGCCGCAACGCGCCTGCCTTTGCGCCCTGGTCCTTTTCATCGCAGCGGCACCCCCCAGTGCCGCCGAGTGGGTCACGAGCGTCACGGACGGAATCATGGGCACGCGCATCACGGTCGAGCTATGGGCCGACGATGCCGCGAGCGCCCAAGCGCCGATCGACGCCGTGCTCGCCGAAATGCGCCACGTCGACGAATCGATGAGCACGTACAAGCCGACCAGCGAACTCTCCCAGGTCAACGCGCACGCCGCCGACGGGCCCATGCACATCAGCAAGGAGCTGTTCGACCTGCTCACGACGGCGCTCGAGTATTCGCGCCTCACGGACGGCGCCTTCGACATCACATACGCAAGCGTCGGGTATCTCTACGATTTCCGCAAGCGGGTGCGTCCCGACCAGGCCGCGATCGACAAGGCGCTGGCGGCCGTGAACTACGAGCACGTCCTGCTGGATGCCGCCGCCCAGACCGTCGCCTTTTCGCGCAAGGGTGTGCGCATCGACCTGGGCGGCATCGCCAAGGGCCACGCGGTCGACGGCGGCATCGATGTCCTGAAGTCGATGGGCGTCACCCACGCCTTCGTCTCCGCGGGCGGCGACAGCCGCATCATCGGCGATCGCTTCGGCAAGCCCTGGGTGGTCGGCATCCGCGATCCGCGCAAGGGGCCGGACGCGGTGCTGCTGCGCGTGCCGCTCGTCGACGCCGCGATCTCGACCTCGGGCGACTACGAGCGCTTCTTCGACGAGGGCGGCGTCCGCTATCACCACATCATCGATCCGCACACCGGGCACTCGGCGAGCAAGGTGCGCAGTGCGACCGTGATCGCCCCGACCGCGACCCGCACCGACGGATTGTCGAAGACGGCGTTCGTGCTCGGACCGAAGCGCGCGCTCGCGATCTACGAGCGCCTCGGCGACGTCGATGCCGTGATCGTCGCGCCCGACGGCGAGGTGCTCTATTCCAAGGGTATGCGTCCCGCGGGAGGCGAAACGCAATCCACTCCGTGACGCTGCGCGCGATGGTCCGATTTGCGCCCGCGCCAAATTTGAAATATCACGGAAATCGCAGCACACTTGAGCGAACAGGGGGGCGCAAATGGCAGCGACGGCCCGGGGAATATCGATGATCGTCTGTTGTGCCGCGGTCGCTCTTGCGAGCCGAGCCAAGGCCGCGCCGCCGTCCGCGACGACGGCACCCGCAACGCCGTCCAGTGCCGGCGCGAAGAAACCGATGCGCCCGGAGCCATGATCTATTCGAGTGTCGGTACGGACCATAAGCTGCATCTGTACGGCCTCGATCTCAGCGATACGGCCTCGCCGCCACGCTGGACTGCAGCTATTCGTCCGCGTATTTCTCAAACAATCGCAATATCGTTTTCCAACAGTCTGCGGTCTATACGGTCGGACCCTATTGGCCCGTCTGTCGTTGCCGGCAGCGCTCAAGTGTCCGCGTTCGACGGCACGACCTTGGACAGCGTCAATGAAGGCCGTTTCCTGTACAACTCCGGCCTGTACTCGCCTGCGGTCCCGCAGGTCCATCTCGGCGCGGCGCGGACTCTCGAAATCAGAGGAGCCAAGGATTTCAGCAGCGATGGAGGCGCAAGTCTCATCGCCGTCGTGGACCTGTCGCGAGCCGTCATTCTGCCGGTCGAGATCGCAGCTACGACAATCGCGCCGCTGCTCTGAACCGCCTGCCGCAGGAATCTTACGCCGCGTCCCCAGGCGCCGCGTCCCGCTAGTCGCGGAAGTTGTTGAACTGCAGCGGCACGTCGACCTTGGCCTTGCGCAGCAGCGCCATGGCCTCCTGCAGGTCGTCGCGCTTCTTGCCGATCACCCGCACCTTGTCGCCCTGAATCTGGGCCTGGACCTTGAGCTTCGAATCCTTGATGAGCCGCGACACCTTCTTGCCCGTCTCCGCATCGATGCCGTGCTTGAGCACGACGAGCTGGGTGGCGCGCGCGAGGTTCACGGTGGGGTCCTCGGCGTCGAGGCAGATGATGTCGATGCCGCGTTTCGCCACCTTGAGCTTCAGGATCTCGAGCATCTGACCGAGCTGGAACTCCGCCGGTGCGATCATCGTGACCGTCGTTTCCTCGAGCTCGAAGCGCGCGTCGACATTCTTGAAGTCGAAGCGCTGCGCGAGCTCGCGGCTCGCCTGGTCCACCGCATTCGTGAGCTCATGCGTGTCGATCTCGGAAACCACGTCGAAGGAGGGCATGCGTCAACGATACCCGCGCGCCTGCAGCTTGAACAGCCCGGCGTAGCGCGCATCCTTCGCCATGAGCTCCTCGTGGCTGCCGCGTTCGACGATGCGGCCCTCGTCGAGCACGAGGATCTGATCGGTCATGCGCACCGTCGAGAATCGATGCGAGATGACGATCGCGATCCGATTCCGGGTCAGCTCGCGGAAATGTTCGAACACCTCGGCCTCCGCGCCGGCATCGATCGCCGCGGTCGGCTCGTCGAGCACGAGGATGTCGGCGTCGCTGCGCATGAAGGCGCGCGCGAGTGCGATCTTCTGCCATTGTCCGCCGGAGAGTTCCCGCCCGTCCTTGAACCACTTGCCGAGCTGCGTGCGGTAGCCGGCCGGAAGCTGGTCCACGAACTCGGCGGCAAGTCCCTGCGCGGCCGCGCTGCGCCAGCGGGCCTCGTCGTCGAACGCGCGCACGTCGCCCGCGCCGATGTTCTCGCCGACGAGCATCTGGTAGCGGGCGAAGTCCTGAAAAATCACGCCGATGCGCTGACGCAGCGTCGTCTCGTCCCATTCCCGCAGATCCAGGCCGTCGAGGAGGATGCGGCCGCGCGTCGGCTCGTAGAGACGCGTGAGCAGCTTGATCAGGGTGGTCTTGCCGGAGCCGTTCTGGCCGACGAGCGCCAGGCTCATCCCCGGACGCACGTGCAAGTCGATGTCGTGAAGCGCGGGCGCGCTCGCGCCGGGATAAACGAACTCCACGCCCTCGAAACGGATGCCGTCGCCGGGCAGCGGGCCCGCGAGCCGGTTGCCGCCGCGCGCCACGACCGGCTGCTCGAGATACTCGAACAAGTTCGAGAGATAGAGATTGTCCTCGTACATGCCGCCGACGGCCGAGAGCGCCGCGCTCACCGCGGACTGCCCCTGGCGAAACAGCATCATGTACATCGTCATCTGACCGAGTGTGATCGCGCCCCGGATCGTCGCGAGCACGATCCACCCGTAGCCGCCGTAGAGCGCCGCCGTTCCGACCAGCCCCAGCCCGAACCCCCAGGCATCGCGCCGCACCGAGAGGTCGCGATCCTCGCTGTAGAGCCGCGTGAAGATGTCCCGATACCGCTGCAGCAACCGCGACCCCAGCTGGAACAGCTTGACCTCCTTGGCGTGGTCCTCGCGGGCCAGCACGGACTCGAGGTAGATCTGCATGCGCGCCTCCGGCGCGCGCCAGCGAAACAGCCGAAAGGCCTCGCCCGAGAATTTGGTTTCGGCGAAGAACGCGGGCAGCCCCGCGAGCGCGAGCAGCAGGACGGCCCAGGGTGAGAACTTGACCAGCAGGCCGCCGAAGGAGATCAGTGAAATCGCGTTCTGCAGCAGCCCGAACGTGCGCATGACCAGCGAGAGCGGCCGACTCGAGGCTTCGCGCCGTGCACGCGTGAGCTTGTCGTAGAATTCGGAATCCTCGAACTGGGTGAGGTCCAAGGTCAGGGCCTTCTCGAGGATCATGACGTTGACGCGTTGGCCGAGCTGCGCGCGCAGCAGCGATTGCGCGAGCGAGGTGCCGCGCTGTGCCAGGGAGGACGCGGCGACCAGCACGGCCTCGAGGCCGACGAACAGGTAGGCGTCGCGTGCGGCCATGGAGCCGGTGCGCCGGTGCAGATCCGCCGCATGCACGACCGCATCGACGATGAGCGAGCCGACGTAAGCGATGCCGGCGGGCAGGATCCCGGAGAGCATGGTGAGCGCCACGAGCGCAAGGCTTAGCGCCCTGTTCGTGGTCCATACCAGTTCGAGCGCACGTTTGGAGTAGGCGAATACGCCGAGGAAACTGCCGGGGGGATTGGTGCTCAAGCTGCCTGGCGCGGGTTATAATGAACGGCGATAACGGCACGATATGGCGGAGTCCACTGTGAAATTCAAGCCCTTGCTCGACCACTGGAAAAGACCCGGAGGGCCCCTGCTCACGGCCGAGGCGTACTCCGTTCGCCTGCCGCTCGACGACGCCTCGCGCCTGCAGGCACTCGCCGCGCTGTTTCCGGGACGCAAGCTCGAGGAAATCATCACCGATCTGCTGCACGTCGGCCTCGACGAGATCGCGGAATCCATGCCGTACGAACCGGGACCCAGGATCATCTCGCGCGACGACCATGGCGATCCGCTGTACGAGGATGCGGGCCTCACGCCGCGCTTCGTCGAACTCACACGACAATTCCGCAAGAGCCTCGCCGAGGCGGCCAAAGGCGCGCCGGTTGCTGCCGTTCCGGCTGCCGGCAGCCCGGCTTCCAGCGTCGCGGCTCCCAGTGTCCCGGGGGCCGGCGCCCCTGCGCCGGTCGTCCGCTCGCATGCTTGACGGTCGACGTTCCGGACGGCGATACTCTTCTCCATGATCAAGGTCCAAAATCGTCGCGACTCCCGCCATTGGTGGCGACGCCCCGCATGAGGAATTGGGCGCTGGTCCCGCGTACATAAGATACCGATCATTTAACCGTTTGTACCCAGAACCCATTTCCGCCAGCGCGACGGATATGGGTTTTTTGTTGTCTTTAGGAAGCTTGAATTCAGCAGCGGCATGATGAAACCACCGTTCGACATTGCGGCCGATCTCGATACACCGGTCTCCGCGTACCTGAAGCTCGCGCCGTTTCGGCCGCGATTCCTGCTCGAGAGCGTCGAGGGCGGCGAGCGACTCGCGCGCTATTCATTCATCGGCTTTGGCGAGTGTCTCGAGGTACGCCTCGATGCCGGGGGCCTGCACGTCGGGGGCCGCACGGCGCCGCGACCCGCCTCGCGCGGCGAGTTCTTGGACGCTCTGCGCGCAGCGCTCGCCGAGGCCCCGCAGCCTCTGCCCAAACTGCCCGGCGTGCCCCTGCGCGGCGGCCTCGTCGGGTACACGTCCTACGACGCGGTGCGCTACTTCGAGCGCCTGCCCGGCCGCAGTCTCGCGCGCACCGAGGCGCCGCATGCGCATTATGTCGCGCCTCGTTCGCTGCTGGTGTTCGATCACCTGACGCGCGGCGTCGCCCTGTTGCACGATGGCAGCGAAGCGGAGCGCCAGAGCCTGCGCCGCGAGGTCATCCGAGCCCTGCGCGGCGCGGTACCCGCGATACTTTCCCCGGGCGCTTTCTCGCTCGCGACGCCGTCGCTATCGGCCGCGCAGCATGCGGAGGGGGTGAGGCGGGCGCAAGCCCACATCGCCGCCGGCGACGTCTATCAATTGGTGCTCTCCGCGCGCTTCGACGGCCGGCATTCGCTCTCGCCGTTCGAGGTCTACCGCGCGCTGCGGCTGCTCAATCCCTCGCCGTACATGTACTTTTGCGAACTCGGCGACATCACCGTGGTCGGCTCCTCGCCGGAGGCGCTCGTAAAACTGCACGATGGCTACGCACAGCTTCGGCCGATCGCGGGCTCGCGGCCGCGTGGGCACGACCTGACGAGCGACGCCGCGCTCGAAGCCGAACTGCTCGCGGACCCGAAGGAGAACGCGGAGCACGTGATGCTCGTCGACCTCGCGCGCAACGACCTGGGGCGCGTGGCCAATGCCGGCTCGGTCGCCGTCGATCCCTATCGGGTCATCGAGCGCTACAGCCACATCATGCACATCGTGAGCGGCGTCAACGGCCGCCTCGCACCGGGCCGCGACGCGTTCGACTTGTTCGCGGCGACCTTTCCGGCCGGCACGCTCGTCGGCGCACCGAAAGTCCGCGCCATGCAAATCATCGACGAACTCGAGCCCGTCGGCCGGCAACTCTATGGCGGCACGGTCGGTTATTTCGGGCGCGAAGGGGACATGGACCAGGCGATCACGATCCGCACGCTCGTGTTCCGTGGCGACGGCTACAGCTATCAGGCGGGCGGCGGCATCGTTGCCGACAGCGCACCCGCGGCGGAATTCGCCGAGGTCATGGCGAAGAGCGCGGTGCTGCGACGGGCGCTCGAACTCGCGGCGGAGGGCCTGTGAGCGTGCGTGCGCCGAAGCTCCTGTTGATCGACAACTACGATTCCTTCACCTACAACCTGGTGCAGGCGTTTCTCATCCTGGGCGCCGAAGTGCAGGTGTTTCGCAACGATGAGATCACGGTCGGCGAGGCTGAGCGCCTCGGTGCAACCCACCTCGTGATCTCGCCCGGACCCGGCACCCCGCAGGATGCGGGCGTTTCGCTCCAGATGATCCGGGCTTTCGCCGGGCGCATTCCCATCTTTGGCGTGTGCCTCGGGCATCAGGCGCTGGTCGAGGCCTTCGGCGGCCGGGTCATCCGCGCGCCGCGTCTGATGCACGGCAAGATCTCGCCGGTGCATCACGACGGCAAGGGTGTGTTTGAGGGCTTGCCCGACGGATTTGCCGCCGGCCGCTATCATTCCCTGATCGCCGAAGCCGAGACGCTGCCCGCCGTGCTCGACGTGAGCGCACGGACCGTCGAAGGCGAAATCATGGGCGTCAGGCACACGAGCCTGGCGGTCGAAGGCGTGCAGTTCCATCCCGAGAGTGTGCTCACGCCTGCCGGGCCCATGCTCATGGGCAACTTCTTGAGGCGTTGACCCTGCGATGTACACGCCGCGCCAGTTTCTCGAGCGTCTCATGGACCGGACCGATCTCGCGCAAGACGAGGCCACCGCCCTGCTGCGCGCGCTCACCGAGCCCGAACTCGCGCCCGCGCTCGCCGGCGCGCTGCTCGCCGCCCTGCGTGCGAAGGGCGTGACCGCCGTGGAGGTGCGTGGATTCGCGTCGGGCATGCGTGCGCTCGCGCGCAAACCCGCGCTGCCGGAGGGCGTCGACGCAATCGACGTCGTCGGTACGGGCGGCGACGGTTCGGGCAGCCTGAATCTGTCGACCGGAGCCGCCCTGCTGACGGCCGCTTGTGGCATGCCGGTCGTCAAACACGGCAATCGATCGATCTCGAGCCGCTGCGGCAGCGCGGATCTCATCGAAGCATTGGGGTTGGCACTGCCGCTCGACGAAATCCGGTCGGCTCGTTGCCTCGAGGCCACGGGTTTCACGTTCCTGTTCGCGCCCTATTTCCATCCGGCCATGCGCACTCTCGCCCCGATCCGCACCGCGCTCGGCGTGCGCACGATCTTCAATCTGCTCGGCCCGCTCACCAATCCGGCCGCGCCGCGCTTTGCACTGATTGGTGCCTACGATGCCGCAGCTGCCGGCCTCATGGCCGACACCGTCGCCGGCATGGGTCTCGAGCGCGCATGGATCGTGCACGGCGCCGGCGGCTGGGATGAGGTAACCCCGATGGGGCCGTTCCTCGCATTTGAAGTGGACGCGAGCGGCGTACGCCGGCGCGAAGTCGATCCCGCGGCCTTCGGCATGGCCGCTTGCCAGGCATCCGAACTCGCCGGCGGCGATGCGCAAGAGAACCTCGCGGCTCTCGAGGCCGTGTTCGCCCGCCGCGATCGCGGCGCCCATCTGGCGGCACTCATTCTGCAAAGCGGCCTCGCCCTCTTTATCGGCGGTCGGGCGGCCTCCATCGAACAAGGGATTGCCGCCGCACGCGAGACGATCGCCTCGGGTCGGGCCGAAGCCTGGCTCGCGTGCCTGCGCCGCTTCGGACGCGACACATGAGCGGCTTTCTCGACGGAATGGCCCGTTCGAGCGCCGCACGCGTCGCCGCGGCCGCCGCGCTGGAATCCTTCGCCGCACTCGAGCGACGCGCGTTCGCGACGCCGCCGGCGCCGGCCCTGCAGTTCTCGGCCGGCGGCTTCGACGTGATCGCGGAGATCAAGCTGCGATCGCCGGCCGCCGGGCAACTCGGGCGCGCGAGCGACGACTGGCTCGGCCGGGCCTGTGCATATGCGCGCGCCGGCGCAGCAGCGGTTTCCGTGCTGACGGAACCGACTCGCTTCGACGGATCGCTCGAACACTTACGCTCGGCCGCCGCCGCGCTCGCGCCGCTCGGCGTGCCGGCGATGCGCAAGGACTTCATCGTGGATGCCTACCAGGTCCTCGAAGCACGCGTCGCGGGGGCCGGCGGAGTGCTCGTGATCGCGCGCATGCTGTCGCGCGCGCAAATCACCGAACTGCTCGACGTCGCCGCGGCGCATCATCTGTTCGTGCTGCTCGAGGCCTTCGATGCCGCGGATCTCGCCCTCGCGCAGGAGTTGCTCGCCACGCGTGAGGGCCACGGCGAACGGATACTCGTCGGACTGAATTGCCGCGATTTACAGACGCTGTCGGTCGTGCCGCAGCGCTTTGCGGAGCTTGCCGCGCACTTGCCGAGCGCGTATCCCGCGGTCGCAGAAAGCGGCGTGTCGAACGCGGCCGAAGCCGCTGCGGCCGCCAAGCTCGGCTATCGGCTCGCGCTGATCGGCGCGGCGCTCATGGCTCACGAGAATCCCGCGCACCTCCTCGCGGAGATTTTCACTGCAACGCGGACACTGTCATGCTAAATGGCTACACTGAACTTCATGTGGATCAAGATTTGCGGGATGACGAGCGCGGATGCCGTGGCCGCCGCGAGCGAGGCCAAGGTCGATGCCATCGGCTTCGTCTTTGCGCCGAGTTCCCGGCAGGTGACGCCCGGTCAGGCCGCGCAACTCGCCGCCCTGGCGCCGCCCGGGATGCTGCGGATCGCCGTCACCCAGCATCCGCTGCAGATGAAGGTCGACGAGATCTGCCGGATCTTGAAGCCGGACTATTTCCAAACCGACTTCGAGGATCTGCGCGAGCTCAGGATTCCCGCGCACGTCAAGGTGCTGCCCGTCGTCCGGTTCGGCCGCAAGACGCCGAATCCCCTGCCGGCCCGCATGGTGTTCGAGGGTCCGACGAGCGGTGTCGGCGAACTCGCCGATTGGAGCCGCGCCGCCGAACTCGCCCATCAGACCGAGCTGATCCTCGCAGGCGGCCTGTCGGCGCAGAACGTCGCGGAGGCGATCATCGCCGTGCGGCCGTTCGGTGTCGACGTGAGCAGCGGCGTCGAGCAGACGCCCGGCATCAAGGACCCGGCCAAGATCTACGAGTTCGTCCGCGCGGCGCGCGCGGCTGCCGGTCGATTGGAGCATGATTCATGAGCACATCACGATGAACACCCAGGCCAAAGCCCCGTTCTCGAACGGCGGTCAATCGTCCGACGCCCCCAGACCGGAAGCCCCGTATCCGGACGTCCCGTATCCGCACGTCCCGTATCCGGACGTCAAGGGCCGCTTCGGCAAGTTCGGCGGCCGCTACGTCCCCGAAACCCTCGTCCCGGCGCTCGACCGTCTCCAAGCGGGTATCGATCGGCACTTGCACAGCGCCGACTTTCAGGCGCAATTCCATGGGGAGCTGCAAACCTGGGCCGGCCGGCCGACCGCGCTTTCGTACGCCCGCACGTTGAGCAAACGTTGGGGCGCCGAAGTCTGGCTCAAGCGCGAGGATCTCGCGCACACGGGCGCCCACAAGATCAACAACGCGATCGGTCAGACGCTGCTCGCACAGCGTCTCGGCGCGAAGCGCATCATCGCCGAAACCGGCGCCGGACAGCATGGCGTGGCGAGCGCCGCGGCCGCCGCGCGTCTGGGCATGCCGTGTGTCGTCTACATGGGGGCGGTCGACGTCGAGCGCCAGGCGCCGAACGTCGGACGCATGAAATTGATGGGCGCCACGGTCGTGCCCGTGACGAGCGGCGATCAGACGCTGCGCGCCGCGATCGACGAAGCACTTCGCGATTGGGTCGCCGATCCGACCGAAACCTATTATTCCCTCGGATCTGCCGTGGGACCGCATCCCTATCCGTATCTCGTGCGCGAGCTGCAAGCCGTCATCGGCCGGGAGGCACGCGCGCAAATGCTCGCCCAAGCCGGCGGTTTGCCGGACGTCGCGATCGCTTGTGTCGGCGGCGGTTCGAACGCGATCGGTTTGTTCCATGCGTTCGTCGGCGATGCGACCGTGCGCTTGCTCGGAGTCGAAGCCGGTGGTCGCGGCCCGGGCCTCGGCGACAACGCCGCATCCCTGACCTTCGGCACGCCGGGCGTGCTGCAGGGCTGTTATTCACTGCTGCTGCAGGACGCGGACGGCCAGATTCAGGAAACCCATTCGGTGTCCGCGGGCCTCGACTATCCGGGCGTCGGGCCCGAGCACGCCCACTTGATGCAGAGCGGGCGTGTATCCTACGAGTCGGCGACCGATGCCGAGACGCTCGATGCGCTCACTGAATGCGCCAAAGCGGAGGGCATCCTGCCGGCGATCGAGACCGCGCACGCCTTCGTCGGTGCCCGCCGCTATGCGCGTGCGCATCCCGGCGCGCGCGTGCTGATCTGCTGCTCCGGACGCGGCGACAAGGACATGCCGATTCTGCAACGTACGGTCCTCAAAGACCTGGGCGCCTGACTCATGAACGGCGACTCGCTCACGAACGGCACATCCCCCGGCCCCGCAAGACCGCGTCCCAGCGAGACGATTTCTGCCGCCATCGAAGCCGCCAAGCGGGGCGGCCGCCCAGCGCTCGTGGGATTCTTGACCGGCGGTTTCCCGAGCCGCGCTGCGTTCAAGGAAACTCTCAAGTCCGTCGCAGCGGCCTGCGACGTCGTCGAGATCGGCGTGCCGTTCACCGATCCCATGGCGGACGGCACGACCATCCAGCGCGCGAGCTTCGTCGCACTGCGCGACGGCGTCACGCTGCGCTGGATACTCGAGGAACTCGGTTCGCTCGAGTCACGCCACCGCGCGCCCTTGCTGCTCATGAGCTACTTGAACCCGCTGCTCGCCTACGGCCTCGAACGCCTGCCGCGCGACGCGGCTGCCGCGGGCGTTGCCGGTTTCATCGTTCCGGACCTGCCGCACGAGGAAAGCGAGGAACTGCGTGCCGCGCTCGAGCGGGAAGGGCTCGCGCTCATTCAGATGGTTACACCGGTCACGCCGCCTGAGCGCCTCGCGATGCTCTGCGCCGCCGCGCGCGGTTTCGTCTACGCCGTCACGATGACCGGTACGACCGGCAAGTCGGCGGCCATCCCTGAGGAGGTCCTCGACTACATGGATCGCGTCAAACGCGCGTCGAGTGTGCCCGTCTGCGCCGGCTTCGGCATTCGTTCCCGAGAACAAGTCACGCGTTTCGGCGACCACGTCGATGGCGTGGTCGTCGGCTCCGCGCTCGTCGAGACCATCGAGCGCGGCGGCGACGTCGGGGCGTTTCTGGCCGCGCTGCGCTGAAGTCGAGGAGTTGGTAGTGAAACGCGTGTTTCGTGGCCCGACCCTGTTGCAAGTCGCTCACGCGCGCAACGTGCTTTTGGCCGCGGGCATCGCGAGCGAACTGCGCAATCAGTACCTGGTCGGGGCGATCGGCGAATTGCCGATGCTCGAGACCTGGCCCCAGGTCTACGTGGATGACGTGGACGAGCATCGGGCGCTCAAGGCGCTCAAGCTCGCCGCGACACCGAGCGGCGGCGCACCCTGGACTTGCGAGAGCTGTGGGGAACGCTTGGAGCCCCAATTCACGGCCTGTTGGCGTTGTGGCAAGGAATCGTAGCGCGGGTCGAAAACCGTGCCCGCGAGGCCAGCCGGACGATTGCCGCGTCGTGAACGGCGCCGCGGCTCACGATTTACCCTAGAATTTTCAATGCCTTCCACGCAGATGTCAGACAAACACCTACAGGGCTTCGCGCAATTTCCGAGCGCGGCTTGAGTCGGGGCCGATAGTGCCTGGCGGGGGCAACGCGTAACAATCCTCCCGAGCGTGATGTAACGATTACACACGCGTCCCAAAGCAGGAGTTGTCGCAGATGGAAAATACGGATCCGATCTTGAACGGTGCGGCGTTTTCGAGGCCGCCGCAGGCCGTGCAGCCTCAGGCGGTGCAGCCTCAGGCGGTGCAGCCTCAGGCCGTGCAGCCTCAGGGAACCCTGCCGGCGGCTATTCCGGCAGGAGGAGTTTCCTCCCAGGCGATTCCTCAGGAAGCCTTGCTCGGCACGTCGGAGGCCATGCAGAAGGTCAAGCGGCTCATCGAGCGCGTCGGTCCCACGGACGCCAGCGTGCTGCTCACCGGCGAAAGCGGCTCCGGCAAGGAGCTCGCCGCCCAATCGATCCATCAGCACAGTCCGCGCAACCGCGGTCCGTTCATCGCAATCAATTGCGGTGCCGTGCCCGCCGGCCTGATCGAGGCCGAACTGTTCGGCCACGAGAAGGGCAGTTTCACGGGTGCGTTTCGCGCCCACGCGGGCGTGTTCGAGCGGGCTCAAGGGGGCACTCTGCTGCTCGACGAAGTCACGGAGATGCCGCTCGAAATGCAGACGCGATTGCTGCGGGTCCTGGAGACGCGCAAGTTCTACCGGGTCGGCGCGAGCACCGAACTCGCGGTCGACGTGCGCGTGATCGCAGCGACGAACCGCTGCCCGATTCAGGCCGTCGAAAGCGGTCAGTTGCGCGACGATCTGCTCTACCGGCTCGCCGTGTTCCCGATCGCGATGCCAAACCTGCGCGAGCGCGGCGCCGACGTCGAACTGCTGGCCGAGCACTTTCTCGCCGAGTTGAATGCCCGCGAGGGAGCGGCGAAACGCTTTTCGGCGGTCGCGCGCATCACCCTCAAGCAGCATTCCTGGCCGGGAAACGTGCGCGAACTCAGGAATTGCATCGAACGCGCCTTCATTCTGGGGGACGACGTCCTGGAATTGGCCCCCCTGTTGCAAAGTAATGGCGGTGCCCGTAATTTGGAGCCGATCGACACGCGCGAACGGCTCGAAATCCGGGTGGGCTCGCGCATCGACGACGTCGAGCGCTCTCTGATCGAGGCGACTCTGGATCACTTCCAGGGCAACAAGCGCCGCGCGGCGGGGGCACTGGGCTGCAGCCTCAAAACGCTCTATAACAAGCTCAATGGATATTCACAGAATCAATCATTCGCAAACACCTGAAGCGGTGACGAGAGGTCGGCGTTCGTGTCACGAGTATTAATCGCGGATGATCACGCCGTCGTGAGGGCGGGGTTCAAGCAGTTCCTGGAAGCGGATTCGAGCATCACCGACATCGGGGAGGCGTCGACGGGCAGCGACACCTTGGATCAGCTGCGCAAGCAGAACTGGAACCTGGTGCTGCTCGACATCCACATGCCCGACCGCAGCGGTCTCGACATCCTGCGTCACATCCAGACCGGTCATCCCAACGTCAAGGTGCTGGTGATGAGCGGCCTGCCGGAACAGCAATATGCGGTGAACGTGCTGCGCGCCGGCGCGAGCGGCTATTTGTCGAAGGACAGCGCGCCCGAAGAGCTCATGAAAGCCGTTCGCACCGTGCTCGCGGGCCGGCGTTACGTGAGCGCGGCGCTCGCGGAGATTCTCGTCGCCGACCTGGACGGCGATCCCGACAAACCCATGCATGCGCGCCTCTCGACCCGCGAGTTTCAAATCTTTTGCAAGCTGGCGGCGGGCCGGGGTGTGTCTGACATCGCCAACGAACTCTCCTTGAGCGTCAAGACCGTGAGCACCTACCGCAGCCGTATCCTCGAGAAGATGAACTTCACGGCGAATGCGGACATCACGTCGTATGCCCTGCGCAATGGCCTGATCCAGTGACGCGCCACCGCTCGCTGCCGCCGCCCGGCGCCTTGCGCCTCATGCCTTGATCCTGCGCGCCGACCTTGTGAGCGCAATCCTACAGTACAACCCATGTGGGGCATGTCGTCGGCCGGGGCCGTCCTCCGCTAGACTCGGGCCTTCGAGAGCACATCAACCATGGACGCGAAGACGATGACCGATTGTCTGCGAGTCTTGCTCGTCGAGGACTCGAAAGTTTTGACCGAACGTCTGATCGAAGCGATACGCCAAATTCCCCAAGTCGAACTCGTCGGCACCGCCGATACGGAGTCGGGTGCGATCGCCGCGGTCAAGCGCGGAGCCGTCGACGTCGTGGTGCTCGATCTGCATCTGAAACAGGGTACGGGCTTCGGCGTCATGCGTGCGCTCGCGGGTACGAGCAATCAGCCGCGGATCGTCGTCCTCACGAATTACGACCTGCCCGAGTACAAGAGCGCCGCGGTCGCGCTCGGTGCGACGCATTTTCTCGATAAAGCCCGCGACTACGGCCGGCTCGCCGAAGTTCTCCAGGAAATCTGCGACCAATTTCTGCGCACGGCCTGAAGCGCGCGCCACCCGTCGCGCCGCTGCAACGTGCCGGGTAACTTCTGCTCCTCGTACGCAATTTCTACATGGAAAGACGTGTTGCGCGCGCGCGAATCGGCTCAAACGAGCGTCCCCGCAGCGATCCGCCGTTGGCACGCCAGTTGCTCTACTCAGGGCTAAGGCAGTGCAGTGCCACCCGCGGTCGTGTGACCGCGCCACAACCCAAACCTCGAGGAGCAAGCAATGAACTGGGACCGCGTACAGGGCAACTGGAAGCAGTTGAAGGGACAGATACAGCAGAAATGGGGGAAATTGACCGACGATCAATTCGCCGCGATCAACGGACAGCGGGAGATTCTCGCCGGAAAGCTCCAGGAAGCCTACGGCATCGGCAGGGACGAGGCCGAACGTCAGATACAGGACCTCGCCAATTCACTGAAGGACCAGTCCGAAGCATCCAACGCGGCGTCGCGTGCCTTGAACGCGCGTCATTGACACTCAGGAGACAGCAATCATGAAAATCCAGTACTCGAGCGCCGCACTCGCAGCAGGCTGCGGCGCCATGCTTCTAGCGCTCGGCGGCTGCGCGAGCGCGCCGCCCCCGAATGAACACATCGCCGTGGCCAAGGCGTCCGTGTCCCGCGCCGAGCAGGCCGGCGCACCGCAGTTGGCGCCCGTCGAGCTGCAGACCGCGCGTGACAAGCTCGCTCGCGCCGACAAGGCGGCGGTCGATGGCCAACCCGTTCCCGCGGCCGAACTCGCCGACCAAGCCAACGTCGACGCGCAGCTCGCCGAGGCCACGGCGGACACGCAACGCTCGCACAAGGCCGCGATGGAATTCGAGGCAAGCATGCAAGCGCTCCGCAACGCCTCCGCGCCCGGTTCCAATTCACCCAATTAAGGAATAGTCATGAACGCCAAACCACTCATAGCCGTCGCCTGCGCTGCGGCACTCGCCGCCTGCGCGTCGGGACCCAAGACCACGCCGACGCTCGAAAGCGCCCGCGCCGCCGTGCAGTCTGCGGAGGCGGACCCGAACGTCGCCAAATACGCCGCGCTCGACATCGTCAACGCGAAGAAGGAATTGCAGACGGCCGAGGACGCCGCCTTGCACGACAACATCAAAGGGGTCGACCAACCCGCTTATCTCGCGATGCAGACGGCGCGCCTCGCGCAAGTGCGCGCCGCGGGCAAGGCCGACGACGCCCGCGTGGCCGCCGGTCAGACCGAGCGGGATCAGATCCTGCTCCAGGCGCGAACCCGGGAAGCCGACAACGCGAAAATGACGGCAGCCGCGGCGATGGGCCAGGCGGCGGTCGCTACCGCGCAGGCAGCCGATCTCGCCGCCCAGCTGCAGGATCTGCAGGCCAAGCAGACGCCGCGCGGCATCGTGCTGACGCTCGGTGACGTGCTGTTCGACACCGGTCGCGCACAACTGAAACCGGGTGCGGATCGAAAGCTCGATCAGCTCGCCCAATTTCTGCAGGCCAATCCGGGCCGTAGCGTCGAGATCGACGGCTTCACCGACAGCATCGGCTCCGACGCGTACAACGAGGAGCTCTCGCAGCGGCGCGCGGATGCGGTCAAGTCGTCGCTGATGAGTCGCAATGTCGAGCCGGCGCGGATCACGACCCAGGGTTTCGGCAAGGAATACCCGGTCGCCTCGAATGCCGACGCCGCGGGACGGCAGATGAATCGACGCGTGGAAGTCATCGTGGGCTCTGGAAACGGGCCGATTGCCCCGCGCAGTTCGCAGAACGTGTCGCTGCAATAGCCCGGCGCAGGCCGCCCGGAAAGTTCAGGCGCTTCTGACGAGGACGACTCTCGGCAGGGGGACCACGGCGGTTACCGTCGTGCCCCCCTGTTCGTTGCCGGCGACCGAGAGGTGACCGCCGAGCGCCGTGATGCGATGACGCATCGAGGCGAGTCCATGTGAGGCGGCTTTCTTCAAGCGGTCCACCGGCATCCCCTGGCCATCGTCGACGAGGCGCAACACGAGCGAGCCGCCGCTGATTTGCACCGACAGCGTCGCGCTCTTCGCCTTTGCGTGTTTGAGAATGTTCGTCATCGCCTCCTGGGCCACGCGAAAGATGCCGATCGCGGCATCCGGATCGAAGCGCGGCTCCTCGGACGGCAGATCCTCCTTGCACGACAAGCCGCTGCGCCGGCAGGTTTCCTTGAACTGCCAGCGCAGGGCCGCGAACAAGCCCATATTGTCGAGCAGGGTCGGACGGAGCTCCTCGACCACACGGCGCTTCAGATCGACACCCGCGCTCAAGGATTCGTGGATGCGCTTGAAACGCTGTTCGATCGCCGGGTCGCTCGTCGGCAGGCGCTGTTGCAGCCACGACAAATCCATGCGCGCCGCGACCAGCAGTCCGCCGAGTTCGTCGTGCAGCTCGCGCGACAGCGCGGATTTCTCTTCTTCGGAGACCTCCTGCAGATGCGTCGACAGATCGGTGAGCTCCTGCGTGCGTTCGCCAACCTGCCGTTCGAGTTCGAGCTTCTGATCCTGCAGGGCGGTCGCGACCCTGGCGCGGCGCTGCATGTCGACGTAGACGAGCCGCATGGCCAGCAGCACGAGTCCAATGTTGAGCGCGGCTCCCGCCCCGGTGAACCAGCGTGACCAGATGAGGTCGGCGCGCAGGCTCGCGGCGGCGGCGGAGAGCTCCTGATTCTCGCTCGCACGCATCACGGCGACGAGCGCGAGGATCCGATCCATCATGCGCTTGCCGACGTCGATGCGTTTTGGATCGAACGGCGTCGCCGCGCGTCCCTTGAAGGCGTCGAGCGTCGACCGAAGTTCGGTCAACTTCTCGCGCGACAGCGTGCGCAGCTCGGGCGTGAGGTCCTCCGCGCGAGCCGCCGTCGCATAGGCTTCGTGCACGCGATCGAGCGCCGGCTCGATCGCCGCGACCGCCGCGTCATAGGGCGCGAGATAGCTGTCGTCGCCGGTGATGATGAAGCCACGCTGCGACGTCTCCGCCGTGCTGATGAGCGCGAGATATTCGCTCATGGCCTGTTCGCGCACCTGCGAATTCCTGACCCGTTCGTTGGCCGCCTCCAAGCGCGTCTGGCCCGCGGTGGCCAGCAGGAAGAGCCCCACGAGAAATCCCATGAGCAGGAGCGGGGGCACCGCGATGTACCAGCGTCCGAGATTGCCCAGCTCCTCACCGAAGATCTTCATGAGTCAGAGTGTCGTTGCACGAGGCGCCAAAGTCCAGCCTGTAGCCCAAGTCCTACATGAAGCGCCGGGCCTCGGACGCTACACCCGCCGCGGCGTTCGGCGGACACTCATTTCAACCAACTGTCGCCTTCGCGCGAAAAGGAAATGCCATGCTCTACTACGCCGTCGTGTTCTTCGTCATTGCCCTGGTCGCGGCCCTGTTCGGCTTCGGCGGAATCGCCGCGGGCGCGGTGGGCATCGCCAAGATACTGTTTTTCGTGTTCCTCGTGGTCGCGATCATCAGCGCAGTGCTCGGACTCGCACGCAGAACTTGATTCGAATTCAACTGAAGGAGCGCAAGACCTATGAACATTCCCCATGACGGCGTCTCGGACCACCTGCAAAATTCCGCCGATCGTCTCGGCAACGATTTCAAGAGCGGCGCCCAGCACCTGCAATCGGTCGGCGCCGGCGAAGTCAAGAATCTGATCGCCGACGTCGAGGATCTCGTCGCGCGCATCGCGAACCTCAAAGATGCCGACGTTGTGCGTGTGCGCAACAAGGTCGAGAACGCGCTCGCCTCGGCGAAACAGAGCGTCGCGAACGGTGCGGACAGCGTGCGCCGTTCCGCCCGTCAGGCGGTGACCACGACCGACGACTACGTCCGTGAGAATCCCTGGCAGGCGCTCGGCGTTGCGGCGCTCGTGGGCATCACGATCGGGTTCCTGGCGTCGCGCCGCTCATCGTAGGACAGCCTGCATGGATTTGCTGCGCACCGTGCCATTGGCGGCGCCGATCGTGCTCCGGCATCTTGCGGCCTATGCGGAGCTTGCGGGAGAAGACCTGTTGCGCGCCCGCCGCGAACTGGCGGACGGCCTGATCGCCTCCACGCTGATCGTCATGAGTTCCTTTTTCACGGTCGCCATGCTGTGTTTGGCCGTGATCGCGCGCACGTGGGACACACCGAACCGGGTGATGGCGATCGCGTGGATGGGGGCAGCGTTCGCGTTGTTGCTCGTTGCGGCCGCGCTGTACCGATCGCGTCTGCTGCGCGCGCGAACGCCGTTTCTCTCCTCCGTGAAGAGCGAGCTCGCCGCCGACCGGCTGGCGCTCGATCGAATCATGTCGAAAGACGGCGTCTGATCGGATGGCCGAACAGACCCTCTTGGATCGCCGCGATGCCGAGGACAAGCTTGCAAGCACCCGGCAGGAACTCATCGATCTGCTGCGGCATGACTCCGCGGAGAGCCTCGCCGAAGAGCACGCCTTTCCCCGCAGCCGCACCATGCGCCTGCTGCTCGGAGGCGGCGGCGCCAAGGCGCTCGCCGTCGTAGCGGCCGGCCTCCTGCTGTCGCGTCCCGCACTCGGTTGGCGGCTGCTGCGCATGGTGCCGCTGCGCGCCGTGACGCGCTCGCTGCTGGCCGCACTCGCGACCCGCGCCGCCTCGACTCGCTAAAGGCGAAGTCCGCGGCGCGCCGGCCCGCCCACCGTCCAACCCGTCGAGCCCGCTAGCCGAGCACGATGCGCAGGCGATGTCGCCGGGCGTCATCCGCGAGTGCGATTTGCGCACCGCCGCTGGTTCGCGGGGCTCCCTTGAGTTCGACGTCGTCGAGGAACGCGCGCCGTACGCCACGGTTGATTCCCGCGGGATTCTCGACGATGACGTCGTAATGCGAGCCGCCGTAGCGCAAGGTCAGCTCGAACCGCGGCCAGGCGCGCGGGATGCAAGGGTCGACGGCGAGGGTCGCGCCACGCACGTGAATGCCGAGCATGCCCTCGATGGCGGTTCGGTACATCCAGCCGGCTGATCCCGTGTACCAGGTCCAACCGCCGCGGCCGACGTGGGCCGTGGCCGTGTAGACGTCGGCACAGGCCACGTAGGGTTCGACCTTGTAGCGATGGATCCCCGCGCGCGTGCTCGCATGATTGATGGGATTCATCAAGGAGAACAATTCGCCGGCGAGGTCGCCGTCCCCCTGCAGCGCGAATGCCAGCGTGGTCCACATGGCCGCGTGCGTGTATTGGCCGCCGTTCTCGCGCAAGCCCGGCGGATACGCCTTGATATAGCCGGGGTCCATGCGCGAATGATCGAACGGCGGCGTAAACAGCGCCACGAGGCCGTCGCTGCGGCGGACCAGTTGCGCGTTGACGGCCGCCATCGCGCGACGCGCGCGCTCCGGGTCGCCGGCCCCCGATATCAAGGCCCAGGACTGCGCGATCGCATCGATGCGGCATTCATCGCTCGTGACCGATCCCAAAGGCGTGCCGTCGTCGTAGTAGCCGCGGCGGTACCAGTCGCCGTCCCAGGCTTCACGCTCGATCGACTGGCGGACCGCGAACGCATGCTTGCGCCACAGCGTGGCGCGCGCCTCGTCACCGCGCGCCGCGGCGATCGGCGCGAATTGCAAGAGTGCGGCATAGAGGAACCAGGCGAGCCAGACGCTCTCGCCCTGTCCGGCGACACCCACCCGGTTCATCCCGTCGTTCCAGTCGCCGGCACCGAACAGCGGCAGACCGTGCGAACCGATCGCGAGACTCGAATCGAGCGCGAGCGCGCAGTGTTCGAAGAGCGTCGCCGACCGCGCCGTCGCGGCGGGTGCGGCGAAGGCTTCGTGCTGGTCCGGCGACAGGGGGGCGCCGTCGAGAAACGGGATCTCGACATCGAGGATCGCACCGTCGGCGGTGACCTCGAGGTAATGGGCGAGCGCATAGGCGAGCCAGATGCGATCGTCGGAGATGCGCGTCTGTACACCCTGTCCGGACGTGGGCAGCCACCAGTGTTGCACGTCGCCGGCCGGGAATTGCCGCGCGGCCGCGCGCAAAATGTGTTCACGCGCGAGTTCCGGGCGCGAGATGCACAGCGCCATGCCGTCCTGCAGCTGATCGCGAAATCCGTAGGCACCGCTCGCCTGGTAGAAGCCCGCGCGTGCCCAGATACGGCAGACCAGGGTTTGATAGAGCAGCCAGCCGTTCAGCATCACGTCCATCGAGCGGTCCGGCGTCTTCACATGGACGGCGGTCAAGGTGTCGGACCAAAACGCCCGCACTCCCGCGAGCGCGGCATCGAGGTCCATGGTGCGATATCGGCGGATGAGCTCCAGCGTCGCCGCCGCGGAGGACTCCTCGCCGAGCAGGCAGACGAACTCGATGCTCTCGCCCACGCCCAGCCGGCATGGAGCCTGCAGGGCACCGCAGGGATCGAGGCCGCCGCCGACCCGATTCGACAGCGGCGCGTCGCCGAGCAATGCCGCGGGCTCGGCGAGCGAACCGTGGCGGCCGATGAACTCCGCGCGATCGCCCGTGCCGGTCCGCTGCAAACCGCGCATGTCGATGAACGCGACGCGCTCCTGAAACTCGGCGTTCCAGGGATTGCGCGCGAGCAGCGCGCCGGTCTCGGGGTTCAATTCTGTGACGACATACGGCGCGGACTTCGTGCGCTGGCTGCCGAGCACCCAGTCCACGTAATACGTGACCGACAGCCGCCGGGCTTCGCGCGATTTATTCGTGATGCGCAGACGTGAAATCTTGACCTGCGCATCGAGCGGGACGAACTGCAGCAGATCGAGCGCGATCTCGTGCGAGGTGTGCTCGAAGCGCGTGTAGCCGAAGCCGTGCCGCACGACATAGGGCGATGTCTCGCGGATCGGCAGCGGCGTCGCGCTCCAGACTTCGCCGCTCGCCGCATCGCGCAGGTAGATGACTTCGCTCGGCGCATTGCTGACCGGATCGTTCGACCACGGCGTCAGTTGATTCTCGCGCGAATTGAGCGACCAGGTGCTGCCGGTACCGTCCGTGGACACCTGAAAGCCGAAAGCGGAATTGGCAACGACGTTGGTCCAGGGCGCGGGCGTCCAATGGCGCTCGTCGAGCACGGTCACGTACTCGCGCCCATCGTCGGCGAAGCCGCCGACTCCATTGAAGAACTCCAGGTCCGGCAGGCTGCGCACCGGGCCGCCGGCCATTCCCGTGGCGACGCGCGGGCTCTCGGCGCGCGGCGCAGGATCATCGCGCAGCCGCGCGAGCTGGTCGGCGAGCGTGCCGCGCCGCGCGATCAGCACGACCCGCGCCGCCGCCTGCAGCGAGTCGCGATTCGCGGGCGGCATGAGATCGCCGCGCACGAGGAATATGCGCCCGCGCGCGGCCCCGTCCTCGTCGTGCACGCGCGTGCGTGCAGTGCGGATCGCCGCCTCGATGCCCTGCTGCAGATCGGACGCGTAGGACGGGGGCCGGTCGTTCAATATCACGAGATCCACCGCGAGCCGTTTGGATTGCCAGTACTGATGGGCCCGCAGCAACTGCTTGACCAGATCAATGTCGTGTTCGTCGTCGATGCGGATCAGCACGATCGGCAGATCGCCGGAGATCCCGTAGGTCCAGAGCACGCTCTGTCCCGTGCGGTTCCGGCCGAGCAGTTCGCGCGGCGCGCGCAGTGACGCATCGGCATACAGCACCCGGTTGGCGATGCGCTGAAACTCCTGGGCCTCGTCGAAATCGACGCCGAGATAGCGCAACTGCACCTGGGCCTGGGTCCAGCTCAGGGTCTTGACCCGCTCGAAGGCCGCGACGTCGCTGTGCTTGTCGGCGAGCGCGATCGCCTGGGCGCGATTCGCGGCGACGATGGTCCAGAAGTCGACGCTCGCGCTCTTGCCGGGCGCGATCGCGACCCGACGGCGCAGGCTGAGCACGGGATCGAGCACGATGCCGGCGGTGTTCGACAGCGGGCGGGCATCCATGATGGACACGGCGTCGCGCAAGTCCCGTCCCCGGCCGAGAAAACGCGCGCGATCGGTCTCGAACTGCACGCCGCCGACCCCGACGCCGTCGAGCGCGGCGACGTGGGCGATCCAGGGCTGGGATTTGCCGGGTTCGTTGGCACGCCGGGTCGCGAGCACGGCGCCGACGTCGGCCAGAAACTCGGTCTGGATGAACATCTTGGAAAACGCCGGATGTGCCGCATCCGCGGCCGGCAGCGCGAGGGCCACCTCGGCATAGGACGTGAGCTCGATCTCCCGCACCCGATTGCTCGTGTTCGTGATGGTCACGCGCCGTACCTCAGCATCGTCCTCCGGCGAGACCAGGATCTCGGTGCAGGTTTCGATACGGCCATCCTGGCGCTTGAATTGGGCGCTGTCCTCGAAGAATGCCACCTCATACGTGTCCGGTTCCGTGCCCATGGGCTGATAGCCCGCCGACCAGACCTGGCCGCTCGCGACGTCACGCAGGAAAATAAACGAACCCCAGGGATCGCAGGTCGGATCTTCGCGCCACCGGGTCACGGCGAGATCCTGCCACCGGCTGAAGCCCGACCCCGCGACCGTGATCATCACGGTGTAATTGCCGTTCGACAGCAAATGCGTGCGCGGCGCGATGTGATGCGGTGAATCGAAGCGCCGCGGCATCACGGGCGCGAGCTCGCGAGCCCCGGAGGCCGAGGCCAACTCATCGGCACGGGGCGGCGTGGCATCCCCGCCGCGCGGCGCGCGCTCCTGCAGCAACAGCTCGTTGGCCTGGATCATGGGCTCGGCCGAGAAGCGCCGGCGGAACACGTCGTCGCACAGCACGTTTGCGAGCGCGATCAGAATCATGCCCTGGTGATGGGCCATATAGGCGGAGACGATCGCGACCCGCTGGTTCTCCGGGACGCGCGCCGGTGTGAAATCGAGCGCCTCGTACCAACCGAAACGCCCGCGGCCGCCCGCCGCCTCGAGCACCGCGAAGTTCTCGAGGGCGGCGCGCGGGTCCACCATGGCGGCGAGTCCGGTCGCGTACGGCGCGATCACGGCCTCATCGCCGAGGCCGCGCTGCAGGCCCAGCCCGGGCACTCCGAAGCTGCAATACTGGTAGGTCAGCTCGACGTCACGCGCGTTGAAGGCCGACTCCGAAACACCCCAGGGCAGATTGCGCTCCTTGCCGTATTCGATCTGGCGGCGCACGACGAGCCGCGCCGTTTCGCCGAGGAGGCTGCCCGCGGGATCGCGCATCAGGAGTTCGGGCATCAAGTACTCGAACATCGAGCCCGACCAGGAGACGAGCGCCGAGCCACGATCGACCGGAGTGAGCAGGCGCCCGAGGCGAAACCAATGACGCACGGGCAGATCGCCCTTCGCGATCGCAAAATAGCTCGCGAGCCGCGCCTCGGACGCGAGCAGATCGTAGCAGCTCGGGTCGAGCGCGCGCTCGGCGATCCGATAACCGATCGACAGCAATTGCCGCTCGGGTTCGACGAGGAATCCGAACTCCATCGCGAGCGACAGGGTGCGCGCGCGCTGCGCGAGCCGCAGGCTGCGCGCGGCGAGGGCCGCCCGGCCCTCGGCATTCTCGCGATCCGCCGCGGAGTCGCGCACGTGGCCGAGCACGTTCGCCCGCAACATCTGCGCCTCATGCAGCAACGGCGCGTTGGCGCCGGCTTGGCGCTCCTCGATCAACGCCTCGGCGAAATCGCAGATGCGCTCGGTCTGAGCGGCGATTTGCGCGAGACGCTCGCCCGTCGATACCGCGGCGCTCGCGGCATCGGCCGCCGCGGTGGCGTCGTTCTCGTCGAGCAACGCATACAGCGTCGCGACGGCGGCGGCCAACTGGTCCGGCGATACGCCGTAGTCGCGGCGCTCGGCGTCGATCGCCTTCAGCGCCGCTTCGAACTCGATCACCGTGTCGCGAATGCCGTCCCTCCAGGAGGCGCCGAGCGCCGACCCGGTCGACCATTGGCGGCAGGATTCCGACAGTGCGAGCAGATGGCCCGCGAGATTGCCGCTGTCGACCGTGGAGACGTACTTCGGATCGAGCGCGCGCAGATCACGGGTGTCGTACCAATTGAAGAAATGGCCGCGAAAGCGTTCGAGAGCGTCCAGCGTCGCGAACGTCGACTCGAGGCGATCGAGCGCATCGAGGCAACCGATCCAGCCGAATTCGCGGGCGGCGGCGACCGCGAGCAGATACAAGCCGATGTTCGTCGGCGAAGTTCGGGTTGCGACGACCGGGTAGGGCAGCTGCTGGAAATTGTCGGGCGGCAGCATGTGCTCTTGATCGGTCACGTAGGTCGCGAAGAACGTCCAGGTTTGACGCGCGATGCCGCGCAGGGAATCGCGCTCGCCGGCAGTCAGCGGTTCGGTGTTCGGGGCGGCGTCGGGCCGGCTCACGCGCTCGGCAACGAGCGGCGCAAGGATCCAAGCGAGCGCGAACGGCAGGAAGGTCCAGGGGACGCGGTGATCGAGGCCGGCCAGGAGCGCGACCCCGGCGAGCGCGAGGAGGACGCTACCGCTCATGCGCCGATAGAAGCCGCCGACGGTCGGTGTGCGCGCGAGTTTCGCCTGCGCGGCGGTGGTCCACTCGAGCATCTTGCGGTGGCTGATGCCGAGGCGGAACAGGGTGCGCAGGATCGCATCCGCGGTCACCACCGCTTGATCGGCGAGGAACACGAGCCGCAAGCCGACCGACGCACAGGCCTCGAGGAAATCGCCGCCGAGGGCGCGATAGTGTGCGCGCGTCGAATCGCCGTCCACGGGCGGCAGCAGATTCATCGCGAACGGCAACAGCGCCGGCAGCACGAGGCTTGCGAGCACGAACAGCGTGAGCGGGAGCGCCGCGGCGCCCGTCGACACCAGCACGAGCGCAAGGAACGCCACCGGCGCCACGAGCGAGCGGCGCAGATTGTCGATGAGCTTCCAGCGGCCGAGCGCCGGCATGCGGCCGCCGCGCCCGAAAATCCACGGCAACAACTGCCAGTCGCCGCGCGTCCAGCGGTGCTGCCGGACCGAATACAGATCGTAGCGAGCGGGATATTCCTCGACCACCTCGATGTCCGACGCGAGCCCGCAGCGAGCGAAGATCCCCTCGAACAGATCGTGGCTCAGGATCTGATTCTCGCCGACGCGACCGTCGAGCGCCGCGTCGAACGCCGCGACGTCGTAAATGCCCTTGCCCGTGAACGTGCCCTCGCCGAACAGATCCTGATAGACGTCCGAGACCGCGAATGCATAGGGATCGATGCCCGCGCGGCCGGCGAACACGGCCTGGAAGGGCGTGCCTTCGTGCCCGATGGGCAGCGATGGCGTCACGCGCGGCTGGAGGATCGCGTAACCCGCGACGACGCGGCCGACCTTCGCGTCGAGCACGGGCTGATTCAGGGAATACGCCATCTTGCCGATCAACTGTTTCGCGGCGTTGCGCGGCAAGCGCGTATCCGCATCGAGGCTGATCACATAGCGCACACCGCGCGGCACCCGGGGCGGCTCGCCGCGGACCGCGATGAACGAGGTGCCGTCCGCGCCGAGCAGCAGGCGGCCCAATTCGAACAGCTTGCCGCGTTTGCGCTCCCAGCCCATCCAGCAGCGCTGGCGCTCGTTCCACTGGCGGCGCCGATGCAGCAGCATGAACCGATTGTCTCCGTCGATCGGTCCGTAGGCGGCGTTCAAGCGCGCGATCGCGGCGGCGGCCGCCTCGAGCAGCGCCTCGTCCGTCGGGGCGGACTCGGTGGCCGAATCGGTCCAGTCCGACAACAGCGCAAAGCGCATGTCGCCGTCCTGACTCGCCAGGTAATGCACCTCGAGGTTCTGGACGTGCTCTTCGATCTCGGCGACCGTCGTCAGCAGCGTCGGCACGGCGACGATCGTGCGAAACTCGGCGGGCACGCCGTCGGCGAACTCCAAGGCCGGCAGCACGGAGGCCGCGCATAGGCGCGACACCCAGAGGTTCGCCGCCGCCACGCCGATTTCGCTCGCGAGGAGCAGGGCGCAGGCGACCTCGAGGCCGGTCGCGAACGGATGCCCCCGGCCGAAGCCGAAGCCCAGGCCGAAGCGCAGCCAGAGCCACCCGACGAGCGCGCCCGTGACGACGGCGATCGCGCCGAGATAGCCCGAGAGCCCCGCCTGCCCCGTCCAGCGTGCCAGCCGTCGGTTCCAGGGAATGCGATAGGCGAATTCGGTCTCGAGCGTCCGGCGGCCGTCGGACACGAGGTAGAAGCCGGGCACCCGTGCCCTCGATTCGGCGCCGGCGCGCTTGCTGAGCTCCAGAGTACGGCGTGCGACGTCGATCTCGGTGCGTCCCGAGCCGCGCGCGATGTCCTCGATCGCGTGCCGGTAGAGGTCGCGCGTCGCGAAGTCCAGCATGCCGAAATGGCTCTCGGCGCGCAGCAGCTCGTCGACGAGGCTCACGCCCTCGACGAACTTGGGCCAGTCGACCGAGGAGATCAACTTCAGGCTCGTGATGACGTTGCGCACGCTCACGTTGATCGCGCCCTGGCGCTGATGCTCGACGTGCACGACGTCGTCCGCGCTCGTGCCGGCGGTCGCGAGCCTCTGGTGCAGCCAGGGCAATGCCGGCGTGCTCGCCGGATCATGATCGCGCAGACGCTGGAAGAGCTGCGCGGCAAATGAAGGCGGCAGCTCGGCCTCGGCGAGATCCGCGAGCCGCGCGGCATTCGGGCCGGCGGCTCCGGGCGCCGGGTCGAGCAGCGCATCGGCGATCTTGTCGGCTTCGTCTCGCAGCGTGCGCCGATAGACGATGCAGGCCGCGAGGCGGCGCAGATTCTCGATGAGCACGACGCGCATGGTGATCGCGATCGCCCACAGTTCACCGATGGTCAGGGGCTGGATCTGCTGATAGGCGCGCGTGAAGCGGAACAGCGTGTCGAGTTCGAAGCGGCTGTCCGTGTGGGCGACGAGCGCCCACGCGATGCCATAGACGCGCGGCGCGCCGCGCAAGGGCCCCACGCTGAGCTTGGGCAGCTGGCGGTAATATCCGGCCGGCAGATCGCGGCGAATCGTGCGGATGTGTTCGTCGATGACGTAGTAATTGTCGACGAGCCACTCGGCCGCGGGGGAGAACGCCTTGCCGACGCGCGAATCGTCCGCAAGCGTGCGATACGCCGCGCTGAGCACGAGCGAGTTGTCGTGCAGGCGCTTCTGCAGCGATATCCCGGCGCTCGGCTTCGCCCCCACGGACTGCTCGCGCGCGAGCGCATGGGCGTAGTGCTCGAGTCGCTCGACGCTGTACAGTTCGGCGGAAATCGGATCTTCGGTGAGAGGTACCTGACTGAGTTGCGCGCGCACGCGCCTTCGCGGCAGCAAAAAATTCAAGGGCGCCTCTTCGAGATGGAGCAATCCGGACGGACCACCCAAGAGACTTGCAGTTTTTATGCCACGATCGCGAAGAAGGGCGATGACGGCACTACGAGCGTGCGGGGCGCCCGGTGGCCTGGATGGCAGGTTGCGGCCGGTCCCCAGAAGCCGGCCGCGCGCCCCGCCGTGTAAGTCTTACCGCCCGGGCGGCGGCAAACTTTCAACGGTACCGATCAGCGCATGCGTCGGTACCGATCAGCGCATGGGTCTCGCGGAGTAGCGCGTCGCGAAAAACAGGGAGGCGCCCACGAGCAATTGCAGCCAGCCCGCCCACGCATGCGCCGCGCCGAGCGCGAGCCACGCAGACCCCGCGAGCCACAGCACGCCGGCGGCGAACGCCCAATCGCGGCGCCGGTTGGACCTCCCGACTTCGGCCCGCAGGGCTTCGATCCCGGCGCTCTCTACGGTCAAGCGCGTCTCGCCGTCCGCGGCCTTGCGCACGGCGGCCTTCACGATCGTCGGCAGGAGCCTTGCCGTTTCGAGGGCGTCCGGCAGCTGCGCGCGCACGCCGCGCAGGAACGCGCGCGGACTCATGCGCTCGCGCATCCACCGGCGCAGGACCGGTTGCGCCGTTTTCCACAGGTCGAGGTCCGGATAGAGCTGGCGACCCAGCCCTTCGATGTTGAGCAGGGTTTTTTGCAGCAGGATCAGCTGCGGCTGGACGCGCATGTCGAAGCGCCGCGCCGTTTCGAACAGCCGCAGCAGCACCTGGGCGAAGGAAATCTCCTTGAGCGGCTTGTTGAATATCGGCTCGCAAACGGTGCGCACGGCCGACTCGAGCTCGTCGATGCGCGTGTGGGGGGGCACCCAGCCCGATTCGACGTGCAGGGCCGCGACGCGCCGGTAGTCGCGGTCGAAAAACGCCATGAAATTCTCCGCCAGGTAGTGTTGATCGCGCACCTCGAGCGTGCCGACGATGCCGAAATCGACGGCCGCATAGCGCGGATTCTCCGGATCCTCGATCTGCACGAAGATGTTGCCGGGATGCATGTCGGCGTGAAAGAAGTTGTGCCGGAAAACCTGCGTGAAGAAGATTTCCACGCCGTGCTCCGCGAGTTTCGCGATGTTCGTACCGCGGGCGCGCAGCTCATCGATGCGGCTCACCATGATGCCGTGGATACGTTCCATGACCATGACGTTGACGCGGCAGTAGTCCCAATAGACGTCCGGCACGTAGAGCAGCGGCGAGCCCGCGAAATTGCGCTTCAGCTGCGAGGCGTTGCCCGCTTCGCGGAGCAGGTCGAGCTCGTCGAGAATGGTCTTGCGATATTCCGCGACGACTTCCGTGGGGCGCAGGCGGCGGCTTTCCTCCCAGTATCGGTCGGCGAGCCCGGCGAGGGTCTCGAGCACCTCGAGGTCGCGCTCGATCATCTCCCGCATGCCCGGCCGCAGGATCTTGACGACGACCTCCTGGCCGTTGCGCAGCGTCGCGGCGTGCACCTGCGCGATCGAGGCGGCGGCGAGCGGAGTCTCCTCGAAGCTCGCGAATATTTCGGCGAGCGGCCGGCCGAAAGCGGCCTCGACGGTCCTGACCGCGACGGCGCTCGGAAACGGCGGCACGCGGTCCTGCAGCAGCGCGAGCTGGTCGGCGATCTCCACCGGCAGCAGATCGCGGCGTGTGGAGAGCGCCTGCCCGAATTTCACGAAAATCGGACCCAGTTCTTCGAGCGACAGACGCAAGCGCTCGCCGCGCGTCACGCCGGCGCTGCGCTGAAACCAGGTCCACGGCGAGAGAAAGAACAAAAAGCGCAGCGGCCTGTAGAGGTGGGTCGCGCGCACGTATTCGTCGAGACCGTGGCGCACGAGGGCGCGCTGGATTTCGAGCAGCCGCCCGAGCACACGCAGGCGCATCAAGGGGCGCCCGACGGCTGCGGGGGACCGCGCTGCGCGAGCCTGAGCTCGAGGCGCCCGAGGCGCGCAGCGACACGATCGCCCGCTTCGCGCAGCTCGTCGACACCGCGCAGGAATTCCTCCAATTCGGTGTTGTTGACCACCAGGCGGCTTTCCTCCTGCAGATATTCGGCGAGGTTCTCGCCGGCATTGCGGGCAACGCGGCGCGCCCACGACAGCGCGCTGCGGCCGATGACGCCGGCCCGATGCGCAGGCAAATCACCCACGACACGCGCGAGCTCCTCCTCGAGATCCGGACGCGCGCGCGTGAGCAGCTCGCGAAAGCCGGCGGCGACCTCGGCGTCGCCGCGGACCTGCACGCTGGCGGAGCTGTCCGGGCCCGCAGGCGTCGCACCGCCCGTCAGCATGCGCAACAGACTCGTCGGAGCGCCCGAGATCACGGCGTCGGCGGGCGCCTCTGCGGCAGGCGTCGTCTCGCCGGGTCGGGGGTCGTCAGGCGCAGGCCGGGCGCGATCGAGCACGAGCCGGTCGCCGCAAATCGACACGCGCAGACCGGACCCACCGTCGATCTGCACCTGCAGGGATTTGCCGGACAAGCGGCGCCGCAAAGCTAGGCTCGCCGGCTGCGCCAAGAGATTGCGGTTCAGCATGGCCTCCAACGGGGCGAGCCACACGGGCGTTGCGGGCATGTCAGATTTTGTAGCCGCGGTGCAGCGCGACGATACCGCCGGTCAGGTTGTGGTAGCGCGCCTGGGCGAAGCCCGCGTCGCGCAGCATCGCGAGCAGGGTTTCCTGGTCCGGATGCATGCGGATCGACTCGGCCAGGTAACGGTAGCTGTCGGCATCCTTGGCGACGAGGCGCCCCAGGAGCGGTAACACGCGAAACGAATACGCATCGTAGACCGGCCCGAGACCGGGCGCCGTCGGCTTGGAGAATTCGAGGACCAGGAGCTGACCGCCGGGACGCAAGACCCGATGCATGGACGCGAGTGCCGCAGCCTTGTCGGTCACGTTGCGCAAGCCGAAACCGATCGTGACGCAGTCGAACGAATTATCCGGGAACGGCAGCCGTTCGGCGTCGGCCACGAGATAGTCGACGTTGCCGGCAAAGCCCGCATCGAGCAACCGATCGCGACCGCGATCGAGCATCGCCGGATTGATGTCCGAGAGCACGACCCGCCCGGTCTTGCCGACCTGGCGCAGCATGCCCATCGTGAGATCGCCGGTTCCGCCCGCCACGTCGAGCGCTTGCTGGCCCGGGCGCAGCCCGGTCAGCGCGAGCGCAAATTGCTTCCAAAGCCGATGCACACCGAACGACATCAGGTCGTTCATGACGTCGTACTTGCCGGCGACCGACGCGAACACCTCGCGCACGCGCTCGGCTTTTTCGCCCCAGGGCACTTTCTCGAAGCCGAAATCGACGGTGCGGTTGGGGTCGTTCATTGCCTGCCCGGTGTTTAGCGCGACATTGTAGCCGAGTCGCGAGTCAGGCGTCCCGAACGTGCGGTTCGCGCCGACCCTCAGCCGGGGAAGCGGCGCAGCGCTCTCGATAACGCGCCAAATTCGCCACGCGGTCGCGGCCGAGCGCGTAGAGCACCGACCAGGAGTAAAGACCGGTGTCGTGACCATCGTCGAAACAGAGGCGCAGTGCGTAGTTGCCGACCGGCTCGACGCGTGCGATGCCGACCCGTTCCTTGCCCGTGACCAGCAGACCCTCGCCGCCGCCGTGCCCCTGGACCTCGGCCGAGGGCGAGAATACCCGCAGGTACTCGAACGGCAGTTCGAAATGCGCGCCGTCGTCGAAGTGCACCTCGAGCAGCCGCGATTGGGTGCGAATCCGGATGTCGGTGGGTTGCGGCACGCGGGAGGTCGAAGGCTCGCTCAAAGGATGTAACGCGACAAGTCTTCGTTCCGCGACAGTTCGCCGAGATTCGCCTCGACATACGCCCGATCGACGAGGACGCGGCTGCCGCTGCGATCCGCTGCGTCGAACGATACGGCCTCGAGCAATCGCTCCATGACCGTGTGCAGACGCCGGGCGCCGATGTTCTCCGTGCGCTCGTTGACCTCGAACGCCACCTCCGCGAGACGCTGTACGCCGGAGTCCTCGAACTCCAAGGTCAGGCCCTCGGTGCCGAGCAGGGCCGAATACTGTCGACACAGCGAGGCGTCCGGCTCAGTGAGTATCCGCACGAAGTCCTGAACCACGAGGGGTTCGAGCTCGACGCGGATCGGCAATCGGCCCTGCAATTCGGGGATCAGATCGGAAGGCTTGGACATGTGGAAAGCACCCGACGCGATGAACAGCATGTGATCGGTCTTGACCGTGCCGTACTTGGTGTTGACCGTGCAGCCCTCGACCAGCGGCAGCAGGTCGCGCTGCACGCCCTCGCGGGATACATCGGCGCCGACGGTTTCCTGGCGGCGCGCGATCTTGTCGATCTCGTCGATGAAGACGATGCCGTTCTGCTCCGCATTCTCCACCGCAAGCGCCTTGAGCTCCTCCTCGTTGACCATCTTCGCGGCTTCCTCGTCGACGAGCAGCTTGAGCGCCTCTTTGATCTTGAGCTTGCGTTGGCGGGTGCGTCCGGCGCCCAGATTTTGGAACATGCCCTGCAGCTGCTGGGTCATCTCCTCCATGCCGGGCGGCGCCATGATCTCGACGCCGACCGGCATCGCACGCACGTCGATCTCGATGTCGCGATCGTCGAGTTCATGCTCGCGCAGCATCTTGCGAAAGCGCTGACGGGTTTCCTGGTCGCGCGGCGCGCCATCGCCGGTAAACCCCGCTTGGGCACGCGGCAGCAGCGCGTCGAGAACGCGGTCCTCGGCCGCATCCGCCGCTCGGTGGCGTACCTTGGCGACGGCCTCCTCGCGGGTCATCTTGACCGAAATCTCGACCAGATCGCGGACGATCGAGTCCACTTCGCGACCAACATAGCCAACTTCGGTGAACTTCGTTGCCTCGACCTTGATGAAAGGCGCCTTGGCGAGCCTTGCCAAGCGCCGGGCGATCTCGGTCTTGCCGACGCCGGTGGGCCCGATCATGAGGATATTCTTGGGCGTGATCTCCGGGCGCAGGGCTTCGGCGACCTGCTGGCGGCGCCATCGGTTTCGCAGGGCGATCGCGACCGCCCGTTTGGCCGCCGACTGCCCGACGATGTGCTTGTCGAGTTCCTCGACGATCTCCCGCGGCGTCATTTGCGACATGCTTGCCTACAGCTCTTCGATGGAGAGGTTGCGGTTCGTGTAAATGCAGATGTCGGCGGCGATCTGCAGCGAGCGCTCCACGATCTCGCGCGCCGAGAGTTCCGTCGATTGCAAGAACGCGAGCGCCGCGGCTTGGGCGTAGGCTCCGCCCGAGCCGATCGCGATGAGGGCATGTTCGGGTTCGATCACGTCGCCGTTGCCGGAGATGACATAGGTGCTGTCCGCGTCCGCGACGCAGAGCAGCGCCTCGAGCCGGCGCAGGCTCCGGTCGCTGCGCCAATCCTTGGCCAATTCGATCGCCGCCCGCGTCAAATTGCCGAACTTCTCGAGCTTGCCCTCAAAACGCTCGAACAGCGTAAAGGCGTCCGCCGTGCCCCCGGCGAAGCCGGCGAGCACTTTGCCGCCATACAGGCGCCGCACTTTGCGGGCGTTCCCCTTCATGACCGTGGTGCCGAGCGTCACCTGGCCATCGCCCCCGACCGCGACCCGCCCGTGGCGTCGCACCGCGAGTATGGTCGTGCCGTAAAGGCGCTCAGGGTCGTGGAGCATGGGGGTCGTGGAGCATGGGGGTCGTGCAGCGTTGGAACCAGCCGAGTTTGGGGCAGGGCGCGCGATTTCAAGCGGCGCTGCGCCCGATCGACGGCGCGTCAGGGTCTGCGGCGTGCCCGCGGATGGGCGGCGTCGTAGACGCTCGCGAGACGCTGAAAATCGAGGTGCGTGTAGATCTGCGTCGTGCCGATGTCGGCGTGCCCGAGCAGTTCCTGGACGCCGCGCAGATTGCTGCTCGATTCGAGCAGGTGCGTGGCAAAGGAATGGCGAAACATGTGGGGGTGAACGTGCATCGCAAGACCCTGGCGTCGCGCCCACAGGGCGACCCGCTGCTGCACGGAGCGCCTACTCAAACGCCGGCCGCGCGGCCCCACGAACACCGCGGGCTCCGCCTCGCATCCCGATTTCGCGACGATCAGCGCGCGTTCCGGGAGCCACGCGCGCAAGCTGTCCACGGCGTGGCGGCCCACCGGCACGATCCGCGTCTTGGCGCCTTTGCCGAGCACGCGCACGGTGCGGTCGGAGAGGTCGAGTTCGGGCAGGTCGAGGCCGACGAGTTCGGCGAGCCTCAGACCCGAGGAATAGAACAACTCCATGACCGCCTTGTCCCGCGCCGTGATGGAATTCGACACGCGGAAGGCGAGCAGGCGCGCCATTTGATCCGCATCCAGATTCTCGGGGAGACGGCGCTTCGGCTTCGGGGAACTCACGCCGAGCGCCGGGTTAAGCGGCACGGCACCCTCGCGCAGCAGGAAGTTGAAAAACGTGCGAATCGCCGCAAGCCGGCGCTGAACGCTGCGCGGGGCGAGTCCGGCCGCATGTTCACGCGCCGCGAAGGAGCGCACCGACTGGTGATCGACCGCCGTCCAGGCGGCGATCTGCCGGCGCGCGCAGAACCGCGCGAGCGCCTCGAGATCGTGCCGATACGCCTGGACCGTGTGGGCACTCATGCGCCGCTCGGCGCGCAGATGCGTGAGAAAGCGCGCGAGCCACGGCGCGGCTCCATCGACCGTCACGCCGCGTTCACCGGGTGAGGGCGAATGCGACGAGATCGCCGATGCGGGAGAGGAAT
>Ga0302320_10001389_pt1 | contig 58248 bp, 39 predicted proteins | sample Bog_T0_3_FD_202130 | JGI IMG/M metagenome (GOLD analysis project Ga0302320, IMG submission 202130) | Peat permafrost microbial communities from Stordalen Mire near Abisko, Sweden - Bog_T0_3 | ecosystem: Environmental > Terrestrial > Soil > Wetlands > Peat | place: Sweden: Abisko, Stordalen Mire... | reverse complement strand
GCGGCGCTGGCGGTGATAGCCGACGGCGAAGCGGTGACTCTCGTCGCGGATGAGCTGCACGAGATGGAGGACAGGTGAGCGGCGGTCCAGGACCACCGGCTCTTCCTCGTTGCCATAGAGGTAGATGACCTCTTCCTTTTTTGCAATCGACGCCAGCGGCTGCGAAGTCAGGCCCAATGATTCGAGGGCTTCGGCAGCGGCGTGCAACTGCCCCAGCCCGCCATCGACGAGGATGAGCGAGGGCATGGGCTGCGACTCGTCGAGCAGGCGGCGGTAGCGGCGGTGGACGACCTCGCGCATGGAGGCAAAATCGTCCACGCCGGCGACGGTTTTGATCTGAAACTTACGATAGGCTTGCTTGTTCATCTTGCCGTCTTCCCAGACGACGAGGGATGCCACGGTTTCAGCGCCCTGGATGTGGGAGATGTCGAAGCACTCGATGCGGCGGGGGAGCTCGGGGAGCATGAGAACGTCGGCGAGCGCTTCCTGGATGGCCTTGCGCGAGGGCTCGAGAACGCGGAAGCGCTGCGTGTACGATTGCTTGGCATTCTGGCCGGCGAGGTCGACGAGGGAACGCTTTTCGCCGCGTTGCGGGACGGCTAATTCGATGCGATGCCCGGTGCGCTCGGTGAGCAGGTCGGCGAGAGTTTCGCGGTCGTCAAAGTCGACGGGGACGAGGATGGTGCGCGGGACATACTGCTGGTCGATGTAAAGCTGCTTGAGCAGGGCGGAGAAGACCTGGCCGGCGTGGAAGGGTGCTTCTGTGTTTTCACCTTCATCTTCGGCATCGGCGACCGGGGGTTCGAGCAGTTCGGGCAGGTCCTCCCAGAAGAACTCACGACGGTCGACGATTTTTCCGGCGCGGACGTGGAAGAGGTTGACGGCCAGCGAGCCTGCCTCGAAGTGGAAGCCGAAGACATCGGAGTCGTCTCCCAGCTCGGCGGTGGCGATGCGCTGTTTCTCCTGGAGCTGGTGAACCGTGGAGAGCTGATCGCGGAGGCGGGCTGCGGCCTCGAACTGCTCGGTTTCGGCAGCGGCCATCATGCGAGTGGTCAGTGTGCGCTCAAGTTCTGCATGGCGGCCTTCAAGAAAGAGCCGCGCGTCGCGCACGGCTGCCGCGTAAATCTCAGGCGTTGTGAATCCTTCAACACAAGGGCCGAGGCAGCGGTGAATGTAGTACTGGAGGCAGGCGCGGGGGTGGTAACGGGATAAATCCACTTTGCAACTGGGAATGAGAAAGCTGCGGTGGATGAGCTCGACAATGCGGTAAGCGAGGTTGCCGGGGAAGTAGGGACCGTAGTAGGCAGCGCCGTCCTTGCGCAGGCGGCGGGTGACAAACACTTTGGGAAACCGGTCGGCGAGCGTGAGCTTGACGTAGGGGTAGGTCTTGTCATCGCGCAGCAGAATATTAAAGCGCGGCTTGCGTTGCTTGATGAGGTTGTTTTCAAGCGCGAGGGCCTCGTGTTCGTTGGCGACGAGGATGTAGTCGAGATCGACGGCTTCGCGCATGAGGGAGCCGGTCTTGGCGTTGGCCTGCGCGGCCTCAAGAAGATAAGACCGGACCCGCGAGCGCAGATTCTTGGCCTTACCCACATAGATGACCTCACCCTCGGCGTTCTTGTAGAGGTAGACGCCGGGCTGAGTGGGGAGCGTGCGGATTTTCTCGTAGAGATCCATGGGGCGCGGAGATGTCCTTCTTAGGATAGCGGGAGTGGCGCAAGGAGAGGGAAAAACAGCCTATCGGGCTGGAGAGCGCGCAGATGCCGATCGGGCGCTCCTTGCCATTCCGGCAAAACTTGGCGATATTTCAGCAAATTTGTTCGAGCGGCGGCCTCAATCATGTGTTGTGCTTCGGGTAGACTGCGCAATGTGCGGGTCTGTCCTCGCTTTTTGGTGAGTGAATGGGTTGACGGCCAGCCGCCGGCGGCTCAGAGCTGCCGAACGTGCTCGGCGCGCACATCGCTGGCGGAGAACAGGCGGAGGAACGGAGCACCGGCGGCTGCCGCTTCGACGGCGGGACGGCCGTTGGCCTCTTCGCGCTCGACGATGCACACCACAGCGGCGACGACCATGCCGGCCTCACGCGCGGCCTCAATGGCGTTGATGGTGGAGGCGCCGGTGGTGCAAACGTCGTCCACGATGACGACGCGGGCGCCTTCGCGGCAGAAGCCCTCGATGCGGCGACCGGTGCCGTGCGCCTTCTCGGCCTTGCGCACCAGGAAGCCGTGGAGCAGCGGGGCGCCGGGGCGGGACTGGGCGCGCCAGGCGCTGGCGGTGGCCACGTTCGAGACGATAGGGTCGGCGCCCATGGTGAGGCCGCCGACGGCTTCTGCCTCAATGTGATTCTCCTCCAGAAGTTCGAGCACGGCGTGCCCGGTGAGGCGGCCGCCCTCGGCGTGCAGCGTCGTGGTGCGGCAGTCGATGTAGTAGTCGCTGGCGCCGCCGGAGGAAAGCTTGAACTGGCCAAGGCGGAAGCTCAGGCGGGCCAGGAGCGCGAGCAGTTGCTGGGCGTGGGTTGCGGTGGTCATCGGTTTGATTGTAATGGGTTGGCCGGCTGAGGGCTCTTGAGAAATGGGAACTCAAAAGGGGCAGGCTGTCGCTGGCCAATGTGACTTTTGCACTTGATTTGACTTGACGGGCGTGGTGTACTGCTTGGGTTCATGCAGCAGGGAAGTTAACGGCCCCGGAGAGCGGTTCAGTCAGGCGTTAGCCAAGAGGTGCTTGATAGACCGGACGAGGGCGCTGCCGACAGGGGGATCATCCATCGATGAGCGAGATCGAAACGAAGTCTCTTGCTGAAAATGCCTATCAGACCTTGAAGCCCGGCGAAAGCTACCAGCCGATCGTGCCGGCGGAAGCAAAGAATCCTGAGCTGACGATGCGCTCAGTGTTTTGGGGCGTGGTGTTTTGCGTGATCTTCTCGGTCGCCTCGGCCTACTCGGGGCTGAAGGTCGGACAGGGAATGGAGGCCGCCATTCCCATCTCGATTCTGGCCATCGGCCTTGCGCGCGTGTACAAGCGCCGCACCAGCTTGCTGGAGAATATGATCATCACCGGCATCGGCGCGGCTTCAGGCAGCGTGGTGGCGGGCGCCATCTTTACTGTTCCAGCGCTCTACATCCTGCATCTCGATCCTCACCCGGTGCAGACCATCTTTATCTGCCTGGCAGGCGGCTGCCTGGGCGTTCTCTTTCTAATTCCGCTGCGGCGCTATTTTGTGCGGGAGATGCATGGGCAACTTCCGTTTCCCGAGGCTACAGCGATCACTGAAGTTCTGGTGACCGGCGAGAAGGGCGGCTCCCAGGCCAGGCTACTGATCCAGGCCACTGCGATTGCCGCTGCTTATGACTTTCTGGTCACCACGTTTCACGTGTGGAAGGAATACATCGACTTTCAATTTGTGCCGGCGATCCGGTCGCTGGCCGAACGCGGGCGCATGGTGTTCAACTTCGACGCCATCGGCTTCATCATGGGCCTGGGCTACGTGATGGGGCTGCGCAGCTCGCTGGTTTTCTGCGCCGGCGGCGTGCTTGCCAACTTCGTTCTTGTGCCGGCGATCTGGTACTTCGGCAGCCACCTCGACGTTGCGCTTTACCCTGCCACTGTTCCCATTGCGCAGATGACGGCGGCGGAGATCCTTCGCAGCTATGTGCGCTTCATCGGCGTGGGGGCAATTGCCACGGCGGGGATCATCGGCATTCTCAAATCGCTGCGCGTGGTTGCCGGATCCTTTGGCATCGCCCTGCATGCCTTTCGTCATGGAGAGGCAGCCGCTACCGAGCGCACGGATCGCGATATTCCCATCCTCTCCCTGTTGCTGGGCGTGGTGGTAAGCGCCTTGGCAGTGGCCATGTTCTTTGCACGCCTGCAGGTCAACTGGACCGTATTGGCGATGGGCCTGGTGTTGACGCTTCTGTTCTCATTTTTCTTCACCTCGGTTGCCGCCAACGCCATTGCCACGACGGCCAACAATCCCGCCTCGGGCATGACCATGCTCACCATCATCGTCTCGTCGATTGTCTTGTTGAGTTTTGGCCTCTCCGGGACCACGGGAATGTTCTTCGTGATGGCGATTGCAGGCATGGTGTGCACGGCATTGTGCGTGTCAGGACAGTTCATCACCGACCTGAAGGCCGGCTACTGGCTTGGATCGACGCCGGCTGCCCAGGAGAAGGTGAAGTTTATCGGCGTGATTGCGGCGGCGATCACCGCCGGGTTGACGATCATCATGCTGGCGCATGTGTACCAGTTTGGAGAGACGGCTCCGGGAGACATGCGGCAGGTTCTGGCTGCGCCACAAGCTTCTATCATGAAGGAACTCGTGATGGGCTTCGTGAGCAACAAGCCGGTCGCCTATCTGCTGTTTGGCATCGGCGCCATGATTACGCTGACCCTGGAGATGCTGGGCAAGTCTTCGATGGTTTTTGCGCTGGGAATCTACCTCCCACTGGGGTTGACCACGCCCGTGCTGGCCGGCGGCTTTCTTTCGCACCTTATTAACAGGCGTTCGGAGAAGACCGGCGGCGAACAGGGAAGCAGGATTCGCGAGCGGGGGGTGATTCTGGCCTCGGGGCTGATGGCGGGTGGAGCGCTGGGAGGCGTCTTTGGCGCGGCGCTGCATCTTTTCCCCTGGTACAGGCCGGACAGGATCACGACTCCGTTCTATGCAAACGATCCTGTCTCACAATCGGTGTCAATCTTGCTGTTCGTGTGCCTCTGTTTCTACGTCTGGTTCTATTCTGTGAAAAAGGAAAAGGTGTAAGCGATGGACCAAGCAGGGAAGTATATTGCGGACGCTGTTTTAGGTATCGACACGCTCTGGGGCGGGGACGTGCTTTGTCCCTCGGGCGTGGGGCGCTTCATTGCCGATAGCTGGTTTTCCGATGAGCCGCTGCCCGCTGCCTACACGGATCCGGCGGCGGCGCGGCTGCGTGAATCGGGCGGAGTCGGCGGCAAGAGCGTGGATCAGGAGGCTCTCGATGCATATCTGCGAGCGGTGGACCTTCCGAAAGCCATCTCAGGCATGCGGGCCGAGGCGGGAAAGATGGGAGGGCTGCGGCAATCCTATCTGACGGGCATGGCGGTGTGCCTTGAGACGATGTGGGATCTGGCCATGGAGGTCGCCGGCAAGGGCGATCCGGTGCCCTACGCTCGCTCGGTGGAGGCTTCAACGGCCAAGCCGCCAGAAGCCTCAAAGCCGGAGAGGAAGCGCGAACGGTTGGCCGAGTTGCTCGGCCGCGCCGGGTATGCCTCGTCGAATGGAAGAGGCGTGCTTGGAGCCGTAGATGCATGGCGGCGGGATCGGGTCATTCCCATGGCCTCGGTGCGCGCATTGGGCGCGGCTGTGATCGCACATTTTGACAGTCTCAGCGCAAAACACCTGGTGCCCTGCCTTCCCCAGGAGTTTGCGCGAGTTCCGCGCGCGAATATCGATTTTCTTGCCATCAAGGACGCCTGGTTTTCCGGTTCGATGAATTACCTTGGGCGAGCCCGGAACCCCGACGGCACTCCACAATACGAAGCAACCTACGAGATCAATGCTTCGTTGCAAATCTCGTATCCGGAGTTTGAGCAATTGGTGAGCCACGAGGTTGTGCCGGGGCACGTGACCACGTTTGCCTACTTGCAGGACCTGTACGTGCGTGGAAAGGCTGGCTTCGAGGCCACGATTCTGACCATGAATACGCGCGCCGCCACGCTGTTTGAAGGGATCGCCAACAATGCGATCCTGATTGCGCATGGCGTCACGGAAGTGGACCAGTTGCCGGACGAAGACTTGCAGATCGGCGTGCTGCTCGCCTTGTTACAGGACGATGCCAAGAATCAATCGTCGTATCTGACCTGGGGCGAAGGGAGAGAACAGGCGGAAGTGGCTGCTACCCTGCGGCGTGATTTTCTGGTCACGGAAGAGCGCGCCGATAAACTGTCCGGCGCGTGGGGCCGGCACCCATTGTTAGGGCGAATGTATCTGCCGGCGTATCGCTCGGGCACGGAAAGGGTGGCTGAACTGCGGCGAACTTATCCCGCCGACCGTGTGCTTCCGGCGCTTTACGGATGCAACGGATTAGTCGACATCCAGACGGTGGAAGAAACTCTGAAAGGCTAGCGACTTTGGCTTAGACTTCCGAACGGACCAAATCCCCCATCCCGTGCGGATGAAGGCCCAAGTCTACATCTTGTCGAGGTGGCGGAAGCCGCCGGTGCCGAGCAGCATGAGGAAGAACAGGAGGAAGTTGTAGCAGGCGTGGACCAGAACGCTGGCGGCGAGCGAGCGGGTGCTGAGCCGTGCCCAACAGAGGACAAGACTGACGCATACGAGAAGCAGAAGCGGGCCGAGCGCATAGCTGGTCTGCTCGCCGTGCATGAGGGCGAAGGGAACGCTGGTAAGGATGGACCCAGCGATCATGGCGGGAATGGACCACAGGGGATGGCCATTCTCGTCGGAGCCGCGCGAGGGCTCGCCGGAAACCTGTTCGGCCGCCCAGTCATAGGCGGTGCAGAGAGCGGGAAGGAGAAAGCCGCGGAAGACGATCTCCTCAAAAAATGGCGCGAAGGTAATGCCGAAAAAGAAGAGGAGCCAGGCTGCACCGGGGGTGCGGAAGATTTTGTCGATGGGGGTGTCAGGCGGGCCGGGCAAGAGCACACCGTTCAGGAGGGCGAGCACAAAGCAGAGACAGGCCGCGGCAAAAAGCCGGCGGCGCAGATGCACCGCCGTGAGGACACGCCAGTGCAGGCCGGCAAAGAGACTCTTGTGCCAGAAGAGCGGAAAGATGAGCGCGCCGGCCACGAACGTAAGCAGATAGAGGGCTGCCATGCTGCCGAGCATGTAATGGATGTCGCTCACCGCCTGGGTGGCAGTTGCGACGCCAAATAGTTGGAAGTGGAGCGCGACCCGGACAAGCAGACCCACCCCCAGCGCACTGATGAGGGTCAACATGCCGAGGAGGCAAAGATGGCCAAGGTGCGGAGTGCGTGGGGGCGGTTGAAGTTCGGACCTGGAGAAGGACTGAAAAAGCAGACGAGGCTCGATGTCGGTCGAGATTCCAGAGAAACGCTCTTCGGCGGCCAAAGAGGCTAGCCAATCGACGGAGCCAATGACCGGGGTTTGGTCGGGAATCGTGCTCCGATCCGCGGAACTGACATCGTTCGGAGAGACAGGTTCCGCCTGTTGCGGGGGAGTGGATTGCGGGTTGGCTGGATCGTGCCCGGGTAGGGTACTCATGCCAGGCCCGTCTTCTTCTTGCGCGGGCCTGAGTTTCGGGTGGGCGCTTTGTCTGGAGCGGGGCGCCTGGACTTTGCGCGCGTGGCGGCGAGATCTTCTTCGGCAGGGGTGGCTCGCTGGGCGCGCTTTGGTTTGGATGTCTTCGGCAGGGTGGTGGTATTCGAGGTGTCAGCAGCGGCGCCTGCGGCACTGAATTCTCTGCCTGGAGTGGCATCCGATTCTATGGAATCCGGGCCGGTCTCAAGGTCCAGCGGAACCAACTTGCCGTTGGTTGAGGTGTAATACCGCTTGAGGAACTGGCCGGTGTAGGAGCCGGCAGTGGCAGCAATTTGCGCGGGACGGCCCTGGCCTACGATGCGGCCGCCGTCTTCGCCGCCCTCGGGGCCGAGATCGAGAATCCAGTCTGCGTTGCGAATCACGTCGAGATTGTGCTCGATGATGATGACAGTGTTGCCGAGGTCGGCAAGGCGATGGAGAACCTCGAGGAGCTTGCGGACATCGTCGAAGTGGAGGCCGGTGGTGGGTTCGTCCAATAGATAGAGAGTTCGGCCGGTCTGGCGCTTGCTCAGCTCGCGGGCCAGTTTCATGCGCTGGGCCTCGCCGCCTGAGAGCGTTGTAGCGCTCTGGCCCAGGTGGACATAGCCGAGGCCAACATCGACCAGCGTTTGCAGCTTCTGGCGCACCTGCGGGACGTCGGTGAGGAGGGGCAATGCATCCTCAATGGTGAGGTCGAGGATGTCAGCGATCGAGTGGCCGTGGAACTTGACGGCCAGGGTTTCCTGGTTGTAGCGGCGGCCGTTGCAGACTTCGCACTGCACGTAGACGTCGGGCATGAAGTTCATCTCGATGCGGCGCTGGCCGTCGCCCTGGCAGGTTTCGCAACGGCCGCCGGTGACGTTGAAGCTGAAACGGCCTGCCTTGTAGCCACGTTCGCGAGATTCGGGCAGCATGGCGAAGAGGTCGCGAATGGGCGAAAAGACCTGGGTGTAGGTCGCGGGGTTGGAACGCGGAGTCCGGCCAATGGGCGATTGGTCAATGCGGACGACTTTGTCGATCTGCTCGGCGCCGGTGAGCGTGTCGTGGGCGCCGGGCTCCTCGCGGCTGCCATAGATGGTTTTGGCCAGAGAGCGATAGAGAATGTCGTTGATGAGCGTGCTCTTGCCGCTACCGCTGACGCCGGTGACTACGGTCATCACAGAGAGGGGGACGCGGATATTGACGTCCTGAAGGTTGTGCTCGCGCGCGCCGGTGACGGTGAGCCACTTGCCGGTGAGGGGACGTGGTTTGGCGCGCTGCACCATGCCGGTAGCACCGGAGAGATAGCGGCCCGTGAGGGACTCGGGGCAGGCCATGATTTCCGCGGGTGTTCCCTGGGCGACGACCTGGCCGCCAAGACGTCCAGCGCCCGGGCCCAGGTCAAGCACGTAGTCAGCATGGCGGATGGTCTCTTCGTCGTGCTCGACAACGAGGACGGTGTTGCCGAGGTCACGCAGTTTTTCCAGAGCCTGAATGAGGCGGTTATTGTCGCGCTGGTGGAGGCCGATGGAGGGTTCGTCGAGAACGTAAAGCACACCGCGGAGGCGGGAGCCGATCTGGGTGGCGAGGCGAATGCGCTGGCCTTCTCCACCGGAGAGCGTGGTAGCGTTGCGGTCGAGAGCGAGGTAATTGAGACCGACAGCGCAGAGGAACTCGAGGCGCTCAACGATCTCGCGGCGAATTCGATCGGCGACCAGTGCTTCACGTGAGGAGAAGCTGAGATTGATGGCGGCAGAGAGGGCACGGTTGAGGGGGAGCGCCGTGAAGTCGGCGATGGAGAGGCCGCCGATCTTGACAGCCAGCGACTCCGGCCGCAGACGCTTGCCGCGGCAGACGGGGCAGGGCGTCGCGGACATGTAATTCATCATGTACTCGCGATAGCCTTCGCTGCGTGCTTCTTCAATGGAATCGCGGAGGAAAGTGAGAATGCCATGGAAACCGGTGCGAGGGGCTTCGTTTTTGGGCGGCCCATAGACGAGGATGTGCTGTTGCTTGGGGGGCAGGTCCTCGAAGGGGGTTTTGAGGTCGATTTTGTACCGGTCCGAGGCGAGGTGGATGAGTTTCAAAAGGTACTGCGAAGACGAACCGGGGCCAAGGCCCCCATCGAGGATGGGCTTTGACCAGTCGGTGATCACTTTGGCGGGATCGAGGTCGTAGAGCGAGCCAAGGCCGTGGCATTCCGGGCAGGCGCCGAAGGTGGAGTTGAAACTGAAGCTGCGCGGTTCGAGTTTGGGCACATCGAGGCCGCAATCGGGGCAGGCCATCGAGGATGAGAACAACTGCTCCTCAGCACCGGTGACGGCGACGACGACCAGGCCGTTGGCCAACTGCAGGGCTTTGGCAACCGCCAGATCGAGGCGCTTTTCGACCGAGGGTTTGCCAGGGGCAAGCGGCGGCGCATCGGCCGCCGCTGGCTTGAGCAGGATGCGATCGATGACGGCTTCGATGGTATGGTTCTTGCGGCGGTCGAGATTGAGCGGCTCGGAGAGGTCGCGCATTTCGCCGTCCACGCGGGCGCGGAATCCCTGCTGGTCAAGCTGGTCGAGGAGTTCCTTGAATTCGCCTTTGCGGCCGCGGACTACAGGGGCCATGACGGTGACGCGCTCTCCGGTTCCCAGTTGCAGAATGCGCTGGACGATCTGCTCGGCGGTTTGCCGGGCGATGGGGCGGCCGCAGTTGGGGCAGTGCGGCGTGCCGATCGATGCGTACAAGAGGCGAAGGTAGTCGTAGATTTCCGTGATGGTGCCGACGGTGGAGCGAGGGCTGCGGCTGGTGGTCTTTTGCTCGATGGAGATGGCCGGGCTGAGTCCCTCGATGGAGTCAACATCGGGGCGTTCGATCTGGTCGAGGAATTGGCGGGCGTAGGCGGAGAGGGTTTCGACGTAACGGCGCTGACCCTCGGCATAGATGGTGTCGAAGGCGAGCGAGCTTTTGCCGGAGCCGGAAAGGCCGGTGACCACGGTCAGCGTGTTGCGAGGGATACGTACATTGATATCCCGCAAATTGTGCTGGCGCGCGCCACGCACCGAGATGTGAGTAATGGGCATGATTTGGGAAGTTCGGGCAGTCCAGGTGGCGCTTGCCAGCCAGATGCCGGATTGCAACACCCTGAGGGTATTCTATTTGTCAACAGAAACAAGGGTCAACGCGGCGGCCTTTCTGGCATACTCACGGGAGCAGAGGTCATGTTGCACTGGATGACGGCGCAGGCGGTTGTCTGGCGTGCGATACGGCGCTGGTCGGGGACGGAAACGATGGCGGACTTACTGAACTTGGCGATGTTGGCATGCGCGTCGATAGCCTCGATGGCGTTTGGCATTCTGGCGGCTTATGGGATTCTGCGCGCGGGGTTTGCGCTGATGCGACCCCAACCGCGGCCAGCTTCAGTGAAGGCCCAGCCGCAAGTGGCGCGGGGGCTGTAACAGGCTGCGGAAAAAGGCCTGGAATCGAGCAGAGCGTTGGAAGAAGCCTTAGCAGGGGCTGAAGCCCACGTTGATATTGCGGCACTTACGGCACGACTGAAGTCGTGCCCTGTTACAAAGCCCCTCCCGAATTGAGTTTTTCCGCAGCCTGTGTAAGCTCCAAAAGACACGCATACCCATTGAACCAATCACGGATTGAATTAGAGGGAAACGACCTTGACCTCGGGCCTGCCGGGCGGTGGACATGATCGGCGGGAAGGCGGCCGGCGCAAGTGGAGAATCGCGGCGGATGTCCTGTTTTATCAGGTACCGAAGTTCATCGTAAGAGCGACGTTTGGTCTTACGGCGGAGTTGGCCGTTGCGGTGCTCCCTGCTGGCGCTGCTGCATCTCCTGCATGATCTGCTGGGGAGTGCGGGGCGGACCGCCGGGGACAAAGCCGGAACGCATGGGTGGGGCAACGGGCTGCTCTTCAGTGTCATTCTCGGTCGGATCTTCTTCGCCGTCGTTTGACGCGTTCTTATTGGCGGCCTGCGCGTCGCCACTGGTGCGGGAACTGAGGAGGATCTGGCGAGGAGTTCCCTGGCCGAGATCACCAATCATGATCACGTTGTAGCCGGTACCCTGCAAAAGCTGGGAAAGCACGTCGCGTGCCGAGCCAGGGCCATAGGCTCCAAAGACGCGTTCGTCGTTGACTACGCCTTCAACCTCTGCGCCGGTGGCCGTTTCCACGTCCTTCAAGATTTGCTCTAGACTGGAATTCGTGGCTTCGATACGCAGTCCGTGGCTGTCCCACAGGACGGAAGCGGGAACAGGGTGGCCATTGGCCGGCCAGACCGGGGCTTCAGGTGGCTTGGGCGCTTCCGGAACTGGCGCGGCGGCAGCGGGTTGAGCATTGGAATGAGCCGCGCTGGAACGAGCGCGCCGATGAACCGGCTTGTGTGCGGAACCGGTGACGGCATGTTGCGTTGCGGAGGCTTGCTGGGGGGGGGGCTGGGCTGCAAACAACAACTGGCACGCAAACAGAACCGCGGCCGAGGCTAGAGTCAATAGCAGAGAACCAGCCAATGCAGACGGGGATTTCGAGGAGCTTTGGCGGGGCAGGTCATGCTCTGGCGTGCATTTCGATTGCGGTTGGATCGGATTGCGCATGGGCATCGGCTCCCCGGCCAAGCGCCTGCGTCAGGGCGCCATAGAGGCGTCAGGACGCGGCATTTCATTGCCGCTCTCTTGTACTAGACTATCAGTGGTCCGCGGACGCTCGAAAAATGGTTTCGCAGGGCGGAGAGGATGTTCCCTTAAGATGTGTGCCTGCTGGAAGAGATGGTTTGCAATTGCGGTGATCTTAATGGCGGCGCCGGGGGTGGGCTTGGCCGCAAGTTGCACCACGCAGGCGGCGTTGCTGGCCCAGGACCGGAATGCGCTGGCGGTGGCCGGGGAAAGGCTTTCGGTGGCCGTGGTGGAGCAAGACTTCGATACGCTGCAGGCTGCACTCGCGCCCGCCGAGGCCAAGGAGTGGGATGGAATTCGCGGGGTGGTGGAGGGGGCCGCGCCGCTTGTGAAGGGCGGGCAGGCGCAGATCAGGAATCTGTTTCTACTGGATGCCAGCGGCCAGACTGCGCCGGCCGATACTCAGTTTTTCTGCTCGAATGCGAGCGGTTCGCTGACCGTGACAATTACCATGCGGGCGCTGCCGCCGGGCCGGTACGCGGTGGTGCTTGCGGATGCGGCGGGGGCTTCGCTGGGCGGGCAATTGGGGCTGATCCTGGCCTGGGACGGCGGGTCTGCGCCGGGATGGAAACTGGGCGGCGTGAGTGTGCGGCCAGGGATTTTGGATGGGCATGACGGTCTGTGGTTCTGGACGCGCGCCCGCGAACTGGCCAGGCTGGATATGCCGTGGAGCTCATGGTACTGCTTTGAGGCGGCGCGCGCCCTGCTGGTGCCGGTGGATTTTGTTTCTTCGCCGAATCTGGAAAAGCTGGGGAGTGAGCAGACACAACTGAAGAACTCGCCTGCCGACGCTTTTCCGTTTACGGTTCCCGACGGCGCCCGGACATGGAAAATCGATTCGATACACCTGGATACGACGCTGCACCAGGCGGATCTGGGCGTGAGCTATGAATCGACTGGAGTTACGGATCCGGCAGCACAGCGGACGGAAGCGGTGGCCGTACTGAGCGCGTTATTGAAGGCACAGCCAGGACTCAGGGAGAACTTTCACGGGCTCTGGGCGTACGCGGTGAAGGATGGCAAGCGGACGCCGGTGATGGAGTTGCCCATGGCGCAGATACCGTAGCCGAGAAGCAGAGAATCGGGGCTTGCGGGGCGCGCCCGCAGCCGCTGGCCTGACTATCTCTTGCATGACCAGGTGAAATGCGCCGACTGCATTCTCCAAGGAGTAGGTGTGACTCCGGGTTGAATGCGGCTCGTTTGCTTGTGCATCAATGCCATAACTCTCCAGAATCGGCGAGGAACCGCTCGAAAACGTGGCCGGGCTCAGAATGGCGCGAAGTCGCTCCGCCTATCGGCCACGGATGCCGATCAAATCTCCCAAAGCGGTCCACCGGGGGTACAATTCGAGTGAGGAAGTTCTCAATAGGAGATTCCGGGCAAAATTGGCGTCCTCAGTTTCCGATCTTTTCCCGGTGGGAGACTTGACTCAATGTCGATCACAACACAGCTCGGGCGCGTTAGCTATCTGGCACGGCACATTCGTAATTTCATGCCGTACCTCACGCCGCGAAAGGTTGCGAATGCAATTCTCAACCTCCTCGAAACAAGATTTAAGGTTGTTTCCCTGCGCAGTCTTCCTCCCTATCTGAAGATCGAATCTACTCCGGTTTGCCACCTGCGTTGCGCGGGCTGTCCCCATCACAATCCCGATTTCAAACGGAAGTTCAACGCCTCAATGAATCTCACGCTGGAGAGGTTCAAGCAGATCATCGATCCGGTGGCATCCACTACGTTAGGAGTGAGCCTCAGTTTTCGCGGGGAACCGATGCTCAATCGGGATCTGCCGAAGATCATCGCCTATGCACACCGGAAGCGTATCGGCACGAGCTATCCAACCAATCTATCTGTGCCGTTGAATCAAAAAAAGGCCGAGGAGTATGTTCTGTCCGGGCTCGATACGCTCTACATCTCGCTGGACGGAACCTCCAAGGAGACTTACGATCGGTACCGGATCGGCGGAAGTTTCGAAACAGTTCTGGCGAACACCAAGCTCCTGGCCGAAACAAAGCGAAGGCTCCGCACCAACCGGCCCCGCCTGATCTGGAAGATGGTGATCTTCGATTACAACCAGCATGAGCTTCCTATCCAGGAGAGCACCTACCGGGAGCTGGGATTCGATGGCTTCGAGCATGTCCTGGATAATCAGGGCAAAGAGTTTACGGAAATGCGCAAGCGGAATAACCGGCGCATGATCGAATCGAAGTCCTGCTGCATTTGGTTGTGGAGCGCGATGATAATCACTTCACTTGGAAATGTGTTTCCGTGCTGCGCCAATGAAAATATGGATCTCGGGAATGCGGCCACGGTTGGCATCCCGCAAATATGGAGAGGAACGGCATATCGCGCGCTACGATCGGCATTCGCTACAAAAAGCTATGGAAAAGGGATGAATCCGCAATGCCGGGCATGTGTTGGGTTGCCGGCAGACGAAGCCCCTCCGGTCGCTCTCAAACCAAATCCTGCGTAAATTGCGCTCCAGGGTTCCTATCCAACCAAGCCGGTCGCTGAGGAGCAGTCGCTCAGGACCGCCCCGCAAACTCTCCGGTTTCGGTGTACACCCTCACCTTTTCGCCTTCCTGCACGTAGAGCGGAGCCTTGATCTCCAGGCCGGCTTCGAGCCGGGCGAGTTTGGTCACGTTGCCTGAGGTGACGCCACGCGCGCCGGGTTCCGTATAAGCAATTTCCGGTTCGACCTGGAGCGGCAACTGCAGGCCGATGGGATTCCCGTTGAACTTATGCAACTGGATGATGGCGCCCTCCACCAGACAGTCCAGGGCGTTGCCGATCATCTCGCTGGAGAGGGTAAGGGTAACGAAGCTCTCCTGGTCCAGAAAGTAGGAGCCCTCAGTGGGAGTGGCGGGGGAAAACTTTGCGGACGTCTCGGTATTTGGTGGCGAAGTCAAAGCACGCGCCGGTCTCGAGCTGGCCCACTGAGGCGCGATAGAGTTCCTCCCAGGGGGTGTGGTTCTCGACGGCAAAGGGCTTCAACTCGGCGCGGCGGCGGTCTATCTCCTCCCGAGGAACGAGGAGGTTTACGCTGCGCTCGCGGATGCTGACCCTGATTCTGTCGCCATTCTTGAGGATAGCGAGATTGCCGCCGATGGCCGCCTCCGGAGAGATATTGAGGATGGAAGGGCAGTCGGAGGTTCCGCTCTGGCGTCCGTCTCCCATGCAGGGCAGCAAGCGAATGCCTTTCTGCACGAGAGAGCCCGGAGGAGTCATATTGACTACTTCCGCGGAGCCAGGATAGCCCACCGGGCCACAGTAGCGGATGACGAGGATGGAGCGTTCATCGACATAGAGCGCGGGGTCTTCAATGCGTGCGCGATAATCTTCGGGGCCGTCGAAGACCACCACGGTCGAGGTAAAACTCTCGGGGTCCGCGGGGTCGGAGAGATAGCGATCGCGGAAACTCTGGCTGATCACAGAGGTTTTCATTACCGCGGAGTCGAAAAGATTGCCGGAGACAACGATCAGGCCCGCATCGCGGAGCAGGGGGTCGGCATAGGGACGAATCACATCATGGTCTTTGCTGCGGCTAAGGGCGCAGTTTTCTCCGATGGTCTTGCCGGTGACGGTCAGCGCACCGGTCCGGATCTTTCCCTCTTGCATGAGCTCGCCCACGATGGCCGGGATGCCGCCGGCACGATGGAAGCCTTCCCCGAGATAATGGCCGGCGGGTTGGACATTGGCCAGCAGGTGGATAGGATGTCCAACCGTTTCCCAATCACGAATGTCGAGCGGGACGCCGATATGTCGAGCGATGGCGTTGATATGGATGGGACAGTTGGTAGAGCCGCCGATTGCCGAGTTAACCACGATGGCGTTTTCAAAGGCTTCGCGCGTGAGAATCCTGGAGGGAGTCAGGTCTTCGCGGACCATTTCGACGATGCGCACGCCGGATCGATAGGCTATCTGAGCGCGTTCGGCATAGGCGGCGGGAATGGTTCCGCAGCCGGGCAGGGACATGCCCAGCGCCTCGGCAAGAGAGTTCATGGACGATGCCGTGCCCATGGTGTTGCAGTAGCCGGCGCTGGTGGTGCCCTCCACCATGCGGTCGATCAACTGAGTTCCCGTGATCTCGCCCGCGGCGAGTTGCCGACGCGCCTCCCATAGTGCCATGCCGGTACCGGCGAGTTTCCCGTTCACGTAGCTGTCGAGCATTGGGCCCGCTGAGAGGACGATGGCGGGAAGGTTGACGGTGGATGCGGCCATGAGGCAGGAGGGAGTGGTCTTGTCGCAACCGGTGGTCAGGACAACCCCGTCAAACGGGTAACCTGCGAGCATCTCGACCAGGCCGAGATAGGCCAGGTTGCGGTCGAGCGCAGCTGTGGGACGGCGACAGGTTTCCTGGAGCGGATGGGTCGGGAATTCCAGCGGCACGCCGCCGGCATCGCGAATGCCGGCCTTGACGCGCTCGACGAGGGTCATGTGAATGCGGTTGCAGGGCACCACGTCGCTGCCGGACTGCGCAATGCCGATGATGGGGCGGGAGCTTTGCAACTCCTGGCGTGTGATGCCGTAGTTGCAGAATCGCTCGATGTAGATTGCTGTTTCGCCTGGTTCGTTTGGGTCGTTGAACCAGATTTCGCTGCGGCGCGGTTGCCGATTGTCGTCTTTCATAGAGTTTCCAATCGCTTGCGGAAGTCTTGAATCCTGCGGTGGTCAGCCCTGGGCAAGTAACCCTCCATCCACAACCAGAGTGGCGCCGGTAATATAGGCTGCATCGGCTGAGGCCAGCATGCGCACTCCGCGAGCAATATCTTCCGGCGTGCCCAACCGCGCCAGCGGGATTTTCTCCAGCAGGCGCGCCTTCTCGGCGGGGCTTCTGTCAAAGTGTTCCCTGAGCATCTGGGTCTCGGTGGCGCCGGGAACGATGCCATTGACACGGATGCCGTCTGCCGCGCAATCCAATGCCACGGCGCGCATGAAGGCAAGCTGTCCGCCCTTGGTAGCCGCATACCCCGGATACCCGCGATAGCTCTGAAAGGCGTGACCGGATGAAGCAATCACGATGCAGCCGTTCCTCTGCCGCCGCATCACCGGGATGACCGCTTTGCAGCAGAGAAACGTCCCGCCAAGGTTGACGCGAGCTTGTTCGTTCCACTCGTCCTCAGTCATCTGATCGATGGGCCGGATGATCTGGATGGCGGCGTTGGCGAAGAGGATGTCGATGCGGCCAAAGCGCTCGACTATCTGCCCGACGGCGGCGTTGACGCTGTCACCGGAGCCTACGTCGGTCTGGATGAAGATGGCGCGTCCACCGCGCTCTTGAATGAGGCGTTGGGTTTCAAGGCCGGCGGAGTGGTTCCAGTCGAGGATGGCAACGATTGCGCCTTCGCCGGCAAAGAGCTGCGACGTGGCTCGGCCAATGCCTGCGCCGGCACCGGTAACGATGAGAACCTTATCCTGAAACTCGTTCAATCGGCTTCGTCCTTTGGTTGTTGTTTGCGGGCGTCGAGCGACCCCCTCATTCTGACCCAGGGTACATGGACTGTCAATGTGATTGCGTGGGGGGCGGGCGCGCTTGACAGGGAATTGAAGGAACTGCAAGAGTGGACGATGTTTTGGCAGATAGAGAGAATGTTCTGGCGCCGCACGCTGAAGCGGAGAGCGCCGGTTGCGGAACGGGGGCAGGGAATATACTGGAGCGCGAACAGAATTGGCAGGCAGGTGAGCGATGAGAAAGCTGATCAATGAACCGGGAACGATGGTGGATGAGATGCTGGAGGGAATCTATGCGGCACATCCGGACCAGGTGAAGTGCGTGAATGGCGACCTGCGCTGCCTGGTTGCAGCAAAGAAGCGGCAGGGGAAGGTGGCACTGGCTACGGGGGGCGGTTCAGGACACCTGCCGCTGTTTCTGGGCTACGTGGGCGAGGGGATGCTGGATGGATGCTGCGTGGGTGGTGTTTTTCAGTCGCCCAGCGCGGACCGGATGCTGGAGGTGACCAAGGCTATCCACGCAGGCGCGGGCGTGCTCTACATCTATGGCAACTACGGCGGCGACGTGATGAACTTTGAGTTGGCCGGGGAGATGGCGGCAGCGGAAGAGATTCGCGTGGAGCAGGTTTTGGGCGCGGACGATGTGGCTTCAGCACCCAGGGGGAGCGAGGCCGGGAGGCGCGGCGTAGCGGGGATTTTCTTCATCTACAAAATTGCGGGAGCTCTGGCGGCGCGGATGGCGAATCTGGACGAGGTGAAGGCCGTGGCGGAGAAAGTGGCTTCACGCGTGCGCAGCATGGGCGTGGCGCTTTCGCCCTGCACGATTCCGGAGGTGGGCAAGCCGACGTTCTCGATTGGCGAGGGGGAGATGGAGATCGGCATGGGGATTCATGGCGAGGCGGGCGTGAGCACGGGGCCGATTCAGCCTGCCGATGCGGTGGTGGACCAGGTGCTGGCGACGATCATGGAAGACATGCCCTGCGCAAAAGGCGAGCAGGTTGCCGTGCTGGTGAATGGGTTGGGAGCGACTCCGCTGGAAGAGTTGTATGTGCTGCATCGGCGCGTGGATCAGAGGTTGAAGAGCATGGGCGTCGGCATTCATCGCGCGTATGTGGGTGAATTTGCCACGTCAATGGAGATGGCGGGCGCTTCAATCAGTATTCTCAGACTGGATGAGGAACTTGCCGGGCTGTTGGACCAGGCGGCGCACACGCCGTTTTTCAGCCAACCTTAAACAGCAAAGGGTCGATAGACGATGACCAGGACTTTGAGCATTGCAGATCTGCAGGGGATCTTTGCCGATCTCTCGCGCACGATGGCGGAGAACTTTGACGTGCTGACCGAGTTGGATGCCGCGGCCGGCGATGGCGACCTGGGCATCACCATGAGCAAGGGGTTTGCAGCTGCGGCAAAGGCTGCAGAGGCGTGCACGGAGAAGGATGCGGGCAGACTTTTGCTCGTCGCGGGGATGGCGATTGCCAGAGAGGCGCCATCGACGCTGGGAACCTTGATTGCCTCGGGATTCATGAAGGCAGCAAAGGAAGTGACGGGCAAGGATGCCATCACGCTGGCAGATTCCGCACGGGCGTTGAGTGGATTCGTGCATGGCATCATGGACCGCGGAAAGTGTAAGCCCGGCGAGAAGACGATTGTCGACGCATTGCTTCCCGCGGTGGAAGCCTTGCAGACGGCGTCACCGGAGCAGTCATTTGCGGGAGCCTGGCAGCAGGCTTTGACGGCGGCAGAGAAGGGCCTTGAAAGCACAAAACAGATGAAGGCTGTGCATGGGCGAGCAGCCTACCAGGGACAAAACTCGATTGGCAAGCTGGATCCCGGAGCCACCGTGGGCATCCTGCTGGTAAAGACTATTGTGGCAGCCGTGGGCTAAATTGGGAGCAACCTTTTTGTGCGGGACAGGATCGAGATGACTGAAGAAATTCGGTGTGTTGTGCCAGCAGGCGATATCTGCGGCGAGGGAGCGGTCTGGCATCCTAAACAAAACGCTCTCTACTGGACAGACATCAACCGCTTTCTTGTTCATCGTTTCGACGCGCGCTCCCAGGCTACGCAGACGTGGCTCTTCGACGAGCCAGTGACAGCGGTGAACTTGACCACCGATCCGGAATTCCTTCTCCTGGTTTTGGGGTCGCGGATTGGCGTATGGTCGCCGCGAACGCACCCACAGTTCGAGACCCTCTTTCGCTTGGATGCCGCGCCCGGGATGCGCTTTAACGATGCCCGCGTGGACCCGCGCGGATCGCTGTGGGCAGGGACCATGCGCAACAACGTGGGACCGCAGGGCGAGGAACTCGATGTGACCTTCAGCGACGGAGTGCTTTACCGCATCGATCCCGACGGTGGCTCTTCGGTGTGGAAGAGAGGGATCGGGATATCGAATACGGTGGCCTGGAGCCCGGACCGCAAGACTTTCTATTTTGGCGACACCACGGCGAATACCCTTTACTGTTACGATTACGACCAACAGTCGGCAACCATCTCAAGGGAACGTCCGTTTCTTGCAGGCCACAAGCAAGGTGTTCCCGACGGATCGGCGATGGATGCGGAAGGATATCTTTGGAATACGCGCCCCGGGGCCGGATGCCTGATCCGGGTGGCTCCAGATGGCCGTGTAGAGCGCACCGTGCCTCTGCCCGTTTCCACTCCGACCACTTGCGCATTCGGCGGCGACGGCATGAAGACTCTCTACATTACCAGTGCCCGCTCTGCCGACCGCCTTTCGGGAAGCGTGTTTGCGCTGCAACCGGAGGTGGGTGGCCAGCCCGACTTTAGATTCCGGCTGCGCTGAACGAACGCCAATCGAGGCGCGATCGAACGCCAACAGGCCGCAACCCCGCTGGCTGAACTGGCCGCCGCATTCTGTCTTCTGGCTCGCTGTTGCCGCCCGATCGAGTTCTTTGGGGTCCACGGCATCCCTTACTATGAAAGCACGGTGGTCAATTCCTGCATGCGCTCCTTCTTTCGCTATTCTCATCCGATGCTCCTTGCTCTATGTGGAACTGCTTTGATCGCGGCGGCCCAAGGCTCTCAGCCTGCCAGGGCTGTACAGGCAGGCGCCGCCCGCGCTCATCAGGCCACAGACCACACGGTTCCGGCGCTGCTTATCAGCGACATCCACTTCGACCCCTTTCACGATCCAGCCAAGGTCAAGCAGCTTGTCGCTGCGCCCGCCGGAGAGTGGGGGGCTATCCTCGCCGCATCGCCGTCTCCCAATCAGGAGGAGGCTTTTGAAGCACTCCAGAGGAACTGCTATGCGCGCCGCTCGGACACGCCCTTTGCCCTGCTTCAGTCCGCATTGCAGGCAATGCGCTCGACCCAGTCAAACGCAAAAATCATGACGGTGAGCGGCGACCTGATCGCCCACGGCTTTCTCTGCCGGTATCGCAAGCTTGTGCCAGGTTCGACGGCGGCAGATTACCAGGAGTTTGTTCTGAAGACCATGGAGTTTGTGCTTGGAGAATTGCGCACAGCCTTCCCGCAGACCCCGGTTTATGTGGCGCTGGGAAACAACGACACCGCCTGCGACGACTATCGCCTGGATGCGGAGAGCGAGTTCCTAACCCAGGCCGGCAAGATTGTCGCCAAAGGCCTGCCACTTGCCCAACAGCAAGAGGTACTCAATCAGTTTGGGACAGGTGGCTATTACAGCGTTACAATGAGCGCGCCTATGCAGGGCACACGCCTTATCGTGCTCAATGACCTGGTTCTCTCTCCCAAGTACAGGAACTGTGCAGGAAAGCCAGATACCACTGCTGCGGCCGTTGAAATGGAGTGGCTGGAACACCAGTTGGAGAATGCGCGACAAGCAGGGCAGAGAGTCTGGGTCATGGGCCACATTCCTCCAGGCATCGATCCGTACTCGACCTTGACCGGATTCAAGAATGTCTGCGCCGGCGAGGACCCAGTCATGTTCTTATCTCAGGACAGGCTGGCCGGCCTGCTGGTCGACTATGCCGACGTAGTTCGGCTAGGGATTTTCGCGCATACCCACATGGACGAGATGCGCGTTCTCGAAAGTGAAGGAAGCGAAGCGCAGTCTCCGGTTCACATGAACGTTGCGATCAAAATCGTACCCTCCATCTCACCTGTGGGCGGCAATGACCCTTCCTTCACCGTGGCCCGTGTCAACCCAGCTTCCGCAGTGCTTGAGGATTATCAGGTGTTTTCGGCTTCCTACCAGACCGGTGTCGCCGGAGCATGGAATCGAGAATATGACTATGCCGAGACCTACCATCAAGCGCGGTTCACGGCTTCGGCAATCGAGGCGTTGATTCAGGAGTTCAAGGCAGATCGCGGCGCCACAAGGAAGGATAGCCAGGCCTACCTGCGCAATTACTTTGCAGGCGACCGCTCCGCTGAACTCAGCCTGTTCTGGCCGCAGTACGTCTGTGCGATAGGGAATACCAGCGTCAAGGGGTATGCCACGTGCGTTTGCTCCGGCGCAAAGCAATAAAATGTTCTGCTTCTACTGCTCTCGCGCCTTGATGACGAGATAGACAAACGCGCCAGGTCCTGCCAACAGAAGCTGGTGCGGCACTCTGGCGGGGATATGCACAACGTCGCCCTTGTTGAGTGGAGCGCGCGTGCCGTCTTGAACCGCGGTACCGCCGATCTCACCAGGGCTTGCAGTCTTCGCATGCGCGACTGTGCTCCCGCTAACCAGCGTGGCGTTTTCCGCAGCATAAATCAGCGGTCATAGTTTTTGAAGCGAGCAGGATCCGCAACTTGGAGAACCTTCATGGTGCAACGGACCTTTCTCAGCAACGCGAGCGGAGTTTAATTGGATGCTCGGCCGGCCAAACCTCATTCTGGGTTAAGGAGGGGCCTGCTATGGAGATTGCGAGTGCAGTGGAAAGCAGGCCAGCCAGCCTCGGCGCTGAGCTGGCGATGAGCGGATTTCTGTTGTTCCTCAGTTGAAGTGGAATACGCAGGCATAGAGCAGGGTGAGGCAGCCGACAATGCCGGCGAGCAGGATGCTGTGGCGGACGGTGAAGCGGAAGAGCTTGGCCTCGCCGGATTGGGGCAGGCCGGTGGCGGCGGCGGCAATGGCGATGGTTTGCAGGCTGATCATCTTGCCCATGACGCCTCCGGTGGAGTTGGCGGCGGCCATCAGAACTGGGTCGAGGCCGAGGCGCGTGGCGGTGACGACTTGCAAGCTGCCGAAGAGAGCATTGGCCGAGGTGTCGGAGCCGGTGAGGAAGACCCCAAGCCAGCCGAGCAGGGCGCTGAAGAAGGGAAAAAGCACGCCGGTGGCAGAGAAGGCGAGGCCGAGGGTTGCCGTGGCGCCGCAGTAGTTCATGAGGAAGGCGATGGCGATCACGGAGGACACCGTGATGGTGGGCAAGCGAAGCTGGCGGGCGACGCCGGCAAGTACGCCGAAAAAGGCTCCCGGGCTCATCTTGAGCGCGATTGCCGAAAGTATGGTCGCGGTCATGCAGGCCGTGCCGGAGGCGGAGAGCCAATTGAAATTGAAGACGGCGTGATACGGAGTGGGCGACGAGACGATGGGCGGCATGCGCAGGACGATGTTGTCGAGAAACGGCCAGTGGAGCAGAAGAGTGAAGCGGTTGAGCGCAGATTGCACGGGCGGCAGACCCCAGAACAAGACACAGGCGACAAGGATTCCATAGGGCATCCAGGCGTAGAGGACCGCGGCGGGCTTGTGGTGGGGAATGAGGAACGGGCCGAGTTTGGCTTCGGGTTCGTCGGGAGCTATCAGGCTGGCAAAGCGGGCGTCGGTTGCGACGCCGTCTGCCGTGATTTTCCGCGGATGCCAGAAGCGGAGAAAGAGGATGAGGGCGGCGATGGCGGCAAGGGAGGCCAGCATGCCGGCCAGTTGCGGACCAAGGACGGATGAGACCACAAGTTGGACAAGGGCGTAGGTTGCGCCGGTGACCATGGCCGGGAGCAGGATGCCGGAGAGGGAAGCGACGCCCCCGATGGCCACGATGAGATAGACCGGGATGAACAGAGCGATGGGGGCGCAGAGGCGGCCCACCGCTGCGCCGAGCTTGACGAGGGGCAAGCCGGTGGTGGCGGCGAGGGTGAGGATGGGGATGCCGATGGAGCCGAACGCAACTGGCGCGGTGTTTGCCAACAGGCAAAGGGCGGCGGCGCTGAAGGGCGAAAACCCAAGACCGATGAGCATGGTTGCGGCAATGGCGACAGGCGCTCCAAAGCCGGCGGCGCTCTCGAGAAATCCGCCGAAGGCAAAGGCGATGAGGATTGCCTGCAGGCGGGTATCGGAGGTGAGCTTGCCAATGGAGTCCTTGATGATTTCAAACTGGCCGGTGTGGACGGTGACGCGGAAGAGGGCAATGGCCCAGAAGATGATCCAGGTGATGGGAAAGAGGCCAAAGGCCGCGCCGTTTGCGGCGGCGCTGAGGGCTGTGACGGGGGGCATATGGTATGCGCCGACGGCCAGGAGGAAGGTAACGCCGAGGCCGGCCAAGCCGGCGATCCACGCGGGTTTGCGCAGAATTCCGAGGAGCAGCAGGAGGGTAAAGATGGGCAAAGCCGCCAACAGAGCGGAGAAGACCAACCCATGATCGAAGAGGAGGTAGACCTGACTCCAATTGGGGACATCCGTCATCTCTGCTCCTTCAGCACAGCATGGCGCGCTTCAACCGGTCCGGCGCACGTGTCGACAGATTGTTGAGGCGGTTTTGGCCGCAGGCCGCAGGGTACATCCTGGGTACGCGCGGGATATGGAAGCAAATCATAACAGGCGCCGAGTTGTGCATGCGACGACCGGTTTTGGATTGGGAGGCGCATGGATGGGAATCGTTGAGGGGCGGCAGTGGTTGGAGACAGCAGCGGATCAAGGCGCCGTGGTGCAGGTTGCGTTGGTGTACTGCATGAGATAGACATGAGCAATTGGATGGCGAACTCTGGCGCAGCTCAGGATCATTTGCGGCAACGGGCGTCAAAGATGTGGGCGGGTCACAGGTCTTTGACAAAGGCAGCCTGGGTTGCTTAAGGTTTCCATCTGGCAATTATTTCATTTGAGGAAATGCCGCCAATCAGACCCGACGCTCGCAGTGGATGCAGCGATTGCGCTTGCCTTGACTCCGAGTTGAGGACGGTTGGCGCAAGCCGGCTTGTGAGCTGCAACTGGCATCGTTTGTTGCTGAGATTGAGCGGAGAAATGGATAGGGAAATGATGCGCTGGATTGCATTGGGATTGTGCCTGGCAGCGGCGCCGCTGTCACTGGCTGCGGCTGCTGCTCAAACGGGTCCGGTGGAGTTGCAGGTGAATAATCTAAAGACGCCGCTGGGCATTGATGATCCTGCTCCACGCTTTTCCTGGCAGTTGAACGACCGGGCGCGCGGCGCAAAGCAGACAGCCTATCGCATCCAGGTTGCCTCGCGGGCCGAACTGCTGGCCGGCGGGACAGCGAAGGCAGATGTCTGGGATAGCGGACGGATTGAGTCGGGCGAGAGCATGAATGTGGGTTATACCGGACCGGCCCTGCAGGCGTCTGCGCGTTATTTCTGGCGGGTGAGTGTCTGGGGGGCCGAGGGAAAGCCTTATGCCGCAAGCGCTGCGAGTTGGTGGGAGACCGGTCTTCTGAAGCAGGATGGCTGGCGCGCCGGCTGGATTGGCTACGAGACCGCGGAAGAGGCTGCTGTGCGCAAGGCCCTGGCGGCATGGATCGCCAACCCGGATGCGAAGGCGCTTGAGGCGGAGAAGGCTGCCGAGCAGCATTTCGCATTTCGCAAGACCGTGATGGTGGACAAGCCGGTGCGGCGCGCGGCGCTCTATGCGACCGGGGAGGAGACGGTCTCAGCGTGGATCAACGGGGAGCGGGTTCTTTCCGCGTCGCCGCTTCCACCTTACAAGCAGTTGCCGTGGAAGAAGTTTGTGCGCGCGGATGCGACGGGCAAGGTGGCTGCCGGTACGAACACGATAGCGATTGAGGCGGTTCACTATGTTTCCAATCCGAATGGGATGGCGATTGAAGCTCCGCCGCCGATCATCGCGACGCTGGTGGTGGAGTACACGGACGGAACGCACGGCGTATTTGTGAGCGGCACGGATTGGAAGACGGCGATTCATCCGGCCGCGGGCTGGCAGGGGAAAAAGTTTGACGACTCGGAATGGAGCGCGTCGACCATTGGTACCGAATCGCCGGGGGCAACGATGGGCCAGCCGCTGGGACACCCGTGGATCCCGGACTCGGTGAAGGCGCTGCGGCACGAGTTCAAAGTGACGAGCCTGGTGAAGTCGGCGCGGATTTATGCGACGGCACTGGGGGCGTACGAGCTTTTCCTGAATGGACGGCGAGTGGGCGATGCGATTCTTGCGCCGGGATGGACCGATTATCGGCAGCATGTGAAGTACCAGGCGTACGACGTGACCGCGCAGGTGGCGAGCGGAAAGAACGTGGTTGCGGCGCTGCTTGCCCCGGGATGGTATGCGACGCCGCTGGAGTGGTATCAGCAACCAAATAATTACGGCGACACGCCGCCTGCGCTGCGGGCACAGTTGCGCATTGAACACGCGGACGGAAGCGTGGAATGGGTTGGGACGGATGCGAGCTGGCAGGCGAGCACTTCCTACATCGAGCACTCCGAGATCTACGACGGGGAGAGCCAGGACGAACGGCTTGCGCAGCCGGGCTGGGATACGGCTGCCTTCTCCGCAGCGGGTTGGAAGGCTGTGCTGACGATCGATCCCAAGCCGATTGCGATCGAGGCGCAGGATTATCCCGCGATTCGCGTGGAGCGGACGGTGGCTGCCAAGTCAATGACCGAGCCCAAGCCGGGGGTGTTCGTCTACGATCTGGGGCAGAACCTGGCAGGCGTGGAACGGGTGCGGCTGGAGGGGCCGGCCGGGACAAAGGTGCGGCTGCGCTTTGCCGAGATTGTGAACAGCGACGGAACTGTGTATACCGACAATCTGCGCACGGCCAAGGTGACGGACTATTTCACGCTGAGCGGCAAAGGCGTGGAGGAACTGACGCCGCAATTCACCTTCCATGGCTTCCGGTATATCGAGATTACGGGATTGGCCAAAGCTCCTGCGAAGGAAGATGTGACGGCGCTGGTGGTGCACACAGACGCGCCGTTTACCGCGCAACTCACGACCGGCAGCGCGATGATCGACAAGCTGTGGAGCAACATTCAGTGGGGGCAGCGGTCGAACTTTGTGGGTGTGCCGACGGATTGCCCGCAGCGGGATGAGCGGTTGGGCTGGATGGCGGATGCGCAGGTGTTCTGGCGGGCGGCGAGCTACAACATGGGGATCGCTTCCTTCTCGCGCAAGTTTGCCGAAGATATGCGCGGGACGCAGCAGGATACGCCCTACTTTGGCATCTATGCTCCGGGAACGGCACAGGCGACCTCGGGTTCGGGCGCGGGATGGAGCGATGCGGGAGTTGTCATCCCCTGGACCTCGTGGCTCCAGACGGGCGATACCAGCATGATCGACCAGAACTGGGCGGCGATGGAGCGGTATCTCCATGCCATTGATGCAGCCAATCCCGATGGGTTGTGGAAGAACGAGTCGGGGACGCCGTTTGGCGACTGGCTTTCGCCGGAAGGCAAGACGGACTATGTGCTGATTGCGACTGCCTACTGGGCCTACGACGCGACGCTGATGCGGCAGATGGCGCACGCGACGGGCAGGGCCGCGGACGAAGAGAAGTACGCGCGGCAGTTTGCGAAGATTCGCGCGGCGTTTGAAAAGCAGTTTGTGCACAGCGACGGATTTGTGGCGGGGGCGGACAATACGCCGTCGCCGTTTGGGGAGATCAACAATCCTGACGCCAGGAGCAAGGGTGGGGACACGCAGGCAGGGTATGTGCTGGCTCTGCACATGAATCTTTTGCCGGATGATCTGCGTGCTGCTGCGGCGCAGAAGCTGGCGGCGAAGATTGAAGCCAATCACGGGCTGCTGGGCACGGGGTTTCTGGGCACGCCGTACCTGCTGGAGGAGCTGACGAAGGCAGGCAACGCGAAGCTGGCTTATCAACTACTGCTGAACACGGCCTATCCCTCGTGGGGCTACCTGGTGGAGCATGGGGCGACGACGATGTGGGAGCGGTGGAACGGGGACCAGATGAAGGGCGACCCGAGCATGAACTCCTATAACCACTACGCGTACGGCGCGGTGGCGGACTGGATCTATCGCTACGCGGCCGGAGTGGACGCAACGCCGTTGGATGCGGGGTTCCATACGGTTGTGTTGCATCCGGTGTTCGATGCGCGGCTGGGCAGCGTGCGGTTTGATTATGCTTCGAGCTACGGAGCGATTCACTCCGGCTGGACGGTGAAGGGCGCTGCGGCGGAGTGGCATTTGACCCTGCCCGGTAACACGACGGGGTGGTTGGCAGTGAGCGCGGCGGAGGCTGCGAACTATGAGCTGGAAGGGGTTCCGCTGGCTGAGAGCAAGCTGGCAACGGCTGCCACGCGCGATGGGCACAGCGGCTTTGAACTGGCATCGGGAAACTATAGCTTTGCTGTGAAGGTTGAGTAGGCGCTTCACCTCGAACAGGTTTTGAAACCACTGAAGAGAGAGAGAATCAATGCCGGCAATACTGGCTGGAATCGGATGGCACATGGTGGGCGCGGCATCGGCTGCGTCGTTCTATGCGCCGATAGAGAAAGTAAAGAAGTGGTCGTGGGAGACCACCTGGGCTATTGCCGGCCTCTTCTCGTGGATTCTGCTGCCGATTGGCGTGAGCCTGTTGCTGCTGCCGGACTTCCGCGGCTTCTACGGCTCCATCGCCGTGGCAGTGCTCGTGAAAGCGGCGCTTTTCGGCGCCATGTGGGGCGTGGGCAACGTGAGCTATGGGCTGACGATGCGGCATCTGGGAATCTCGCTGGGCGTGGGCGTGGCGATTGGCGTGACGCTGGTGGTGGGGACGATTGTGCCGCCGATTCTGCATGGACAGTTTTCGGTTCTGTTTCAGACCCGGAGCGGGCTGTTGACGATGGCCGGCTTGTTGCTGGCGCTGGTTGGCGTTGCGGTCGTCTCCTATGCCGGGCATCAGAAGGAGCTCCAGATGCGCGGCGCGCCGCAGGAGTTCAACGTGAAGCTTGGCCTGCTGCTAGCGATTCTGTGCGGGATCTTTTCTTCCGGCATGGCCTTTGCCATGAGCGCGGCGGAGCCGATGAAAGCGGCGGCGCTTGCGGTGGGGGTGAACCCGCTTTATGCGGCGCTGCCGAGCTATGTGTTCATCATGGGCGGCGGGGCGGTGGTGAATTTGAGTTATTGCTTCATCCGGCTGGCGGCGCTGAAGCGGCTCTCGCTGCGCGCGGACCTGAGCCAGCCCGGCGGGATTCTGCTGAAGAACGGAGCTCTGGCGGCGACCGGAGGCATCATGTGGTATTTGCAGTTTTTCTTTTATGCATGGGGTCAGGCGAACATTCCGGTCCGGCTGGCGCATGTGAACTGGATGCTGCATATGAGCGGCTATGTTTTATTTGCCGGGATCATCGGCCTCGCGCTGGGCGAGTGGGCCGGGATCAGCGGGCGGCCGGTGCGGCTGCTGTGGGCGGGGATGCTGATTATTATTGCGGCGGCGAACCTGGTGGGGTTGGGGATGGCTTCGTAAAGGCAGTTGTCAGTGAACAGTGGTCAGTTTGTCTGTGGCGGATTGGCGGGCGTGGTTTGCTAATGTGCCTGGATTTCAGAATCAGAGGTACGCCAACTTGATGGCAGGCGAAGATGCCGGGTTTTGAGCCCCGGCATCTTTGTTGCTTGTTGGGCTTGGGTTGCTCTAGAGCGAAACCAGAGTAACTGTGTCCCGTTGAGATTTGTGCAGGGTCACTGCTCCCTGATGGTCGCATTGACTTGAGTGCTGTGGTTTCGGGATATATCGACTCTGGTTCCGCTATAGTCGATGGACTGCTCGAGAGGCAAGTAGCGCGAGGAACCACCTACGCTGAGGGTGCGCTTGCCGGTTGCTGTTTCCCACTTGCCGGCTTTGGTGGACCAGTACTGCAACTGGCGCTGTTCTACGTGGAGCGTGACGGATTTGGCTTCGCCGGCCTTCAGGTGAACGCGGTCAAAGCCGACCAAGGCACGGACCGGGAACTGGACGCCGTCTGGAATCTCGCTGGGTGCGCCGAGGTAGACCTGGGGCACTTCGTCTGAATCGACGCTGCCGGTGTTTTTGATGAGGACTTTCACATCGAGGCCGCCGTCTGCTGCTTTTGCGACCTTGAGGCCGGAGTAGGCGAAGGTGGTGTAGCTGAGGCCGTGGCCGAAGGCGAAGAGCGGATCGATCTTCTGCTTGTCGAACCAGCGGTAGCCGACGTTGACCCCTTCGCTGTAAGTGGTTTTGCCGTCGACGCCCTTCTTGGAGCGCTCGGGGTGTCTAGGGTCGGTAGCCGGGTAATCATCGAGGCTCTTGCCCCAGGTGACGGGGAGGCGGCCTGCGGGGCTGACCTTGCCGGCCAGCAGATTGGCGGTTGCCCAGCCGCCTTCATCGCCGGGCCACCACATTTCAAGCACGGCCTTGACCTTGCCGACCCAGGGCAGGGCAACAGGCTGGCTGGTGTTGAGGACGACGATGGTGTTGGGATTGACGGCAGCCACTTCTTCAACGAGCTTGTTCTGGTCGCCGGGCAGGCCGAAGACGGGAGTGAGGCGCGTCCAGACGAAGACTACAGCGACCTTGGCGCTCTTTGCGGCGGCGATGGCGGCTTCGTGGTCGGCCTTGCGCTGCTCAGGGTTGTACCAGTTGAGACGGACCTGGACGGGCGCGCTGGAGGTGTCGGAGCTGGTGTGAATCTCGATTGCATGGGGGCCGGCGGCGAGGTCAACCGCGCGGCGCACGTTGTCAAGATGGTCGGTGGTGGGGACGACGTTGTCCTGGTTGGCCTGGAGAATGTCTCCATGGACGCCGCCCTGGAATGCGCCGGTGCCGCCGATGCGCTTGCCGTCGATGGAGACATTGGCGTTGGTGCCGAGGGCCTGGAGATAGAGCCAGTAATTGCCGGCGGCGGGCACGGTGAGTGTGCCCTTCCAGGTGACGGTGGAGTTGGGGGCCAGAGCATTCGCGCCGGTGAAGTTGACCTGGGCGTCGACTTGAGTCGCGGAGCCGGTGACGCGCTCGAGGCCGGGCTGGCCGTCATGGCTGAGCAGGGAGGCGGGGACCGGTGTGCCGGTCATGTCGTCGTTGACGGCGAATTGGATATTGGCGTTGCCGGTGATTTTGCGGAGAGCTTCGAGGGGGCCGACCTGCCGCTCGGGCAGGCCAACGGAGCGCTCGCCGCTGATGCCGATCGAATCCACCTGGCCGGCTGTGGGCCCGATCAGGACAACAGAGTCAAGGTCGGCAGCCTTCAAGGGCAGCGCGCCGCCTTCGTTCTTGAGCAGCACCGCGGCCTCTTCGCCGGTCTTCTGGATGATTTTGGCATTGGCTTCAATGGACTGCGCGGAGACGTCGTGTTTTTGCAGGCCATCCATGTAGCCGAGGTGAACGATCTCATAGAGCACGCGGCCGGCGGCGCGGGTAACAGCGGCTTCGGTGACGGTGCCGTCTTTGAGGGCTTCGGGCATCTTCTTGGTTTCAGAGTTCTTCATGAAGCTGCTGAAATCCATGGGCGCCGGAGCAGGCTCCTCGGGAACGTGGCCAAAGAAACTGTCCATCATGCCGGCCATGGCGCCGGGGGGTGGCGGAGGGGGAATGGGCTTGGAGTCGAAGTACGATGCGAGGCCGAAGCCGCCGGGAGTGGGTTCGCCGGGCATCTCCATGTCGAGGCCTGCGTTGAGGAAGCCGACGCCGTGGACAGCGCCCCAGTCCGACGTGACGAAGCCTTTGAATCCGATCTCGTCGTGGAGGATTTTGGTTAACGAGGACTCGTTGCCGCAGGAGTAAGTGCCATTGAGCTTGTTATAGGAGCACATCATGGAGGCAACGTCGGCCTTGTGGACGGCCGCGTCAAAGGGGGCGACGTAGATCTCGTGGAGGGTCTGGTCGTCGATGACGGTGGCGCCGTTGTCGCTGTCGTAGCCGACGAAGTGCTTGATCTGGGCCATGACGTGCTGCGCCTGGATGCCCTTCACTTCGGCCACGCCCATCTCGGAGGTGAGGAGCGGGTCTTCGCCGAAGGTGTTGTAGCCGCGGCCAAACTCCAGGTCACGGTCGATATTCACGAAAGGCTGCAGGGCAATGTCGATGCCGAGGGCGCGCTCTTCACGGCCGATGACGATGCCGTTTTCTTCAGCGGTTTTGCGGCTGAAGGTGGCGGCGACGCCCATGGTTGCGGTTTCAGCATGGGAGGGGTGGCGGGTGAGCACGCCGGGAGGGCCGTCGGCGAGGCGAAGGCCGGGAATACCGAGGCGCGGAATGCCGGCGAGATAGCCGGCCTGGCCCTGGTAGACGGCGGGGTCTTCTGACGTGCCGTGGATCAGCGTGAGTTTCTCCTGGAGCGTCATCTGGTTCAGCAGCTTGTCAACGCGCGCATCGCCGGTGACAACCGGCACGGACTGCGCAACCAGAAGGGCGGCGCTCAGCGCCAAGGCCCCCACTCCCATCACAGCCGACTGGGCTGTGCGCAACAATGTCTTTCCTTGCATCGGTTTCACCTTTTGTTTGTGACTGCTTTGTTGACGGTTGAGTTGGCCTGCGGGACGCGTGGGTTGGCGCGCCTGGACTCTCAATACTCGAGTTGTTCTTGCGGTCCGTTTCAGAAACATGGCGGACGTCCGGGCCTGAAGGCGTCGCAATTTTGCCATCTTTCAGGGGGTTGAAACCCCCTGCTCCTTCCGGAATTTCCGATCTACAACCGTAGTATTGAGGAGCATTGAACTAGCCGCGAGACAGCCCGATGCAGTGTAGAAGAGGCCGTCCGGCCTTCGCTGCCATTGCGGCGATGGGGGTTTTCGGGTAGGGGTGCGAGTCAGGCGGGCAGCGGGAGCGACTTGGCTAGGCCGCCGGCAATCAGGTCGGCGCGCAACTTGTCCACGGTAGAGAATTGGAAGGCTTGCATGCCCAGGGCGCGGGCGGCCTCCACGTTGATCAGCTTGTCATCCAGGAAAAGCGCTTCCTCGGGGCGGGTTCCGAGGTTGGCCAGGGTGTGGTGATAGATCGCTGGTTCGGGCTTGGCCATCAGCAATTTGAAGCTCCAGACCAGCACGTCGAAGCGGTGAATCCACTCGAACTCGCGTTCGATTCTCTCCAGGACGCTGTCGCCCATGTTGGAGAGGATGGCAGTGAGGATTCCGTGCCGCTTGAGCTGCTGCTGCCAGGCCAGCATGGCGGGATTCTGCGTGGTCCAGTGGCGAGCGTCCTGCTGGCTCAGCTCTTCGATCGTCCGCCGATCCTGGGGAAGTCCGGCGTCAGAGAGGAGCTTCTGCCAGAAGGCGATGCCTGAGAGCTTGCCTTCGTCGTAGGCGTGGCGGTCAGTCCAGTAGGCGCGCTCGAAGTCCTCGCGGGAGAGCCCGGTGATGCGGAGCATGGCAGCATAGGCCTCGGGGTCGGGCTGTCCGGTGAGCACCATTCCATAGTCAAAGACAACCGCTCGCAGACCCAATGTTCCTCCCCTGCGGCATCCGTGTATGTTTGGTAAGGACGCCTGTTTCTATTGTGCACGATGCGGCCGTGACGACCGGAGTTCGGCCCTGGCAGGCGGCGGATCGGCTGATAGGATGCGTTTCTCAAAACGGACGAAATGGAACACGCTGGAGAGTGAACTGGCGGAGGCCCACCGGCTACGCGTGCAAGCCGGATTGCCGATTGCGGACCTGACGGCTTCGAATCCGACGCGGTGCGGGTTTGCGTACGATGCGGAACTGCTGAGCGCGCTGGGCAACCCGGATGCGCTGGATTACGATCCGCAGCCGCAGGGCAGTCTGGCGGGGCGGACGGCGGTTTGCGGGTACTATGCGGATCATGGGGTTCAAGTGGGACCGGAGCAGGTGGTGCTGACCACGAGCACAAGTGAGGCTTATAGCTTTCTTTTGCGGCTGCTTTGCGACGCGGGAGACGAGATTCTGGTTCCGCAGCCGGGTTATCCGTTGTTTGACTTTTTGGCCGGGCTGGACGATGTGCGGCTGAGGAATGCGCCGCTGATGTATGACCACGGATGGCAGATCGATCCGGAGGGGTTTCGGCGGGCGATTACGGCCCAGACGCGGGCGATTGTGCTGGTGCATCCGAATAACCCGACCGGGCACTTTACCAAGCCCTGGGAGACTGCGGCGCTGGCTGAGCTGTGCCGGGAGTTTGATCTGTCGCTGATTGTGGATGAGGTGTTTCTGGATTACGGGTTTGCGGGCGCGGAGGCGGCGAGGAGCTTCGCGGCGGGGGTGGATGGGGTTCCGGTGTTTGTGGTGAGCGGGCTGAGCAAGATTGCCGGGCTTCCGCAGATGAAGGCGGCGTGGATTGTGGCAGCCGGGCCGGAAGCGGGGCAGGCGCTGGACCGGCTGGAGGTAATTGCCGATACTTTCCTCTCGATGAATGCTCCGGTGCAGTGCGCGCTGCCGGTTTGGCTTGCGGGACGGGGGGCGATTCAGGAGCAGATTGCAGAGCGGGTGGCGGGGAATCTGGCTGAGCTGGACCGGCAACTGGGAGGACTGCCTGCGGTGAGAAGGATGGCGGTGGAGGGCGGCTGGTACGCGGTGTTGCGGATTCCGGCGTTGGAGCCGGACGAGCAGACGGTGCTGGCGCTGCTGGAGCGGGGCGTGTGGGTGCATCCGGGGTACTTCTTCGGGATGGGGGAGTCGGGTTGGCTGGTGGTGAGTTTGCTGGGGCCGGTGGAGGAATTTAGTACTGGTGTAACCGGACTTATTGACTATTTAAGTACGCATCAAGGTGGTAACAATTCTGACGGGCTGCTGTAAGGTTTGGTTTAGGTAGATGCTGCATCTTTCTGAATCAAAAAACTGATAGGTTTATGGAATTCTCCGGGTTACGCGGTACGGAGGAAGGGATTGCCTTTGCGCTCGCGGCCGATGGTGGTGGCGGGGCCGTGGCCGGGGAGCACTTTGGTTTCGTCGGGCAGGGGCAGCAGGCGGGCCTCGATGGAGTCGATGATCTGGCCGGAGTTGCCGCCGGGCAGGTCAGTGCGGCCGATGCTGCCGGCAAAGAGCGTGTCGCCGGCGATGAGCAGCTTGAGCGGGGCAAAGTGGAGGCAGACGGAGCCCTGGGTGTGGCCGGGCGTGTGCAAAACCTGTGCCGGGAAGCTTTCGAGGCCGACGATGAGGCCGTCGGCGAGATCCTGGTCGGGCGGAGCGGTTTCCGGCGTGGGTATGCCGAGCCAGCCGGCTTGCATATCCATCATCTTGAGCTGGGGCATGTCGTTCTGGTTGAGCAGGATGGGGGCGCCGGTGAGCCGCTTGAGCTTGAGCGCGCCGCCGATGTGGTCAATGTGGCCGTGGGTGACGAGGATCTGCTTGAGCTTGAGGCCGAGCTCGGTGAGACGGCGGTGGATGCGGCCGATCTCTTCGCCGGGATCGATGACGATGGCCTCGCCGGTTTCTTCGTCGCCAAGGATGGTGCAGTTGCACTGGAGCGGGCCGACGGGGAAGGTCTCGAGGATCATGGTTCCATTCTAGAGGCTTTGTGAGCCGCCCGTTGACATGCAGTTCGCGCGCAGTCTCGCGTCGCGGTCAAGAGACTGCGGGTTTGCGGAATGTAATGGCGTAGAACTTGCCGTCTTTCAGCATTTCAAGATGAATATCCTCCATCTCGGGCGGCACCAGATCGATGGGCACTGTCACGGCCTGCTTGCGGTCGCCGTAGAAACTGCTGGTGTACGGAATTTTCTCGTAGGTGCTTTTCACGTACTCTTCGGTTTCGTCTTCGATCATCAGAGGACTGCCCGGCTTGGCCACCCGAATCATCTCCCGGATGGCTTTTGCGCGATCGTTGAAGAAGTTGATGGCCCCCGCGGTATAGACAACGTCGAAGGTGGAATCGGCGAAGGGCAAGCTCTCGGCGTTGCCCAGATAGAGATCGGCATCCATCTCCCAGCGGCGCAGGTTGCGCTGGCAGTTGGCCAGCATCCCGGCTGACAGGTCGAGGCCGGAGAGTTTGACGCCACGAGGCAGATATTTGAAGTTGAGCCCGGTGCCCACCGAGGTCTCCAAGACTGAATCGCCGGGTTTGACCTCGAGCAAGTCCATGTAGTTGAGGAAGTACGAGTCGAGGGCCAATCCGCGGAACGCGGCAACGCAGCGCTGGGTATCGTCGTAAAAACCGGCGATGGTTTCATAGAGATGGTTGTACTTGCCGTTGTCGCCGGTCAGGTCCTGGGGGCGGAGGAAAACGGAAATGCCGTCGCGGACGGGAAAGCGCTCGCCGGAGGTGGAGACCAGGGTCTCGCGGTCATGATCGGAAACCACATGCAGCGATTCGCCGGTGAAAGGGCTCTTGAGGCTTGCCATGGTTTTCGTGCGGCTAGCCCAGGATTGGTGCTGGACGGGATGGAGCAGCGCATAAACGGCCAGCGCGCAGCAGGCGGCAAGGCAGGTCCAGGCAAAGGACTCGCCGACGGGCATGTTGGCGGGCAGCAGTCCACGGACAAAGGCTCGATTCATGGAGACTGTGGCCGCCAAGACAAAGAGGGCGGCGAAGATGCTGGAACCCACGCCGACTCTCTTCCAGCGGAACTCGAGGTTCCACACCCACACCGTTACGGCTGCAAGCCACAGGACGAGGAAGGAGCGCAGGCCGTTCGCAGGGGCTGCACCGATGGGCAACGGCGGCTGAAGCAGGAGAAATGCTACCCCAGCCAGGGGCAACGGAAGCGTGGACAGCAGCCCAGGGATGCGGGGGCTGACAACGCGATGGAAGGTGAAGGGCAGCACGCCGAGCACGGCCACGAGCAGCATCCAGCCGAGGTACTGGAGCACCGGGACCGGGCCGGTCAGCGGGAAGTGGCGCCAGTTGGCCAGCAGGCTGGGAACGAAGGAGATGGCGAGCATCCACGCGAAGCCGCGGCCAGGCCGCTGGGTTCCCACGAACCATGCGGCCCCGATTGCGCCGGTCCACAAGCCGATGGGGTGGTAGAAGAATCCGGCAAGAAAAAGGCTCAAGACAACCCAGGCTACGATCTGGGACCAACGGTTGGGGCGAACTTCGGCAGGCATTTGCATTCTCCCTTTTTGCGTGTGCGGCGTTGCGTAGACCAGTTGTTGGCCTGGCGGGCCCAGTTCAAGATTTGCTGCTGTTGCTGTTATCAGCGGACGCTTCCAAGGCGGCCAGTTCCTTGAGAGCCGACTCGCCCCACTCAAGCGCAGCACGGGTCATTGCCAGACCCAGGCTCAGCGTGAGCATCCAGTACGGCAGATTCGGATCCTTCGATCGGTACGCGCGCGCCATCTTCTCGATCCCCTCCAGCGTGGCCAACATATGCCGATTGCGCCGCTCCAACTCACGCACATGAGCCAATGCAACCCCGGGCGCGGCCTCGCGACCAAAAAACAACTTGAGCATGAACTCGTTGCGCGGCGGATCGTTTTGAAAAGGCTTGCCCAGCCACTCGCGCAGGCAGGCGCGGCCGGCCTCGGTTAGCGCGTATTCCTGGCGGCGCTTTTTGGTTGCGGTTGCCGGCTCGCGCGCCTCGATCAGGCCTTCAGCAGCCAATTGCTTCAGCGTGGGATAGATCTGCCCGTAGCTCTCTCCCCAAAAGCTGCCGAAGTTCTCTTCAATGGCCTTGTGCAGCTCGTAACCGGAGAGATTCGGCTGGATCGAGAGGCCACCGAGGAGGACGTATGCTGTTCGGCTGTTTTTCATCTATCTAGAAGATGTATCTGAAAGATATATTTGTCAACAAGAATCATTCGGAAATCGACAAAATCTTCCTCTTATGCAGGAGCGGCAGGCCGTTTTGGCCTGCCGTTTCGGGGATGCTGGGAGATTTTGAGTGGGCTACTTGCCGGACTTGGCAGGGGCTGAGATGGGGGCTGTTTTGACGTTGTCAAGCACCGAGTGGGAGCCGACCGAGCGCTGGTAAAGGACGGTGAGGCCGATGGAGGTGAACATGAAGATGATGGCCGACCAGGTGGTGAGGCGGGTGAGGACGTTGGCCGCGGCGCGGGGGCCGAAGGCGGTCTGCGAACCCTGTCCGCCGAAGGCGCCGGCGAGATCGGCCGAGCGGCCCTGTTGCAGCAGCACGACGCCGACGAGGAAGAGGCAGACGATGATATGGAGGACGACGACGAAGTAGAGAAGGATGGTCATTGAAGTAAGCTGCTTTCCAGGCCTCGCCCGGTTGGTCCGGAGGAGGAGAATCTTTGGTGCGGAGGAGGGGACTTGAACCCCTATGCCCTTTCGGGCGCTAGCACCTCAAGCTAGTGCGTCTGCCAATTTCGCCACCCCCGCATGAGGTGAACGTATTGAGTATATCAAAGGCAACGGTGTTCGGGGAGGTGACCACGTTGCATCTGGCGATTCCATCCTGTGCGAAATATCTGCGGCAAAAACCCCTACTTCTCGGGGATTTCGGGCGGAAGTAGGACGGGTAGGACGGTGCCTGAAACCGTGCCCTCGATGGTTGATGGTTTTGGTAGTGCGGTAATTCTTGGCTCATGCTTCACGACAGTCAAAGACATGGGTTTGCAAAGAATTTCACGAATAATGAAATCGGTTAGAAGCTGTGAGGTGGGAGAGGTTCTGACCACGATTGCGGTGTCCGCAGTGAGGGAAATTGCATGTTCTCCTAACTCCAGATAGCCTGCGTCGCACGCGACTAGCGCGGCCTGCACGCATAGGCTCATGCTCCCACCGAATATACTCAGTGCGTTGCCGATCAGTGTCAAATCTTGTCCCAATATTCCGTGGTTCTGATAGTGGGCTGCGATTGGATCGAAGGGAAGGTGCGCCCTTACTACTGGAATCCCGTTGTCTTGGAGGAAACTGCGGGTGTCGGGACTGATTTCAATGCGCTCGCTCCCCTTGAATCGCTGTCCATATGGAAACGTGACAGCAATAACCCTGACGTCCTTAAATGCGGCCTGCGAGAGGTACTCTCGGACGGCGATTTCCGGCCCTTCTCCAACCCCAGTAAACATGACAATGGTCTTAACGTCGCGCGAAACCGCGGTATCGAATGCGATACGGAGGCAGTCTCTGAGGTTCTCCTTCCCTTCATGGAAGAAGTATTCAATCTCGGAGTTAAAGGAATTTGGCATTACTTTGTCACCGTAAAGCTCATGATTTTCTCGAATTTCTCGCCGGATCTTCTGTGCTCAATCACGGCCTTGATGAAGTCGAATGGGTCGATATCCGAGATTCTGAGGTTTTTGACCCTTGATTGGTGGATATGATCCTCCCCGTCAAGGTGTAGGTGAGGGCCCCTCCAGTCATCATCAGTGTCAATCCGTATGATGGCGGGGTAGGCCTCGCTGGGGACCGGCACACCCTCGGTGCTTCTGCTGGGGTTCGCGGGCCCGTAATGGAAGGAGAAGGTTTTTCGATACCCGCCGCCGCCAAGGTGGGAGCCTCGCCGATACCAATGCTCGACAACTCGAAGGTAATGGCCGTCCTTGAAAAGAACGGTCCACTCGAAGTCCCAGGGTGGCTTGTTAGGCACTACTGTTGGCGTTGCATAGGGCCCAATGTGTACGCATCCCTGTTCGAAGGATGTGTTTACTGCCTGCTTTGCAAGCCACTGTTCGTACTCGGAGAAGTGCATCTCAGGCGGCGAGAAGCTCTGAAGAGTTCTCGCAGTTTCTCAGCCGCGCCTCGCTCCCTTTAGGCATGGTGGAATACAACCTCTCAACAGCAGCTTCCTGTAGTGCAGAGAGCTGTTCGCGGAGATAACGCCACTGCATTGCGTCGTCTTCGTTAACCCGGATCTCAGGGGAACTCTGTCGGAGAAAATCATCGGTGCTAATGCTGTACCTGAACTCAAATGCTTCCATCTGCCGGGTAACATCCTCGATCGTGGGGAGGGTACGTCTCTTGATCTGCATGTTCACAACTCCAGAAAACCGGTTCGACCCGAACGTATACCAGAATTCGCTCAACTCAAGCAAGCAATTGTTTGACGCTTCACGCCTGCCTCAGGTTGTACGAATTTAATATCGGCCCCGTTCCTGCAAATGTTTAGTCCTTTGATTATGCGCACAAACTCGCATAATGTCACGCAAAAACCGACGATGGAAATCGTAACGTCTTTTGTTCCATTGCCTTGCGCGAAGCCCGACTCATTGCGCAGGTTGGGCAGCGGCCATTTTGGCGCGGAGCCTTTCTTCGGCGTCAGTGGCCCAGTATTTGCAGTCGAGACGGATGAAGACCGAAGTGTAGGGGATGGCCATGTTGGTTTTGAGGACGAGGACGTGGAATTGTTTGCTGGTCTCGTCGATGCGGGCAATGATCTTGTCGTGAGGCACGCTTTCGACCGGGTAGGGCCGGAGGAGGTCGCCGATTTCAGCGCGGTAGCGGGCAGCGCCGGGTGCGTCCGCGTCGGAGACAAAGGGGAGTTCGGCGTCCATGGAGATGTCGGGGCGGACGTGGATGGAGTTGGAGATGGAGCCGAGGACATAGCGGACGACGTCGAGTTGATCGGATCGGGTCTCGATGGTTTCAACGCCGGGTGAGGCCTGGAGGGGATAGGCGGAATCGACGATGAGGATCCAGTTGCGATGGCCGAGGAGAGGGAGTTGCTCATTGACCTTGGTCTGCCAGGCGGGTGGCGCCGGTCTCTGGGCGATGGAGAAAGCGGAGGCGGCGAGCAGGATAGTGAGGGCGAAGAGAAAGCGGCGCATGGGAGACCCTTCCTTGGGTGAGCGAACCGTTGAGTGTCCGACGTGCGGTTGGGGGCATGCGCTCATGTGTGGACCCGGAGGGGGTGGTCGGGGTCGACGGTGAGCGGGGCGGAGAACTGGAGGAGCAGGCCGTTGGCTGTTGGGGAGGCGGAGAAGGGCTGGTCGAGATTTGTGGGATCCCTGGTCCCCAAAGGCGAGGGACCAGGGGCACCCAGGTTCTGTGGGGATGCATGGAAGGCTGGCTGGGTTGCTCCGCTGGTGACGTGGAGGCTGGCGCTGGGCGTGAATGGGGCGATGAGCAGTTCCTTGATTTGGAGGGAGCCGGCGACGGCGGAGAGAGTAAGCGCGCCGGGCGTGAGAGCAAAGCTGCCCCACGCAGCGGGGGTGGACCAGAAGCACTGGAAGTTTGAGGGCGAGATGCGAGGTGCGAGTTCGATGCGTCCGGCGCGGGCGTCGTAGCGGAAGCCGGAGAGCGCGGGGATGGCGGCCCAACTGGCCATGGCGCGGGCGTAGTGGCGGCCGTACTCGGTTTCGTCGTAGGGGTTGGCCTTCTCTCCGTCGTAGCGGAGGCGGACGTTTTGGATGAATTCGATGCCTTCTGAGACCATTTCTTGGGAGATCATGAGGGCGGCGATGGAGTGCTCGAGGCCGGTCCAATTCTCGGTGTCGTAGGGCATGGGGACGTCGGGGCGGCCGCCTTTGGTGTAGTCGCAATTGATGACGGCGGCTTCGCCGTTGAGGGCATAAACGCGCTCGACGCTGGAGTGATGGGCGAGGGAGCGCTTGTAGTTGTACTTGTAGATGGAGTGGAGGGTGGCGCGGATGTGGGCGGGGTCGAGCAGGGGGCCGAGGCCGGCGAGGGTGGCCATGTGCTGGCCGATGAGCTGATCGACGAAGCAGCCGCCGCCTAGCTGGAAGATGGGATTGAGGGTGTCTTTGGCGCCCATCCCTTCTATGAGGCCGCCGGCGATTTTGTCGCGGGGGATGGCGCGGATTTGCTGGATGTAGAAGTCGCCGTTGAAGAGATTGGCGTCGATCCAATGGCTGCCGCTCTCGAAGATCCGCTGGCACTCATCCGCAAACGGCTCATCGCCAAGGGCTTGGGCCATGCGGGCCATGGCGCGGAGGGCGGCGAGGTACCAGGTGGAGCACATGGAGTTGGGGCCGTAGAACTCGACGTCGTTGGTGTTGTGCTGTACGCCGTCAAAGACGCCGGATTTGTGCTCGTCCCAGCCGCCGGAACGCCAGGCGTAGGCCAGGGCGCGCTTGGCGGCGGGCCACTGGCGGCGGAGCCAGGCATCGTCGGCGGTGAGGGACCAGTCAAGGTAGAGGTGGACGATCTGGCCCATCTGGCCGTCGGCGGCGGCCGCGCCCCAGTGCTCGAAGCCGAGAGGGAGCTTGTGGCGGAAGTCCATGTGGCCTTCGGCACTGGTGGCATAGCCGAAGTTGGTTTCGCGCATGGAGCGGGCGAGGGTGGGGAAGAGGAACTGGGTGGCTACCTCGTAGTTCCAGACATGGGAGCAGGTGCCGAAGCCGAGGCCATGGCGGTCGCCGCAGCCCTCGAAGCCGTGGAAGCTGCCGTCGGCGATGCGGAAGCTGGTGTTGGAGATGAGGGTGGTGAGGTTGGCGGAGGCTGCGTCTTTGACGGCGGCGGGGAGGGTGGAATGGGTGAGGGCGTCGGCGAAGGCGCGGGTGCGGGATTCGAGTTGGGGCAGGTTGGCGGAGACGTGATTGGCTACGGCCCAGGCGTCGGGGAATTGGGTGCAGTAAAAGTTGCCTAGGAGCGCGTTCTCCCTGCCGGCGGGGGCATCCCAGCCGCAGCGGGCGGGGGTGCGGTTGGGGAAGTGCCAGGCGAGGAGGAAGCGGAAGGTTCGGGTTGCGCCGGCGGGGATGGTTTGGCGGATGGAGACGGACCCTACGGGGGTTGATGGTTGCTCGGGAGCGCCGAGGCTGCCGGTTTTGGTGAAGGAGTCGAACCAGAAATGCTGGGGGCCGACGCGCCAGCCGCTGCCTCCGGACCAGGTGGGGAGGACTTCGACGGTTGCGGCTTGATCGGGGAGGGCGGCGAGGACGAATGAGCCTTGCATGGGGTCATCGGCTGCTAACGACGGGTCGGTCATGAAGAGGCCGTTGAGGGCGGTGGTGGAGCGGGGCTGGTTTTTGCGGGTGTCGGCGGTGCCGACGGGGTTGGAGATGGACCAGGCGATGACGGCTTCGACGGCTGTGGACTTTGGATTGCGGATGCTGTAGCTGAGGATGGCGCAGGGAAGACCGGAGGCGTCGGCATCGAGGGGTTGGAAGGGGGAGAAGGCTTCAAGGGTGACGTGGACGGGGCAGTCGGGGTCTGCGAAGTCGATGCGGGAGAGCGGGAAACTGCCGTGGAAGGTGGCTTCAGCGAGGCGGGGCAGGCCGGGGACGTTGGCTGCGCCGAGGCCCTCTTCGTGGAGATCGTAGGGAGGCAGGAGACGGCGTTCCAGGACCACGGCGTAGGGGGCGGAGGCGGCGGTTTTGACCCAGAGGCTGGGGAAGGCGTATTCGAGGGCGTTGCCGATGTCGGGGCGGTTGAAGATCTGCCAGTCCTGAAGGTTGCCGCGTCCGCCGAGGCCGATGCCGCCGGTACCGATGCCGCCGAGGGGGCAGGAGATGCGGGCGAGCTGGCGGCCGGTGTGTTGGCGGGGGAATTGGATGGCAGAGGATGGGAGGGCGGAGTGGGTTGGTGCGGTGGTGGTTGAGGGCTTGGGGGTGTTTTCCGCGGTGAGGGCGGGCGCGGCGACGCCTGCGATGGATGCGGCTACTGCGGTTTTGACAAAGTCCCGGCGCGATGTTCCCCGCTTCACTGGAGCCTCCCTGGATTAGCAAGCCAGTAGACGAAACTGGCCGAGGGACTGTCAAGGCGGCGCTCCGCGCTTACCCCTTTTGGACGGGGATGTGGCGAGGCGATCGGGCGTCGCATCCGTGCGGAAATGCGCGCGAAGGCTTTTTCGGGTGGGGCTAAAAGCGGACGAAAAATGGGGTTTTGGCGGCTTGGAGGGGGACGGAATCGGGAAGGAAGGCCGGTGGGGCGGGAATGTCCCTCTGGCGGCGTAGATTTCGGGGGCATTGGTCGGGTTATATAAGGACGAAAACATGGAAAAACAGCTTGAAATGGCGTGTTTTTGGCGCGTTTTTGCGTGGTTTTGGCGGTGGTTGGAGGGGGTGATTCCGGGGAGTGCATCAATTCTGGGCGCTGGGGCGTTTATGGGGATTGACTTCTTTTGGGTCCATCGGGCGGTCGGGGATGGTTGGAAATGGCCGCAGTTCTGAGGGGTGCGCACGGGTCGAACGGTGCCCTCCTTCAGATCTGAAGCTCTGCTCAGCATTCGGGGGCGCTGGAGGAAATCTTGGCCGGCAGCCCCTTGATTAGGCTAAGGGTATTGATGCTTACCGTCGTTACCCGGCCGATGAGGTCAACGATGTACCTGTCGTTTTCCGGATCGTTTGGATCGGACTTTACGTTCCCGTCCTCGTCCTGCTCGAGTTCATACTGATCGACCACCCATTCCAGGGCAGAGCGGTTGCCGAGGCGATACAAGAAGGCGTCATGCGGGATGCCCTCGAGTGCGAGTGAGTCGTTAACGGTTACAATGCCTAGGCCCGTATCGAGGCGCATTTGGCCGGATACCTTACAGGAAAGTGCCCGCTTGGGATGCTCTGCCCACTTTAGTTCAAAAGGCTCCGCCGTCTCGTAGTTGACGTGCAAATTCATGAGTTTTCCGCCCACCTCAGCGTACTTCGCGAAATCCTCCTCGTACGGAATCCGAGGAATGCCGGTGCGCAGATTCTGCCCGAATAGTTCACGGTAGGCGGGGTGGTGCAGCACCGCGTAGACGTACTGAAATATCTGCTCCTTCGTGATCTTGCTTTCGGCGTAATGGCTCCTGAAGCGGTCCAGTCCCCAGTCTGTGATGTGGTCGGCGCGAATTGCCCCGTCACTTGAGAATCCGTACAGGCCGAAGCATTGTCCGTTTCTTCCGCCCACTGCCTCGTTGGGCAAGCAGTTGGTAGCTAGGCAGGAAAACGGCATTTGGGAATGGCTGGTGCAACAGATCACCAGGTTCTTCCTCTCTGTCTCCTCGGTGGGAAAGAGCTCTGGCGTTAGGTAAACACGCTCGTCGAGCATCCGGTCGAAGTAGAGCCACTTCTTGCAGAACGGCCGCCAGAGCGATCTCCTGTATTTCTCAGGACTCGTGGAGGCATAGCGGCCTGCTCTCAGTGACTTCTTCAGCCGGGCGGTCCATTTTAGATCCTTGCGGACGAACTTATCGATATCGATCTTGGTGGTCTTTTTGAGGCGGCGGTACCGGTCAACTTCGGCATTGTAATCCTCGACAAATTTCTCCATGCGTGTCGTCAGCGTGGCCTTGTTGAAGTCGTAGGCGACCTCATCCCTGGCTGTCAGAACTCCGACCGTGTAGGTTTGGAAAAGCGCCGGGGCGTTCGGGCTTTTCAGTGCTTTCGACCCTTTGGTGCCAAGCGGCAGGAGGCGGTCGTATTCTGCAGCCATTCCGAGCTCAAGCCATTTGAATGGAGACAGTATCTCCCAATCCAAGTTGGAGATGCTCCTCTGCTCTGCCAGCCATCCAAGTTTCTGGTTGCGTGTCCATCTCGAGGGCACGCGATAATAGTACAGGGAGTGGTCCCCTTGGCTCTCCTTCGTGTCCCGGACAGCAATCGTGATGCCCACGCCCAGCTTGATGCCGAAAACATTATGCTTGGTTCCGCTCAACGTCCGGTCGCGGTTCACGTCGCCATGAAGATCGACGTGATATACCCGCGAGAAGTCTCGCAGCAGGTGCTTCTGCATGCCGTCAAACGCGCGGTGATCCACGAAGCTGTTGTTGCTGACGAAGCAGAGGACGCCTGGCTTTTTCCCCAAACGGTCGGCGGCCCAGCGGAAGAATCGCACATAGGGCTCATACAGTTTGTTCTTCAGCGTCGCACTTGAGTCTTTCGCGTAGGTCTTGCGGATGCGGCGATCAACCTCGTCATAGGAGCGGTTCGGATTGTTCTCGTTCTCGCTCTTCTGGCCCATGTTGTACGGCGGATTGCCGACGATCACCGTTATATCGGTGCGTTTTTGGCGCTCGACGCGCTCCGTGTTTTTCTCGTTGACGAAGGCGAGTCCCCCTTGCTGCCGGTCCGCTATATCCAGCGTGTCGACGAAGCATAGGCCCTCGAAAGGCTCGTACGATTGGGTGATTTCGTAATATGCGTGCTCAATGTTCAAGGCTGCAATGTAATACGCCATGAGCATGATTTCGTTGGCGTAAATGTGGTCCGAATAGAAGGAAGCAATGTCCCTCTTAGCCACGCGGCGCATTAGGTTCACGATGAAGTTACCGGTACCTGTGCATGGGTCGAGAACTCGGATGTTCGGAGCGCCTAGCGTCTGGCCGAAGTGTTCCTTGAGTACATAAACAATGCTCTCCGACATGAAGTTAACGATCGGTTGGGGCGTGTACACAATCCCGTGGGTGTCGGCGAGCCGTGTCGAATAGCTGCGGAAGAATTGTTCGTATACTGTGTCCAGGAAATGTTGCTTATCGCTGAAATCCGGCAGCGTCCGAGCGGCGTTCTCGACAGCGGTATAAAAGCCATCCAGGTTCTTCAGATAATCGACGCTGCTGAAGCTTTTTCCGATGAGCGCAACGATTACTTTTTGAACTTCGGATGCGATCACATTGCGTTGCGTGAAGTCTGGATTGTCGAAAATTGTCCGGAACAAGCGCTCTGTCAGGAGATGCTGAACAAGCATCTCTTCGACGTCTTTCTTGGGTATTTTCGGATCGATGGAAGTCTGACACAACTCGAAAAACTTATCGAAGGCCACGACGAACTCTTGATTGTTCTTCTGCGCGTCCCTGATCTTAGACAGCATTCCTGAGGCGAGTTCGGGCACTCGGCCCTTGAACTCCTCCACGGCCTTTTCAAACCCTTCGATATCGGGCTCAATATAGGCGAAGAACTGTCTGAGCAACTGCGCCAGCTTCGCTTTGTCGGCGAGGTCAATCCTGAGGGACTCCGTTCCGCCCTGGTAAAGGACCGCCTCCCTCGTGTCCTCGAAGATGATGTTGTTGAGTGGGTATCCTTTGGCGATTTTCTTCTTGATCTCTTGGTCGAGATCGTCGTCGGTGTCTTTCGCCTCCCAGTATGCCCGTGGGAGACCATGGCTGTCACGGATTGTTCCATCCGGGATGATCCGTCTGCCAGTCACCGAAAGCAGCGGAATAAAGGCCCACCCCCTTTGCCTGGCTAGGGCGGTGAGAAGATTCTCGAAGGCCGTGCTGACGGCGCCTTCGTGATGCACCCGTTGGGATTTGTACTCCGCCAAAGTGGCATAGTACAGAGCTAGCGCCGGGTGGTCGGCGTCGATCGCGGTGATTAACTTACGCTTCGCCATAGTTCCTTCCCCGGGGTAAAGGATAACAGCGCACCGTGGGATCGCCGGTTCATGTTCGGCCATCCTGTGCCAGGATGGGTCCCGCTGGGTCGGCATGTCGGAAAGAGAATCTCGTCGCGGGAGTTGAACGCGGCTTGCGCCGCGTAGGAGGTCTTTTGGATTGGAAGGGGACGGGTTGCGGCACTACTCAACAGGCTGCGGGAAAAGGCCTCGTTTCGAGCAGAGTGCGTGGGATCTTTCCTCCGGGGCTGAAGTGGGTGCGTGAGAACCGGGCTTTCCTGGCCACCGAACGAAACAGTGGACGTTGGGTGAAAGGCGGTTGTATGGAAAAGCAGCAAGTTGGCGTCCGCCGCGGCGGACAATGGCAAGGCAAGCAAGTTGGCGCTAAAATCCAGTTCTCACGCAGACACTGAGGCCCACGTGTTTTCTATGGGCTTGCGAGAACCCCCGGCTTTGCCGGGGCTGGCAGTAGAAGTTTGACATTTGCAGGAGTCGCTCCCGGCTTTTTGTTTTCCCATTCTTTTCAAGAATCGTCGGGGCGCAGGACTTGAGCGCCGTCCCTCCGGGACTCCGGATGCGTTGTTGGTTTCGCGCACCCCACGCTGAAGCGCGGGGCTAACGAACGCTGCGCCTACGGCGCGACAGAAATCGGAACCAGTTTGGTCAACAAAACAGATGCCTGCGATTGCCCTGAGGAGAAGCTGGAGGAGTTGTCCACGCTTCCCCCTTGCTTCCTTTTGTCCCTACGGGATTTGTGGAGGGTCCAGGAGTGACTGGTTGAGGGTTGTGGTATCCCACCCTTTCCGCAAAGAGCGCGGAAAGGATGGGGCACGGCGCTTTGGTGGTGGGTTGACGGGTGGCCGTTGAGGGTTGTGGTTTAGGGGATGAGGCGTTGCATCCAGGCGGCCAGGGCTTGCTGGTCGGGGGAGCCGGCGGCGTGGGCGGACTGGACGTTGATGCGCTCTTGGGGATCGCGGTTCTGGCTGATTTTGAATTTGCCTTCGATGCGGGAGATGGGAATGCGGAAGCCGACGATGCCGGCGAGCATGGAGCGGCGGAAGGCGTCGGGCATGGATTGCCATTTTTGGAGGAAGGCGGGTTCGTTGGCGGCGATGAGGGCGGCGAGGAGGGCGTCTTTGCCTGCGTCGTCTTCGATGAGGGTCAGGGTTCCGTAGGCGTGGATGGCGATGTAGTTCCAGGTGGGGACGGAGAGGGGATCGGTGTAGAGGGTGGGGGTGACGTAGGTGTGGGGGCCGGGGAAGACGACGAGGAGTTCGCGGTTGGCGAGGGATTGCCAATGGCGGTTGGCCTTGGCGAAGTGGCCTTCGATGAGGCCATGTTCGCCTTCGTCCTTGACGACCAGGGGGAGGTGGGTGGCTGCGAGGGGCGCGGGGGCTTCGGGGGCGGATGGAGGGCCGAAAAGGATGGCGAAGGAGTAGGCCTGCATGGCTTCAATGAGGATGGAGCGGCCGGTGACTTGATTGAACTTGGGGCTGTACATGTGTTTTTGATTTTATGCCACCTGCGGAGGGGCCAGTGGCTCGCTTCTCGTTCGCTTCGGCTGTCGTGCCTGAGTGCAGGGGCGGTTGAGGGTTGTGGTTTCCCAGACCTTGTGGTGGGTTGAACATTGGTGAACGAAGTCTGTGGTATCCCACCCTTCCGCGATAAAGCTGCGGAAGGATGGGGCACGCGGCCTTTATGGTGAGTCTGAAGGTTGCCGGATGAGGGTTGTGGGATCCCAGACCTTGTGGCGGGTTGGAAGTTGGAGAACGGAGTCTGTGGTAACCCACACCAACCGCAAATACATAGACGCGGTGCCCCGACCCAGAGGGTCCCCCGGCGCCCAGGTGGGGCACCCGGCACCCGGATGGGGCACCGGGTGGTCTGAAAACGGGGATGGAAGCGCGCAGGGAACGCATTGACATTGGCAGAGGTTTGCGATAGATTGCAAGGCCGTAGTGGTGTCACCCCCTCTCCGGCAGTCAAAATAGAGACGGCACATGGGTCAGGATCCGTGCTTTACCCGATGGAATTGTCGCGGTTTTGCGGGCATTGAGCCGGGTGGGATGCCTGTGGCACCCATACCCACAGGTCCCGACCTGGCTCGACTGTGTCTTGGGCAGTCTTCTTGCTTGACTGCGGGTAGTTTCCGACCATCCCCCATATACCGACGCACCAAGGCGGCTTTCGCACGAGCATGGGGCGCAGAGCCAAAGGTGGCCGCGCGTCCGGCATGAAGAGCGCGGTCAAAGAGAAAGGGAAAGAGGCGCAAATGAAGCATCCAGTCCTGTTGAGAGCCGTTCAGACCGGCTCAGTTGCTTTTGTACTTGCTTGTTTCTTGAGTGCGGCGACGTTGGCAAGCGCCCAGAACAAGAAAGACCAACCTGCTTCAAAGCAGGGGGGAACGCCGGCGGCTCGGCCGGCAACTCCGGCTCCGCGGCCTGCGGCACCGGCTCCGCGGCCCTCTGCGCCGGCGTCGCGGCCGGCGAACCCCGGACCTACTTCGCGGCCTGCGGCTCCGGTTTCCAGACCGAGCGCTCCAGCTTCACGGCCGCCAGCGAGTATGGGCGGTGGAACCAAACCGACAGGGCCGACGAACGCGGGTGGAACGCATCCTGGCACGCCGACACACACGGGTGGAACGCGGCCTACGGGGCCGACGAACACGGGGGGGACGCGGCTGGCTGGACCTACCAATGCCGGTGGCACGCGGCCTACGGGGCCGACGAATGCCGGTGGCACGCGGCCTACGGGGCCGACGAATGCCGGGGGAACTCACCCCGGCGGCCCGACCCATCCGGGTGGCACGGGACCGGGTGGACCAGCGAACGCGGGGGGAACACATCCTGGCGCGCCGACACACACGGGCGGCACGGGGCCGGGTGGACCGACGAATGCGGGGGGAACTCACCCTGGCGCGCCGACACACACGGGCGGCACGGGGCCGGGTGGACCGACGAATGCGGGTGGAACGCAGCCTAATGGGCCGGGGGGACGGAACGCGAACACGCCGCATCCGACCAATACCGGTGGCATGAGGGGGAATGCGATTCATACTCCGGGGGTCAAGACTCCATCGTCCCGTGGCAGCCGCGTGCTTACTTCCAAGGGCGGCAGCGTGGTTCGCGTGCGGCCCAATGGGAAGGTCAGCGACGTGCACAATGTCAAGCGGGGGACGGATATTCACCAGGGGCTGAACGGGGGTCGAAGCATCACGCAGGTGAGGCCCGATCACAGCCGCGCTGTGTACCAGAAGGGGCGCGCGAGCTATGTGGAGCGTCGGTATAGCTTCCACGGGCATGACTTTGAGCGGCGCAGCTATGAGTACGAGGGACGCCGGTACGATCACTTCTATCGCGGCTACCGGTATCACGGGATGGACATGGACGTGTATGCGCCGTCGGCCTACTACTCGCCTGGGTATTATGGCTGGGCCGACAGGCCGTGGGGTGCTCCGGTGCGTTACGGGTGGGGATGGGGAGACAGGCCGTGGTACAGGCACTTTGGTTTCTTCTTCAACCCGTATCCGGTGTACCCGTCGGCGCCCTACTGGCTTACCGATTACATGCTGGCGAACGATCTGCAAGCTTCGTACACGGCACAGGTAGTTGGAGGCGAGGTGGATGGCGATCCGACCGCCGCAGGCGGGGCGGCGCCGCTGACGCCGGACGTGAAGCAGATGGTTGCCGACGAGGTGCGCAGCCAATTGGGGATTGAAAGCCAGCAAGCGCAGCAGAATGCGCAACAACAGGTGGCCGACCCCGGCGCGAGCGGAATTGCAGCCACAATTGCCGATGTAGGGGCCGGGCATCCGCATGTTTTTGTGGTGGGCAATGCGCTGGACGTGGTGGATAGCGCGGGAACGGAGTGCTCATTGAGCGATGGGGACGTACTGGCTCTCAGGAGCGCTCCGGCTTCGGATGCGACAGCGGCGGATACGGTTGTGCTGGCCAGCAAGGGCGGGCAGGAGTGTCCACGTTTGGATTCGGTCGCAGTGAACCTGGATGACTTGCAGGAGATGGAGAACCACATGCGCGAGTCGATCGACCAGGGTCTGCAGCAACTGAGCAAGAACCAGGGCCAGGGCGGATTGCCGGCTGCGCCGGCATCGGCGCAGATTCAACCGGCCGTGTACACAAGCGCGGCGCCGCCGCCCGATCCCAATGCGGCGAGCGAGTTGCAGCAGGCGGCCCAGGAGGGCGACCAGGCGCAGAGCGAGGTGACGCAGCAGGTTTCGCAGGAGAGCGGAACGCCTGTGACCACACCGACGATCGTTGCAGGACAGACGATCAGCGAGGTGGAAGGGATTCTGGGCCAGCCGACAAGCAAGGCGCTCCTGGGGCCGAAGGTGGTCTACAACTACAACGGAATGAAGGTCACTTTTATGGGCGGAAGAGTGACCGACGTGGATTGATCGCCGGTGGCAGTTTGCGCGCGAGGGGATTGGTTCCTCTCGCGCGCAGACACGTCCGTGCAGGCGTGGGCCGAGTTGTGCCGGCTAAAGCAGCGTGCCGGTGACGAGCCCTTTGGCCTGGCGCTTTTTGAACTGTGCGATGTCGTAGAAGTGGTATTGGAAGTAGAGACAGGAGAAGAGGAAGGTTAGAGCGGGACTGAGATAGAGGCCGATGGGCTCGCGCTGGTTGTAATGCTGTTCAAGTTCGCTGCGCATGATGAAGACGACGGCGACGGCAAGCACGAAGGAGGCGACCATCAGGCCCCGGATGAGCCAGCCTAGCGCGGGCGTGGGGGTCAGGACCTCTTCATTTTGCAGAAACTGAACCGAGTTCAGGGCAAGCTCCGCGGCGATGGAGACGAATGCCCAGGGAAGGCTGCGGGAGCGCGGGTCAAGCTTGCGCATCCAGAGGCAGAGATAGACGAGCCATGCGTTGAGCAGCAGGGTGTCGGCAAAGCCGATGAAGAGATCGGGAAGGAATTTTTCGAGAAGGAACTCGATGAGGAGGAAGGCGAACAGGAGCGCGGTCCAATGGATGGACGGGGGCGGGGGATAGGCTGTGCCGGGTGATGGTTCCAGGCCGTTCGGGGGCAGCTCCATTCCGAGTCCTCTCAGGGCTAGAAGATAGCACGGAGCTTGGCGAAGGAATCAAGCTCGATGAGGTGCTGGCCGTGGGGCGCGGGGTCGAGCGTGGAGTGTTCCAGGATCCATGTATTTTGGTGGAAGAGGAAGACGGCGTGGAGGCCGGCGGCGAGGGCGGGGTTGATGTCGCTTTTGGGGCTGTTGCCGAGCATCCAACTGGTGTGGGGGGTGAGCTCGTGGCGGGCGATGACTTCGCGGTAGGTTTGCGGATCTTTCTCTGCCACAATCTCAACCGAAGAGAAAAGCTTGGAAAGCCCGGAGCGGGCTAGCTTGTCAGCCTGTTCGGCCTGGTTGCCTTTGGTCATGAGGATGAGGCAGTGACGGGTGGCGAGGTCGGCGAGGGTTTCGGCGACGGCGGGAAGGAGTTCGATCTCCTGGTCGGTGATGAAGCGGGCGAAGCTGCGGACCTGCTGTTTTTTCTCTTCGGTGATGGGCGCGGGGCTGAGGCGCTGAAAACAGGTGACGAGGGAAGTGGTGAAGCTGGAGAGGCCGTAGCCGTGGGCGAGGATGGTTTCGCGCTCGACGGCGTTGAGGGTGCTGCGGACTTGTTCCGGTGAGTATTCGTGGTGGTTCAGGAAGGAGATGAAGGCGGCGATGGCGCGTTCAAAGTAGATGTTGTTTTCCCAGAGGGTGTCGTCGGCGTCGATGAGGAGGGTCTGGCCGGGAGGGAATTGAGGCATGGGTTTATGGTAACGAATTCGAGCTGGCTGCTGTGTGGAGATCGGGGGATGAGCGGAGCGGGCGGGAATGGGTCTCAGGGAGCCGGAGCCACCTGCGGTGGGGCCAACTGCCTTCGGCCGTTTGAGCTTGGGGTTGTGGTATCCCACCCATCCGCGATGAAGCCGCGGATGGATGGGGCACGGGGTTTTTGTGGTGGGTTGAGTTGGGGAGAACTGAGGGTTGTGGTGTCCCACCCATCCGCGATAAAGCCGCGGATGGATGGGGCACGGGGTTTTTGTGGTGGGTTGAGAGGGGAGAACTTGGGGTTGTGGTATCCCACCCATCCGCGATGAAGCTGCGGATGGATGGGGCACGGGAGATGGTACGTGAACAAGCGGTCAGAGAGCTATTGCTATTGCGTGGCGAGCCATTGTTTCAGGTTTGGCTGCTGGAGGGTGCGGAGTTCGATGCAGCCGTCGATGCGTTCGAGGGCGTGCTTGAGGGAGACGTCGGCGGCTGCGACCTTGTGCGCGGCGAAGAACTGCTTGACGCTTTGGCGGTCCTCGGCGGAACAGAAGGAGCCGGTGGAACCGACGAGCATGGCGCCCATTTCGGGAGTGAGCAGGGTTTGAACCTTGCCCCAATGGTCCTGCATGTACTGCCAGGCGAACTGGCGGTTCTTGTCGGTCTCGAGGGCGATGGCGAACTGGATGGCCGCGTCCTGGTTGCGCACTTTGCCGGTGAGGGCGTAGTCGAGGGCGCGCTGGAGCAGGGCGGGGTCTTCAAACTGGGGGAGGAACTGCAAGGCGGCAATCTGGAACTCGGGATTGGTGGTGGTTTCGTAGACGTGCTGCAACGTATCGAAGAGGGCGGCGTCGCCATTGCGTGCGGCGATGGCTACCGCGGCCTGGCCGAGGGAGGATTCGACGGAGGCGGGATCGGCGAGGTATTGGCGGGCAAGATCGCGGGCCTGGGCGAGGATGGCGGGATCTTTGCCGTCGATTCCGAGGACGGAGAAGAGGCGGGCGCGCAACTGGAGGGTGCTGGCTGAGTCGTCTGCGGCGGGTTTGCCGAGGGCGGCATAGGCGGCGGAGTAGGTTTTGCGTATCCAGGAGGAGACGGCGGCCTTTTCTTGAGGCGTGGCGGCAACGCGGACGAAGATGGAGCCGACGCCGTCGAGGGCACGGCCGACGACTTCAGAATTGGAATCTGCTTTGACGGCGGCGGCGAGATTGAGGTAGTCGCCGACGGTGGCCTTGTTGGCGCGGACCTGGGCCCACTCGTCCCCGATGAGGCTGATGCGCTCGGCAGGAGTGAGGCCGGTTTCAACGGCGGCTACGAGTTTGGCGTAGTCGTTGGGGGGGTAAGCGCTGCGATAGTAGCCCTTGCCGCCGGCATTGGCGAAGAGGAGGCCGCCCATGGGGACGTTGAGAGTCGCGCGGTCCGGGGTGAGGAGCTGGCAGTCCTGGCCTTTCGCAGTCTTGAAGCAAACGGGCAGGGTCCACTTTTGGGTGGGGTCGGGCTGGATGGTGGGGCTGAGGAAGAAGCGCTTCTGCTGGACGCCGATCTTGCCGTTGTCTCGCTCGGCGAAGGTGAGCAGGGGCGCGCCGGGCTGGGCGACCAAGCTTTCCATGATTTTATCGACGGGCTTGTGGCTGGCGGCGGTTTGAGCGCCCCAGAAATCTTCGGCGGTGGCGTTGGAGTAGAGGTGAGCGGCGAGGTAGTTGTGGACACCCTGGCGGAAGGTCTCTTCGCCGAGGTAGTTCTCGACGGTGAGCAGGACAGCGCCGGCCTTGCCGTAGGAGATGCCGTCAAACATCTGCTCGATTTCGTCGCGGGTGCCGGCGGTGGCGCGGATGGCGCGGGTGGTGGGCTGGGCGTCGAGATCGAGGGTGTAGCCGACGTTGCCGGCGACCATCTGGTCGATGCCCCACTCCGGATGGATGGCGGCGACGGCTTTGGTTTCCATCCAGGTGGCAAAGCCCTCGTTGAGCCAGATGTTGTCCCACCACTTCATGGTGACGAGGTCGCCGAACCACTGATGGGCCATCTCATGGGCGATGACGAGAGCCACCTCTTCCTTGGCGCCGATGGAGGCGGTTTTGGGATCGATGAGGAGGGCGGTTTCGCGATAGGTGATGGCGCCGAAGTTCTCCATTGCGCCGGCCTCGAAGTCGGGCAGGGCGATGAGGTCGAGTTTTTTGAGCGGATAGGGAATGCCGAAGTAGTGGTTGTAATAGTGCAGGACAGATTTGGCGACGTCGACACCGTAGGCGGTCATGGCGACCTTGTCCGGTGTGGAGCAGACGCGGATCGCGACGCCGTCGGAGGCGCCGGAGGTGCATTGGAAGTCTCCTACGAGGAAGGCGACGAGGTAGGTGGACATTTTGGGAGTGGTGAGGAAGGTGAGGGTGTGCTTGCCGGCGGCGGGGCCGGGGGTGTCCCGGAGGATGGGGCTGTTGGAGATGGCGGAGTCGGCAGCGTCCACGACGAGCGAGACGTCGTAGGTGGCTTTGAAGGCCGGCTCGTCAAAGCAGGGGAAGGCGCGGCGGGCGTCGGTTGACTCGAACTGGGTGACGGCGTAGTTGCGGCGGGCGGTTTTGGAGAGATAGAAGCCGCGGAGCTGGTTGTTGAGGATGCCGGTGTAGTGGATGGAAAGCGTGGCTTTGCCGGCGGGTAGCTTTGCGGGAACTGTGAAGGTGGCCTGTTCCTTGTCTTTGTCGAGGGCGACGATGGCCGTTTGCTGCTTGCCGGCGGTGGTGATGGTGACGCTCTGGAAGGCGATCTCGATGGCGTTGAGGGTGATGTGATTTGTTGGCTCGGCGAGGGTGACGTTGATGGATTCAACGCCGGAGAAAGTAGCGGCCTGGAGGTCGGGCGTTAGGGTGAGGGCGTAGTGCTCGGGGAGGACGGTCGCGGGCAGGCGTTGCGCGTGGGCGCGGGGCGCGGAAAAGGCAAGAAGAAGGCAGGCAACGGCGGCCGGGGCAGAAAAGAATGAGCGCAAAGATGGGGCGGAAGAGCGAATCCTCATGAAGTCCTCTCGAGTGGTTGGCCGGGGTGTTGGACAAGGGGTCCGATGAGAATGCTGCAACCGGATCGAATCCGTCTATGCCGCTTGACGATGCTTGCGGCGCATTGCCCCGATGCTTACATTTTAGGGCAGCGATGGCCCTGGGGAAGATACGCGGCGTCACACGAGTGGGTTCCGCGAAAACGGTTGTGCGGGATTAAGATGGGCTGACGGAGGGAGGGGGAAGATATGGTTTCGTGGGGGAAGCGGCTGGGTTATTCGCTGGTGAGCTTCATGGTGGCGGGGGTGGTTTGCGCCGGTGTGGTGCTGGCGGACGGTGTTATGGAGGCGCGGGGTGAGAGCGTTCGCGGCGGCGACCTGGCGCTTGCGGGCGGGTTCATTGTGGGTTTCTGTGTTCTGGGATGGGTGGTATCTGTCCCGCTGGTGTTGTGGGTGAGCGAGGCGCGCCGGGGGCGGTTCTGGGTGTGCTGGATTGCGGGGAGTTTGATTGGGCCGCTGCTGATGATTGCGGTGTTCTGGTTGGACTTTGTGCTGGTTCCGGGCGATCCTCATGCGCAGTGGCTCGGGCCGGAACGCTGGCCGCTGATTTATCTGGCGGGAGCGATTTCGGGGCTGGCGGCGCTGGGCTATCTTTTGCTGTTGCGGCGGGGGCGAGCGGCTTGAAAGGTCACAAGCGGGTGCACGATCAGCTGTTGGCGGGAGGCGTGGCGGGTTTTTGGGGCAGGAGCGAATCGAGAAAGAGCAGGCATCCGCCGATGACGATGGAGGAGTCGGCTACATTGAAGTCGGGCCAGGGGTAGGTGAAGATGTGGACTTCGATGAAGTCCACCACGGAGCCGTAGACGATGCGGTCGTGGAGGTTGCCGAGCGCGCCGCCGAGGACGAGGGCGAGGGCGACCGTGACGAGGGTGAAACGGTTGCCCAGATAGACCAGGGCGATGAAGACGGCTACGACGAGAACGCAGCCGAAGGTGGTCAGGACGGCGCGGACCGTGTGAGGCGAGGCGGAGTTGGCGAAGAGGGAGAAGGCTGCGCCGCTGTTCGTCCAGTGAGTGATGCGGAGGACGCGGGGGATGACGGGGATGGCGCTGCCGAGGGCGATGTGGGCGGCGACGAGGTTCTTGGTGAGCCGGTCAAAGAAGAGGACCAGGGCGGAGATGAGGAGGAGCCAGGGGAGGCGGCGGGCACCCCACGGACGAAGACCTGTCCGTGGGGACCCCGGGCTGTTGGGGGCGGTCACAGGGCGGCCTCGGTGCAGACGGAGCGGTCTGGGGTACCCGGGCTTTGTGGTGGGTGGAGACGGGGAGAACGTGAGGTGGTGGTGTCCCACCCATCCGCGATGAAGCTGCGGATGGATGGGGCACGGAGCTGTTGTGCGAGGGCTGGGATCATAAAACCCCCTCAGGTTGCGGTGGGGCGATGCCCATCTCATGCAGAGCGTCGCTGCAACGGGTGCAGACGTTTTGCCAGATGCCGTAGTTGGCAACTTCGGGCATGAAGTTCCAGCAGCGGGCGCATTTGTGGCCGGTGGCAAGGCTGACATCCAAGGTGAATGCGTAATTCGTGTCCTCATAGATGTGATAGTGCGCAGATGGCAGCGATTCGGCGATAAATGGGACGATCACAACCTTCGAGACGTTGAACAACTCCTTCAAACCGCCTTCATATTTCTCTAGCAAGCGATATAGTGAGGGCCCTGCAATTACCCTTAGCTCTGCTTCGAGTCCCTTGCCAATCTCCTTTTTTTGCCGCTTCTCTTCGAGACCCTTCAGTACTTCGTCGCGGACTAGAAAAAGAGTCTTCCATTCTGCCAACGATTCGCCCGGGTCTTCGGAGAAGACTTCTTCGGGTTTGGGGAATTGGGCCAAGTGGACGCTGGGTTCGCGGCCTTCGACGGCGGGCAGGTGGTCCCAGACTTCGTCGGCGGTGAAGCTGAGGATGGGGGCGACGAGGCGGACGAGGGTCTCGGCGATCTGCCAGAGGACGGTTTGGGCGGAGCGGCGCTCCTTGCTCGTGGGCGCGAAGGTGTACATGCGGTCTTTGAGGACGTCGAGGTAGAAGTTGCTCAGGTCGACGACCGCGAACTCGTTGACGGCCTGGTAGACGCGATGGAACTCGAAGGCCTCGTACCAGGCGAGGACTTTCTCAGTGAGTTCGCGGGTGCGGGCGAGCATGTAGCGATCCAAGGGCATGAGGTCGGCTTCGTTGATGCGGTCGCGGGTGGGATCGAAGCCGTTGAGGTTGCCGAGGAGGAAGCGGAACGTGTTGCGGAGCTTGCGGTAGATGTCGGCGCAGCGCTGCATGAGGTTTTCGCTGGCGGCCATGTCTTCGCGGAAGTCGACGGAGGCTACCCAGAGGCGGACGATCTCGCCGCCGAGGCGGTTGGCGATGTCGACGGGATCGACGCCGTTGCCGAGGGATTTGGACATGGCGCGGCCCTGCTCGTCGAGGGTCCAGCCGGCGGTGGAGACGTGGGAGTAAGGCGCGCGGCCGCGGAGGGCTACGGAGGTGAGCAGGGAAGAGTGGAACCAGCCGCGATGCTGGTCGCCGCCTTCGAGGTAAAGGCACTCCGTACCCTCGTCGTTTTGGAATTGGGTGTAGGAAGAACTGAGATCGGGATCGGATTCGCAGACGGAGAGCCAACTGACGCCGGAGTCGAACCAGACGTCGAGGATGTCGGTTTCTTTGCGGAAGGCGTGGCCGCCGCATTGGGCGCAGGTGGCAGCGACGGGGAGCAGCGCGGCTGTGTCGGTGGTGTGCCAGGCTTCGACGCCTTCGCGCTGGAAGAGGTCGGCGATTTTGCGGTTGAGGGCGGGGTCGAGGATGGGCTGGTCGCAGGCTTCGCAGAGGAAGACGGCGATGGGGACGCCCCAGATGCGCTGGCGGCTGATGCACCAGTCGGGGCGGGTGGCGATCATGTTGGTGATGCGCTCTTTGCCCCAGGCGGGGTCCCAGACGACTTTGTCGATCTCTTCGATGG
>Ga0302320_10001388_pt1 | contig 58254 bp, 41 predicted proteins | sample Bog_T0_3_FD_202130 | JGI IMG/M metagenome (GOLD analysis project Ga0302320, IMG submission 202130) | Peat permafrost microbial communities from Stordalen Mire near Abisko, Sweden - Bog_T0_3 | ecosystem: Environmental > Terrestrial > Soil > Wetlands > Peat | place: Sweden: Abisko, Stordalen Mire... | reverse complement strand
GCAACCGCCAACGAAGCGGCCCTCAAAAGGGAAACCAGCCGGGGAAGCCTCGAGTAGGCGCGGTGGAAACAACCACCGGCCACAATTGCTTGGGAGGCCAGTGACCAGCGCAGGACAGCGAAACGCCGCTCCGATTGGAGTGGCGTTTTCCGCGTCTGGGGCCGAATGGGGGCTGTGCCTGCCACGGTGGAGTCCCATTCCGGGCCTGGCGAGAGCGGGTCGCCGCAAACTTCACTTGCCAGCCGGGTTGCTTCGCTGTAATATCGGACTTGCCTATCAAGCGGCTGACGCGGGCCACCCGAAACGGGCAGAGCAAGCTCGCCGCCGAACAAGGAAATTTCTCCGCGCGGTTTATTTCATAGCAGGCTGCAAGCGGCGAGAGCTCCCGTAGGAAGGGCATTACCCAAGGAAGTCACAGGCCGCGCCGCATCGATCCTGACAATCGGACGGAGCTTGAGCAAAGCTTCTGCGCACGAGGCGGCAAGGCACCCTGGGAACCAAGGCGGATTGTGTACGGGGCCCTGCTCCGGCAGTTTGTCCAATGTCCTCTAAAACTTTGAATCGCCGGCCGTCATGTTCCCCGTCCAAAGCAGGACAGGCGGCAGGCAGGGAAGCTCAGCGCCCCGCAGGAAACGGCTGAACCAAGAAGCAATTCACCTAATCGCAATGCACCAGAATTCGCAATGCACGAGGAAGTGCACGCATGACGACAGAATCGACGCAGCCCCAGACTGAACTGGGGCCGTCCCCGGCCAACGGCCAGGGACAGTCGCAGGGGCATCGGCGCCGCCGGCGCCGCCGCAAGAACAAGAGCAGCCAACCGGGCGCAGCGCAGGCCCAGCAGCCCCAGGTACAGGCGCAAGCGCCGCCCCCGGCCCCAGCACAGCCGCAGCCGCCAGCCTCACCGGTACAGCAGCGGCCGTCTGCCCCTCACCAGGGTGCGCACCAGAGTCAGGGCCGGAAGAAGAAGAAGTTCTTCCAGAAGGGCGCGGCCACCGCGGCGCAGCCCGGCAACAGCCTGACCGCCCCGCCGCAGAAGCAGCAGCGCAAGGGCCGGCAAAAGGGCCCCCGGGAGTTTGTGGGTCCGATGGACCACAGCTACCGCATCGTCAATGGGAATGTGGCGGACGGTCCGGCCTCGACCGTCCAGATCAGCAACGGGCACAGCGGCTACTATCCTGACTCCTTCGAGTCGTCGCCGACGGTGGCGGTTCGCGAGGGCTCCCCCACCCGCATCTACTGCTTCATCGAAGATCTGTTCTTCCTGGCCAAGATCCAGGAGTCGGCGCGGAAGCTGGGCGTGAAGGTGGAGTTTGTGAAGGGCGACAAGGAGTCGGTGGCCAAGCTGACCGATCTGCCGGAAGCCGAGCGGCCCAAGCTGGTGGTGTTCGACTTGAACAACGTGGGCGCCAAGCCTATGTCGCTGATTCCCAAGCTGAAGACCAAGCTCAAGAAGGCGACTTCGATTATCGGCTTCCTGAACCACTTGCAGGGAGAACTGAAGGCCAAGGCCATTGAAGCCGGGTGCGACACGGTGATGCCGCGGTCGGCTTTCTCGCAAAGCCTGCCCAACCTGCTGCGCCGCTACGGACTGGAAGAGGAAGAAGAGTACGCTCAGCAGCCGGTGTAACGCCGGCTGAAAGGCCAAGGCAAGAAGGCGCATCCCTCGGCGGGATGCGCCTTTTCTGTTGGTGCTGGAAGCTCTATCCCGGAGGCCAGGAGAAGGGACGGCCGCCGAGCAGATGGACGTGAAGATGGTCTACGGTCTGGCCCCCGTCCTGGCCGGTGTTGACCACCACGCGGTAGCCGTTGGGCAGTCCCTTGGCGCGGGCGATCTCTCCCGCGGCCCAGATCAGGTGGCCAAGCAGGGCGCGGTCGCCCTGGTCGCTATCGGCCAGCGAGACGATGTGTTCGCGGGGCGCCACCAGCACATGGACGGGGGCCTGCGGATGAATGTCCGCAAAGGCGTAGCAGAACTCGTCCTGGTAGACGGAGGTGGAGGGAATGCTTCCTTCGACGATCTTGCAGAAGAGGCAACTCATGGCGAGAACAGTGTACAGGAAGGCGTTTAGGAAAGCACTTTCGGCTGTGCTCTTTCGGGAAGCTTGAAAGCCAGGCGGCTGTCGTGTGTTGTGAGACACGGGCGGCGGCCGGCGGGTTTGCTATGGTTTGAGCAGACCCCCGAAGGAGACGCGATGAGCAAGTTCTGGAAGCATTGGGCCCCGAGCGCCCTGGTGGCGGCGGCGCTGACTTCCGCCTTGGCGCAGGCCCCCGGCATCGACGCCGCCCTGCTGGCCAGAGCGACAGGCGGGGAGGCGGCGGCACAGGTGCTGGTGGGGGAGAGCTACTCCGCCGGCAAGGGCGTTGCGCCGGACCTGAAGCAGGCCGCCGAGTGGTATCGGAAGGCTGCTGAGAAGGGCAGCGTGAGCGGCCAGATGCACCTGGCGGCGCTCTATCGCGACGGCGGCAAGGGCTTTCCCCGCGACATGGCCCAGGCCGCGGCCTGGTATCGCAAGGCCGCCGAGCAGGGAGACGTCACCGCGCAGGGCACTCTGGGCGTGCTGTACTCGATGGGCCAGGGAGTTCCGCACAGCGATGTCGAGGCCTACTACTGGCTGGATCTGGCCGCCGCGGTCAAGGGACCCAAGCAGGAGCAGTACGCCGCCAACCGGCAGATGATCGGCACCCACATCACCACCGATGAGCTGGCCGAGGTGGAGGAGCGTGTGGCCAAGTGGCTGGCCGCGCACCGGCGACCCGAGGCTGCCGAGTAGTTTCCGCTGCGCCAGGGCGATGGAGCCCGTATGCTGAAGGCGATGCAAATTCCCCGGTTTCTCAGGGCAAGCCGAACCCTGCTGCTTCTGATGGGCCTCTGTGCTGCCGTCGCGAGCCGGGTCGGCGCGCAGCCCGCTAGCGTCAGCCTGACCCCGGTTGTGGTCCAGGCCGGCTCACCCGTGCTGATTCACCTAGCGGCTGGGGCCGATGCCAAGATCGAGGGCGATTGGCTGGGGCGCAAGCTGCAGTTTTTCCTGGGCAGCGGCGGGCGGGGGTGGTTTGCGCTGGCCGGCGTGGACGTCGAGGACCCCGTGGGGCCTTCCACCCTGCGCATTGTGGTGCGCACGGGAAGCGGTGTGCAGGACTTGAGCCGCACTGTCGAGGTTTTCCCGGCCCACTATCGCACCGGCTCGCTCACCGTTGCGCCCCAGTTTGTTGAGCCCGACGCCGAGGCCCTGCAGCGGATTGAGGCCGAAAGCCAGCTCAAGGCCAGGGTGTTTGCCGGGAGCCCTGTGGAGCCGCTGTGGGCGCGCAGCTTTCGCGCCCCGGTCACCGCGCAGCCCACCGACAGCTTCGGCACCCGCCGCATGTTCAACGGCAAACTGGCCAGCATTCACAAGGGGATGGATTTTCGCGCCGCGGCGGGAACGCCGGTGCGGGCCGGCAATAGCGGGGTAGTGGTGCTGGCCCGAGGGCTCTACTACGAAGGCAACTGCGTCATCATCGACCACGGGCTGGGGCTGTTCACGCTCTCCATGCACCTGAGCCGCATCGATGTGCGCGAGGGCGAGCAGGTAGCCCAAGGCCAGCGGCTGGGCCTGAGCGGGGCCACGGGCCGCGTGACGGGCCCGCACCTGCATTGGGCCGTACGCTGGCAGGGCGCGTACCTCGACCCCGCCAAGCTGCTGCGGCTGGACCTGACCGCGGTGCGCTAACGGGTGAGCGCTTCCTCTTCCACTTCGTGCGAGGGTGCGGCGGCCGGGCTGAGGCCGGCGGCCTTCTCCTGGCGCAATGCCTTGAAGGCGCGGTAGACGAACGAGCCCATGTACCAGCCGTCGATGAACTTGTAGGGCGTCTCGCCCGTGGTGTAGTGGCCGCAGGGCAGGATGCGGGGCTCGAAGTTGAGGCCGATGCGCTTGAAGGCTTCCACCACCTGCAGCGAATACTCCAGGGGGAAGGTCAGATCGTAGTTGGCATAGACCAGCAGGACTTTCTTGTTGGGGCCGTCGACTTCAGGGCGCATGAGCTTGGGATAAAAGCTGCACGGGCTGGCGGCGGCCCACAAGGCGCGGATGCGGTCCTGGGTGAGTCCGGCCTCGGAGAGCGCCTGCTTCACGTGGCGGGTGCTCTGCCCGGCCCAGACCACGTCTCCAAAAGCTGTGGACGCGTGGTTGAAGGCGTTGACCCGCAAACGCCGGTCGTGCGCGGAGGCCAGGAAGGCGTAGCAGGAGCCGAGGCTGGTGCCCAGGACGCCGAAGTGCTCGTAGCCCTGCTCCTCAAGCCAGTCGAGGCAGCAGCGGATGTCGACCACCGCCTGGCGGCAGGCCGAAAGGGTGCGGCCGATGTTGGCGCTGACGGCGAAGTCGGAGCGCTCCAGCTCAACGGGCCGGCGAATGTCGTGGTAGGGCTTGGAAAGCCGCAGGGCCGAGATGCCCATCTTGTTGAAGATGGTGCACAGCGAGTTGTGGCTGAAGGCGTCGGCGTTCCACTGCGGCATGACCACGATGGCCTGCTTGGGCCGGTTGGGATCCTTGTGGGCGGGCGCGGGGTACCAGCGAGCGTTGACCAGGTCGTTCTCGGGGTAGGGGGTCCGCTCCGCCGAGGTGAAGCGCAGGAACTGGGCCGGCGGAATCTTTCCCTCGGCCGCCTGCTGCTTGAGCGCCGCGTCCTGGGCCAGGGTTTCCGGGCGAACGTTGGTGGGAAACAGCTCCGGGAAGCGCTCTTCCAGCCGGTAGTCGGTGGGGGGCTTGTAGCCGAAGAAGGTGTCGCTATTGCGGATGAGCAGCTCGTTGATGCGGACCATGGCGGCTTCGGCTGCGGCAGGGTCGCGCTCCACCTCCGCGCTCGGCACGGCGTCGGCGAAGCCGTGATCGCGAAGAAAGGGTGCGATGGACTCGAAACCCCACTCTAACGGGCGCACCACGCGGTTCTCATCGCGCGTCGTCAGCCGCGTTTCCCACTCGTACATCCAGCGTGCATATTTCTGTTTGAGCATTGTCCTGCTTCAATTTTAGCAGCGCGGGGGTCAGAGGCGGATGAAGCCGCGCCGTGGGAAGCGCTGCGCGTCTATGGGCGCTGCAGTCGCGGGCGGCCGCTCAGCGCCCACCACGACAGGCTGAGCAGCGTCACCAAAGTGACGATTCCCAGCGAAATCACGCAATAAAGGCACCAGACCCCCAGCACGGATTTCTCGATGCGAGTCAGATAGAGTGAATATCCGAGCGCGGCAAAGGCCAGCAGGGCCAGCGGCATGCGCTTGCGGGCCAGGGCCAGCCCGGCCAGCACCAGGTAGCCGGCGATCCCGATGGCGGCCACCGGAACGTGCTCGATCTCGGCGAATTGGCTGTGGTTCACGATGCCGCAGTCCCACTTTTCGTTGATGGAGCAGGGCTGGGTGTCGGTGGAGTAGTGAACGCGCAGAGCCAGCGTGGAAACCGCGACTCCAGCCAGGGCGAGGATTGCAATCAGGTAGCGCATCTTGGTGATTCGATGCTACCAGAGGGGCCGGCGCAGGCTACCATGGACGCATGAACCAACCCATCGGCCGCGGCCCGCGCGTGGCTTTCTTCGGCGGCAGCTTTGACCCGCCCCATCTGGGCCATCTGGCCGTGGCGCGGGCCGCGCGGGCGGCTCTCAACCTGGATAGCGTGCTGTTTGCCCCGGTGGGAGCGCAGCCGCTAAAGCCGCAGGGCTCGACGGCGCGCTTTGCCGATCGGCTGGCCATGACCCGGCTGGCGATTGGCACGGAAGAGGGCTTCGCGGTCTCGCTGGCCGATGCGCCGAATCCCTCGGGCGCGCCCAACTACACGCTGGAAACGCTGCTCAGGCTGAGGGCCGAGCTGCCCCAGGAAGGAGTGCTCTTTTGCCTGATGGGAGCCGACTCGTTTGCCGGGCTGCGGGGATGGCATCGGGGGGCGGAGATTCCGTTTGTGACGCCGCTGGTGGTGGCCTCCCGGCCGGGCGAGCGGCTGGACGACCTGAGGGCCGCGCTTCCGGAGGGGCTTGGGGTCGGGCCCGTGCTCGAAGCTGAAGGGCGTCAACCAGACGTGAGTCAACCTGCCTCGTCCGGCGAGGTGGAGATGCGCCGCTACCTGCTCAGCAACCGGGCGGGCGAGGAAGCGCCGTTTTACCTCTTGCCGGGCCTGGAAGTCGGCATCAGCGCCTCGGCCATTCGCCAGCAGGTGCGCGCGGCTTCGGGAAGCCAGACGCCGGTGGACGCGGTGCTCCCCGAAGCCGTGTCCGCTTACATTCGCGCCCATGGCCTCTATCGCTGACTTGCCCCTGTCCGATTGAAGGGCTAGGATGAAGCTCGGAGAACTATCGCAACGCATGGCAACTGTTGAGCTACATCATCTTGAAACTCGCATCCTCGTCCAGGCCGCTTACCAGGCCTGCGAGGACAAAAAAGGCGAAGACACCCGCATTCTCGAACTGGACCCCATCGACTCGGGCCTTTCGGACTTCTTCCTGGTCACCTCGGCCACCAACGACCGGCAGGCGATCGCCATTGCCGACGAGGTGGAGCATCGGCTCAAGAAGGAGTTCGGCGCCGTTCCCAACTCGGTGGAGGGCCGCCGCCAGGGCCAGTGGATTTTGCTGGACTATGTGGACTTTGTGGTGCACGTCTTCCTGGTGGAGCGGCGCGCCTTTTATGACATTGAGCGGCTGCGCAAGTCCGCCCGCCCGCTCACCCCGGCCGAGTTCGACGCCGAGTTGAAGGCCGCGCTGGCCCAGAAGACGCTGGAGGCGCGCAAGAAGGCCCCGGTGAAGGCCAAGGCCGCTGTCGCCAAGGCCGCTCCCAAGGCGAAGAAGGCAGCGAGGAAGGCCGCAGCCCCCAAAGCCGCGACAGCCAAGAAGGCTCCTTTGAAGAAAGCCGCGGCAAAGACGGCTCCCGCGAAAAAGACAGCGGTGAAGAAAGCCGCTCCCAAGAAGGCGGTAGCGAAGAAGAAGGCAACCAGGAAAGCTTGACCGGAGGGCCGCGCGGTAGAAGCCGCAAAGTCTCCGGGCTGGAACCAGCAGGTTTGACTCATTTTTGCCAACAAAGAGGGCGCCCACTTGGGGTGCCCTCTTTGTTGTCCGGTTCATTGGTTTAGAAGTTGAACTTCAGGCCATACTCGACCACGCGAGCCACGCCCTGTCCGAATACACCGGAGCCGTTGCCCACCCGCAATGAATTGCGGTTGTACTGGTCATATTGGCTGTAGGAACTGTCGGTGCCGTTGGGTGTGTCAGCCTGCTGGGTGCTGTAGAGGTTGCCCAGGGGGTAGGGGTTAAAGTTGCTGAAGTTGAAGAGGTTGAACGCGCTGATGGTCGGTTCGATCGTCGTGCCTTCGCCAAGCCAGGGCAGCTTCGTGGGCCGACCCAGGGTCAGGTCGAAAGTGCGCAGGCTGCCGTTGGCCGCGGGGTTCGCGGGAGGAGCGGCGATGGTGCGCATGACTGCGCCCAGTTCGGACATCTCATTGGCAGTGATCAGACCCGCGGATACCAGAGCCTTGCCGGCGGGCGTGAGTTGGCCGGCGGAAGCGGCATTGTAGTGCGCGATAACTCCCGCCAGTTGGTTGGGCTTGATCGAGCGCATGTAGGAGCCGGCCTTGTAGCCCGGCAGGATGTCGCCGGTGGTACCGTCACCTGTGATATCGGTATTGAAGATCTCGCCCGTGGTGTTGCCTGCCGTATCCAGGTAGAGGGTGGTCGGCAGGGACGAGTAGTAGTGGCCGATGAAACCTGTCTCGATGCCCTTGACCCAGCCAAAGTTGCCGCCGAAGGAGAGCTGGTGTGTACGGTCTGTGCCCGCAGGGCCCATAAAGGCCAGGGGCTTGTTCCAATCCACCGGGTTGGGGGTGAAGTTCTGATCCGAGCCGCCGGAACTGATGAAGCGCGACAGGGAATAGGAAACCTCAAAGGTAGAAGCTCTGAGTCCAGTCAGCGGGATGCGCGCGGTCTGACGCAGGTTGGTTTGCAGGCCGTTATACAGCGACTTGCCGCCGGGGTAGTTGAAGTACATGGCGCCAAAGGCTGGGTTGATGCCAGGAAACGCCGCTCCGGTATCTGCGGTCTTTCCCACCAGGGCGGCGGGCTCGCTGGAAAGAGCCGGTCCGTTCCCAGAGTCCAGACCGTTGCCGGCGAAGTCGCCGATCACGGCTCCGCCGCTGGAGTGGAGCCCTGGGCAAGACTGGATCGCTTCGTCGATCGTCAAAACGGGATTCCCGTCTGTGCTGCAAGCCGCGAGTGTTGCACTGATCGCGTTGGCGGCCGCCTTGGTGTTCAGAGTAGTTGCGTCTCCCACATGGTTCTTGTCGATCAGCACCATGAAGTGCTCGCCGATGTTGCGCAGGTAGTCCGCGGTGAAGATTCCGCCCTTCCACACTTCGCGTTGCACACCGATGTTGATCTGGATGGAGCGCGCGGTCTTGAAGTCCGGCGCATAGAGGATATTGCCGCTATCGAACGGGCTGTGCGCACCGATGGCCAGGGAGCTGGCAACATAGCCAGGGTTTGATGCGGCTCCCGCCTTCTGGGTGGCGGCTTGATATTCCTGCTGGAGAAGGGCGATATAAGGCGCCACTGTGCTGATGGGTAGAGCATTACCCGAGGCATATGTCGCGAATACTTGTGCGACTGATAGAGTCTGGCCCCCTACGGTCAGCGAATTGACGGTCGTACCGCCAGGCAAGGAGACGCTGGTTGTGCCTCCGGGTAGGTAGGAGTCGCTGAAGAAGAGGCCTGTGGCGAGTTTGACGGGACGATCCCAGAGCACGTTGTTAAAAATGTTGTTCTCGAAGTAAAGTCCCAGGCCGCCACGGATAACGGTCTTGCCGTTCCCCTTCAAGTCGTACGCAAACCCGGCCTTGGGACCGAAGTCGCCGTTCGGCTGATTCACTTTGTTGCCCAGGCCAGGCGCGAGGGCATCGAGGAGATTGCCGGAAGTGCAAGGAGAGGCAGATCCATTCAGAGTAACTGCGGCCGAGCAGGGAATCGGGGCCAGATCGGCGTCGCTGCGGCCTGTGTCGCGTCCGTAACGGACACCGTAATTGACTGTCAGCTTGGAAGATATTTTCCAGGTGTCACCGAAGTAGAGTCCCAGGCGCCAGTCGCCTTGGCCGCCCGCGGCAAAGCCAAAGCCGGGCTTTTCCGTGCTGGACCCCAGGCCGTTGCCCATGACCACATAGCCCAGGGTGTAATCTCCCGGGTCACCCGCAAAGCTTGCGTCTGGTGCAAGGGTCGTTGGGTTAATGGATCCGTCGCCGTAGTCGGCCGACAGCTCAGGCGCGATTCCAAAGAAGCTGGCAAAGCCGCCGCCCAGAATCCGGTTGGAGCTGATGCCGAAGTTGAATACGTGTGACTTGAGGGTCACGCCAGCGTCGTAGCGCAGCTGCTTGTCCGATTGATAAGTCTGCTGCGGCGCGAGGAGGTTGGGTCCGGTGATCAGGTTCTCGATGAACAGTTCGACGCCGGGCGTCGGGTTTTCAAGCCCCGCGGATTCATCCGCAATCTGGTTGTGGAACTTGAGGTAGCTGCCGCGGATGCTATGGGTAAACCTGCCCGTGACGAAGTCTGCGCCGCCCGCGACGGCCGGCGTATTGTCCTTGTTGCCATAGCGGGAGAAGCCGTAGCCGTAGGTTGCGTCGTTGAGGTTATCCTCGTAGGCGATGCGGGCAAACATATGTATGCCTTTGGGGGCGTTATAGTCCGCGCGAGAGGCATAGTAGTTGTCGCGGAAAGGAGCACCATAGTTTCCGCTATATGCACTGAAAGGAGAGGCCACCTGGTAGAAGTTGTCCGCATCCTGCTTGACGCGCTCGGCGGAGCCGAAGAGGAACAGCTTGTCCTTGAGAATCGGCGCTCCAAGGCGGCCGCCCATCTGGTTGCGCTGGAAGGGAAGATCCGACCCGCCGGGTGCGTCGGCGGCACCGGAACGCTGGTCGCGGAAGAGTCCGAAGCCTTGGCCATGGAACTTATTTGTGCCCGAGTGGGTGCTGACGGCAACGGCGCCGGAACTGGTCAGTTCGCTCGAAATGTCGAGCGAGGAGCGGCTGATCTGGAACTCTTCGATCGAGCCCTGGCTCACGTTCAGCGTGGTCGTGCCGACGGTCTCGTCGGAGATGTCCTGGCCATCGAGCATGATGCGGGCGGTACGGCCGTTCACGCCGTTGAAGGAGATGGAGGAGTAGCCCGCCTTGGTGGGATCGAATGTCTCGCCGCTTTGCAGCTGCACACCCGGCTCCAACTGGGAGAGGTCAAGGAAGTTGCGACCGCTGATGGGCAGGTTGTCGATCTGCTGCTCGGTGAGCACACCCGACACCGTGGATTGAATGGTATTGACTTGGAGGGCTTCGGAGCTCACAACGACCTGTTCGCTCGCAGCGCCCAGCTTCAGCCTCAGATCGCCGTTGGTGGTGGTGCCGATTTGCACCGTCAGTGTGGTCGAGGTCCTGGCAAAACCTGCTTCAGTAACGACGACCAGGTACTGGCCGGGCACCATGGATGCAACGCTGTAAAAGCCGGCCGAATCGGTCGTGATGACCTTCTTGGCGCCTGTGGCCACGTTGGTGATCGTGATCTCAGCGCCAGGGAGGATACCTCCCTTGGGGTCGCTGATGGTGCCCTGGATTGCGCCTGCGGCGGTAGTCGCCTGGCCATAAGCATGGTGTTGAAGCAAAGGGGTCGCTACCATCAGCGCAAGGACGACTCCAAGGCTTAGCGTCGCGGCGGGAGAGCGGAAAAATCGCATTGACTTCCTCCAAATATTTTGGGAACCGGTAGCCCTGTTTGGGGACATCTCGGTTCGCTTCGTGTACTTCAGCGTCTCGGTGGGGGTGAGCCCGATCCGCGGTTGAAAGCAAAATGACAACAGGCAATAACAGAAAGGTGGAACCTTTTCATGGCCGGGGTCGCTTCTTGTTCGAGCGAGTCCAAAAAATGCGCGGCATGACTTGTTGGAATGGATATGCAAGACGGATGCCATTCCGATCAAAGTCAGAGAATTAGTTGTTTATTATTGAAACGAAAGGGTGTTATACCATCGTCGGCGAGAGAGTGGATTATGTGGAAATATGAATTTACGGAGATAGGGGGATACAGATTCCAAAAATGGGCACCGGTTCTCGTTTTTGGGGACTGCCCGCCGCCACCCCGATGGACCGGTTTGGGGTATTCTCCTCCCCATGAACCTCACCCTTGCCCATGTCGGCGCCCGGCCCGGATCGAAAGACGCGTTCGACTCCCTCACCGCGGTCTACCTGGAACGCTGCTCCGCATTTGCCCGCGCGAAGGCCGAGGCATTCCGAACCGAAGAAGCCTTGATGGAGTGGCTGGGGCGGCTGGAGGGGCGCACTCCGGCGGTGGCCGTGCTGCTGGACAGCCGCGGGCGGCAGATGACCTCGGAGGCCTTTGCATCGTGGCTGGGAGGGCGGCGCGACCAGGGCGCGCAGCACATCGTCTTCGCCGTGGGGCCGGCCAGCGGATGGTCCGAGCCCAGCCGCCTGCGGGCCAACCTGCTGCTGTCGCTGGGGCCCATGACCATGGCCCACTCCCTGGCCCGCCTGGTGATGGCCGAACAGCTCTACCGGGCCTTCGCGATTCTCACCGGCCATCCGTATCACGGGGGACACTGAGGGGCAGTTGTCAGTAATCAGTTGTCAGTGATCAGTTGTCAGTGATCAGTTGTCAGTGATCAGTGGTCAGTTGTCAGTTTCAGGCCGGCGGTTGACAATGGACTTTGAACCGCCCGCTGGCTGCTCTTCACTGACAACTGAGCACTGACAACTTCTTTATGACCGATTCCCGTCGCGGACTGATCCTGATCAATACCGGGCCCGGCAAGGGCAAGACCACCGCCGCCATGGGCACGGCCCTGCGCGCCGTGGGCAACGGCATGAAAGTGCTGATGCTGCAGTTTCTGAAGGGCTCCTGGCACTATGGAGAGCTGGACGCCGTCGAGGCCTTCGGGGAGAACTTCGTGCTCAAGCAGATGGGCCGGGGTTTTGTGAAGGTGGGCGGCGCGGAGACCGACCCCGAGGACGTGCGCCTGGTGGAGGCCGCATGGGCCGAGGCCCGGGAGGCTATCTACTCCGGCGAGTGGGATATGGTGATTCTGGACGAGATCAACTACGCCATCGGATACGGGATGCTGGACCCGGCGGTGGTGGCCGAAGCGCTGCGCGGACGGCCGGAGATGGTGCATGTGATCCTGACCGGCCGCAACGCCCATCCGCTGCTGGTGGAGCTGGCGGACACGGTGACGGAGATGCGCGAGGTGAAGCACGCCTACCAGAAAGGCATTCTCGCCCAACGCGGCATAGAATATTGAAGCGGCCATAGGCCCACGGGCGCCTTCAAAAAGAGGCAGCCTCGGTTCGATCGAAGAGGTCAGATCGGACTGGCCCGACCGAGCAGGTCCGGTTGAACAGTTTTGCCGGATAGAGAGAGAGCAAGCATGTCCTGGTTCAAGCGACAGAGCGGCGAGTATGAGTCCGGCGAAGGCCCCAACGGCGCGGCGGATGCGGCGGGGCGAACAGTTCGCACCGAGGGGCTGTGGATCAAGTGCGTGGGCTGCCGTGCGGTGATCTGGAAGGCGGACCTGGAAGCCAACCTGAATGTCTGCCCCAAGTGCCAGCACCACTTCAAGATCGGCGCCCGGCAGCGCATCGGCCTGCTGCTGGACCCCGGCTACGAGCTGGTGGACGGCGGCCTGCGCTCCACCGACCCCCTGAACTTTACCGATATCAAGAGCTACAAATCGAGGCTGAAGAAGGCGCGGGAGGAGACCGGCCTGGACGACGCCATTTTGAACGCGGTGGGCCGGCTGGGCGCGCATTCGGTGGTGGTCAGCGCCATGGAGTACGGCTTCATCGGGGGCTCGATGGGCGCGGTGGTGGGCGAGACCATTGCCCGCGCCGTGGACCGCGCCCGGCTGGGCCGCATGCCGCTGATCGTGGTGGCCGCCTCGGGCGGGGCGCGCATGATGGAGGGCGTGGTCAGCCTGATGCAGATGGCCAAGATTTCCACCGCGCTGGGCCAGTTGGACTCGGCCAAGGTGCCCTACATCTGCGTGCTCACCGACCCCACCACGGGCGGGGTGACCGCCAGCTTTGCCATGCTCGGCGACCTGAACATCGCCGAGCCCGGGGCCCTGATCGGCTTTGCCGGCCCACGGGTCATCGAACAGACCATCCGCCAGAAGCTGCCGGAAGGCTTTCAGCGCTCGGAGTTTCTGCTGGAAAAGGGCTTTTTGGACGCCGTCGTTCAACGCCGCGATTTGAAATCCTACATAGGCCGCGCGCTGGATTTCTTCGGAGTTTAAGACAGGCGCACGCCGGTTGTGTTCCTGAAAGAGTGAGGTGGAAAAGGAAAGGGCGCCCGATGGGCGCCCTTTCTGTTGGAGCCTTCGCAGAGGCTAGAAATCGAGCTTCAAGGACAATTGCAGGGTACGCGCATTGGCCACGAAGACATTGCCTGGCTGGTTGAATCCAGGGTTCGTCACGCTTCCCGATTGGGCGCTCACGGTCTGATAGGTCGCCACCTGAGTGCCGGTGTCGTTGACGTTGTCAAGATTGCCCGGGATGAACTGTGAGTGGTTGAAGACGTTAAAGGCCTGCGCCTGGAAGCTCAGCGTGTAGCGCTCCGTGAAGCTGAACTTTTTGGAAGCCGTGGCATCGAGGTTATTGGTGTGCTGTGTCGGTTCCGAGTTACGAGAAGCCGTGGGTAAGGTTCCCTTGCCAGCCTCGATGTAATATGCGTTGGGATTGAGCGCGAGATAACCGACTAGATTGTTGTTGCATTGCGCGCCCGTGGCGCAAAGGCTGGCTCGGCTCGGATCATAGAGCGGTGAAACGGCGCTGCCCGTGCCCTTGGCGCCGCTCGGATTGACGATCGTGCGGTCGATCCCCGTCGAGTCGCCGTTCAAGTTGGAGTTCACGCCGGAGAGGACCGTGAAGTACTCAGGCGACTCAAAGGTGTAGACCGGCGAGACTTCCCAGTTTCCCAGGAGGTTCTTCTCCACCCACGAGCCGGTTTTGAAGTAGGGCAGGTCATAGGTAGCCGCCAGCGTATAGCGAAACTTCCGGTCCAGCGCGGAGCGGCTGTAATCGGCGGATACGTCCTGCGAGTTCTGCGGACGGCGGGGGGTCAGCGAAGTGCTGTTCACCGTCGCTGTCGCATCGTCCATGGTCTTGCTCCAGGTAAAGGCGCTGTCGATCAGCAGGCCGTGGGCAAAGCGGCGGTTGAGGCTGGCGGCGAGGCCGTTGTAGTTGGACTCGGAAGCCGGCTGGTAGGAGGTGATCTTGCTGGTGAAGTTGTTGCTCGCGAAAGCGGAGATAATGTTCGAGTTGGCGGCGATGGTGGCGTAAGTGTTGGGCAATGAGGCCAACTCGCCGTCGCTCGGCGCAGTGAAGTAGGTCTTCAATTGATTGGCAGCCGTGACCCTGGGCTGAATATTCAGTTGGATCTGGGTGGGCAGATGAATGCCGCGGGTGCCGACGTAGCGAACCTCAGCCGTGTAGTCCTGGTGGAAGACGTGCTGCACGCCCAACGACCAGTTCTCGGCATAGGGCAGCTTCTGATTGGGAACGTATGCAACGGTCGCGGCCTGCTGCGCGGGGATAGTTTTGAAAGTCCAGGTGGACGGCAAACCGCCGTTGGTCAGGAAGTTCGGGTCGCCGGGGTTCGGGCTGGGCGAGTTGCCAACGTCGAAGGTGGTGGAAACCTGCGGCGGCTTGGAAAGGGTTCCCAAATTATCGTAGAGCACATCGACACCCATGCCGAAGCCTGCGCGGATGGAGGTGTTCTGGTCAGGGGCATAGTTGATGCCGACGCGCGGCAACAGATTCTTGTACTGGGGCTGAGGAGCGCCAAAACTGATGAGGCCCGCAACGCTGGCCGCGCTGTTCTCCGCCTGCAGACGCTCGCCGACCGGCACGGAGGTGAACTCGTAACGGAGGCCGTAATTGAGGGTCAGCTTTTCCGTCAGGTGCCACACATCGTTGCCATAGCCGAAGAACTCTGTCTGATCGCCGTAATAATTTGAGAACAGTCCGGTGGAGCGCTCGCCGAAAGCCGTGGGCGCTACGTCGTGAAGGTACTCGGTAACGGCATCGTATTCGTAGTCGCCGCGTCCGCGCTGGGTGAAGTTGCTCGGGGCGATGAACTTGCGTCCGTCAAATCCGAATTTCAGGTTGTGCTTGCCCTTGACCCAACTAATGTTGTCAGTCAGCTCGTAGAGGTTCTGGATAGTCCACTGCGGAGCATTGCCATCCGGTCCGAGGGCAAAGTCCAAGTCATAGGGAAGGACATAAGGAAAAGCATCCAGGCCAGGGAAAGAGTAATTGCCCGACGGGACGTTTTGGTAGAAGCGGTTGAATCCGAGGCGCGCCTCATTGGTTAGGTTCGACGTAAAGGTGTGATACTCGCTGAGCGCGGCGAGATGGAACTTTTCTGGCTCTGTCTGGTAGAAGACTGGAAGAGACGCAGAGGTATCGATTCCGGTGATGTTGTTGTAGATGTAACGAATGCGGAAGCTGTCTTTGGGAGAGATGGTCCAGTTGCCGCTGGTCGTCAAATCGGTGTTGTTGGTGTAGTTGGGCGCCGATACCAGAACGTTGCCCAGGGGAATGCTGACAGGATCGGCTGTACCGAAGACTCCCGTGTTGGAGTTATAAGCAGCGTCGGAATAGACCGTGGTGGTCTGCGGGCCTGCCGTGTCGAAGCAGGCGTGGTCGTTGGCGGCGGTCACCTGGGTCGGGGCCACTGGCATGTACTTGGTAAGGATGCCGAGATTGGTGGTGTTGAAGTTGTGCGTGCCATCCGTTAATGCGGTTACACCGTCGGCTGTCGGGGTGCAGAGATAGTACTGGCCACTCTGGCCGTTCGTCTGGCGCTCGAGGTTGGCGAAGTAGAAGATCTTGTCCTTCTTGATCGGGCCGCCAACCTGACCACCGTAGCGGTTGTTGTCGTAACGGGGGTTGGGGATCTTGCCGCCCTTGACGGCGTTCTCGGCATTCAGATTGCGGTTCTGAAAGTACTCGTACGCGGAGCCGTGGATTTTGTTGGTGCCGCTGACTACCACGGAGTTGAACTGGCCGCCCACCGAGTGACCGAACTCGGGCGAAAACTGGTTGGTGATGACGGTGAATTCACCCACCGCCGTGGCCGGGACATACACGAGCGGACCGGTGATGGATTTATTGTTGTTGTCGATACCTTCGATTGTGTAGTTGTTGGCGCGGGTGCGCATGCCACCAACCGAGGGGCCGGTGCCGTCCCCCATGCCGCCGCCGGAGGCTACACCGGGAACAAGAAGAGCCAGGTTGAGAACACCCAGGCCCGTGGTGGCAGTAGGCATGGTCGCCATTTCCTCAGTCTCAAACGAGGTTTGCAACTGAGCGGTCGTGGTGTCGAGCACCGCAGGCGCTTCCGACGATACTTCAACATTGACGGCCGTGGTGGAAACGGGGAGAATCAGCGTCGCGGTCGATGTCTTGTTCAACTGGACATCGAAACCCTTCAGGCTGAGCGTTGCAAAGCCCGATGCGCTGCCGGTGATGGTGTACTTGCCTTCCAGCAGGTTGGAGATGCGGAAGTCGCCCACCTTGTTGGCCTGTACCGTAGTGGCGACGCCAGTGGCTTCATCCGTCGCCGTAACCGTGGCGCCAGGGATGACGGCTCCGCTCTTGTCCATTACGGTGCCCACAATGTTGCCGCTGGTGGATTGGCCCCATGCCTGCCGATCGCCGCCGGGCAAAACAGCCAAAGCCAGGAAAGTCAATGCAAGGATCAAACCCTGCAAACGGATCAGGCGCAGGAACGGGGGCAATTTCGTCATCGACGATAAAGAAATCATCGGGGAGGCGTGCTGGCGCATGAAGCATCTCCTAATGTTGTTCGCAAAGCGTGAAGGTCAGGAAGCCGAAGAAACTGAAAAGCAGAAGTTCGGAACCGTTTAGGTAGAGTGTTGCAATTCGTTTGCCAAAGTCGGCGTTGACGGCAATTGACCCCGTGGCTCAATTAAGTTGTTTAGATTCCTGATGTTTGCGGGCTTGTTTGGACCGCTGGATAGGCACTCTTTCCAGCGAATTGTCGCCAACAATCCCGATTATGGTAGGCGATATGGGAAATGGTATTTGGAGACCATAGCTTGGGCCTGCCCATTTGGGCATCTGTTTTCGCAGCGTTTATCGGGAACACCCGGTTGAACCCAGTCCCGGCACTCTAAAATGGCAGCGGTCTCGGAGTTGCCAATGTACCGTCTGCTCTGCTGTTTCTCCGCCGTGGTCGTCGCCTTTGCTGTGCTCCCTTGTGGCGCTCAAGTGCGCGCCCTCGACTCCATTCCCCCCATTCCTTTCTTCACTACCGGTCCCGTGATTCAGGCCCATGCGGAGCCGGAAAAGCCCTTCACCGTGGCCGGCGAACGCGGCGTGGTGGTGGGCCAGCAGGACGGCAGCTTCGAGTCGTGGGTCTTGCCCGTCAAGCTGCTCTCGCACCTCAGCATCGAGGCCGAGATCGAGGGCTACACGGTGCCTATCGACGTGAACCGGCAGGCAGCGGAAGTGGAGGTGCGCCCCGACCGCACCGTCATCACCTACGCGCACATCGGCTTTACCGTGCGCCAGATCATGTTTTCGCCCTCTCAAGGCCCGGCCGGGACCGGGCCGGTGGTGCTGTTCGAGTTCGACTGCGTGCGGCCCACCGACTTCACCCTGCGCTTTACGCCCGAGATGCGCTGGATGTGGCCTGAGCGCGGCGAGGGCACGCCCGGCGCCGAGTGGGTAGATGGGGCGGTGGGCGGATATTACGTGCTGCACACCGACTATCCCGAGCTGGCCGGCGCGGTGACCATGCCCGGCGCGCGGCCCGGCATCCTGGCGCCTTATCAGGAGCGGCCCCAAGTCCACCCTGTCGAGCTGAAGCTGCACATTGACCCGGTGCGCGACCATGGGCGGCTGTTTCCGCTGCTGATGGCCGTGGGGACCACTGCGGAGACGGCGACCAACGCCGCCCTGGGCGCAACTCTGGCGCAACTCGACAGCGGCATTGCGGCCAGCTACCAGGCGCACGCCGAGAGCTACAGGAAGCTGCTGGCCAACTCGACGTCGATCGAGACTCCCGACAAGACGCTCAACGAGGCCTTTCAGTGGGCGGTGGTTTCGATTGAGCAGTTGCGGACCAAGGTGCTGCCGCCGGCCCACCGGGAAGCGACGGTTGCCGGGGACACCGGCCTGCCCGTCGGTGAAACCGCGCTGGTGGCCGGCTATTACGCTTCCGGCGACTCGGCGCGGCCCGGCTTCGGCTGGTTCTTCGGCCGCGACGCCCTCTATACGCTCTACGCCGTGAACGGCTACGGCGACTTCGCGCTCTCGAAGGCCGAGCTCGAGTTCCTCATCCGCCGTCAACGCGCCGACGGCAAGATCATGCACGAGTATTCGCAGACGGCCGCGAACATCGACTGGCAAGGCTTTCCGTATATGTACGCCGCGGCCGACGCCACGCCGCTGTTCCTGCTGGCCGTGGAAGACTATGTGCGCTCGAGCGGCGATGTGGCCTTCCTCACGGCGCACCGCGAGGCCATCGAGCGTGCGTGGACCTTCGAGATCACGCACGACACCGACGACGACGGCATCTACGACAACGCGCAGGGCACCGGTTGGGTGGAAAGCTGGCCGGGCGGGCTGCCGCACCAGGAGATTTACCTGGCGCTGCTGGATCAGCAGGCCTCGGGCGCTGTTGCCAAGATCGAGGACCTGCTGAAGAGCCCGGAGAAAGCGGCCGCGGCTCGGAGGCGCGCGGATGCGGTGGCCAAGACCATTGAGCAAGAGTATTACGATCCTGAGAAATCGTGCTACGCGTTCAGCCGCAACGCGGATGGTTCGATGGACCGCGCTTCCACTGTGTATCCCGCGTTGGCCTGGTGGTCAGGGAAATCGATTCTGGCCCACCCCGAGGGCTGCCTGAAGCAGTTTGCCGCGCACACGCTCAACACCGACTGGGGCCTGCGCGACGTCTCCACCGACGAGAAGTTTTACGACGGCATGAGCTATCACCAGGGCTCGGTGTGGCCTCTGTTTACCGGCTGGGCGGCCCTGGCCGAGTACCGCGCCAACCAGCCGCTGGCCGGCTATCAACTGCTGATGGAGAACGCCAATCTGACCCGCGCGCAGGACCTGGGCGCGGTGACCGAGCTGCTGAGCGGCGATTTTTTTGTGCCCTTCGGCCGCAGCACCAGCCACCAGTTGTGGTCTTCGGCCATGGTCATCACGCCGACCCTCCGCGGCCTCTTCGGCATCGACATCGACGCGCAAACCAAGACCATCACGGTGAACCCGCATCTGCCGGGGGGGTGGGGAGATGCTATTTTGAAGAACCTTCAGGTCCCCGGCGGAAAGGTGGCTCTTACTTTCTCGCGAAATGCCGACTTGATAAGCGTGGGCTTGAAGGATTGGAAGCATCTCGGCTGGAAGCTTCGCTCCGACTTGCCCGGTGCGGTCCTTAGGAGCGGCGCAATTTTTGAAGATAACCCGATTTTGGACATTCATACTCCCACAGTTGAAATCGAAACTGTTTTGCCAGAACCGCCTACTCCTGGGTCTCGGCCTACCCAATTCAAGGTCTTGAGTGAAACCCATAGGAAAAAGAGTGTTTTGCTCACGTTTGAAGGACTCGCGGACAGCCATATTGATCTTGAGGTATTGCGCCACGAGCGGATACTGCCGCGTCTCTTGCTGCCAGCGGGAGTGAGTGCTGATACTCATTCCATTGGTGCGAGCGCTTTCTTGGGATCGTTGGCAGATAATTCCGAGGCACAAGAGCCTTCATCTACCAAGGAATACTTGCAGCTTCACTTCCCTCCCGGCGAAGGCTGGAAGACGATCACGGTCACGCTGACCTGGTAGGGATGCCAGAGGGATCATTCCACGCGGAACCCGGCAGTTTCCAGGAACTGCCGGGCGGTGAAGATCGCAATGCCCGCATGAGCGCCAAGCCGCAACAGGTGCTTGTCATCACTGACGATGAAATTCGCCTCACCTGCGACCGCGCATTCAAGAACGCGCTTATCGTCCGGATCGTCTGAAACAACGTTCAGCACAATGGATGGGTGGGTAACCGTTGCCTTGCGCTTGAGCAGGGCTAGAAATGCGAGGGCTGTCGCCTCCGGGACCGCGAACTTGTTGCGTAGCTTCTCGTCCAGTTCGTCCAACAGCGCGCCTGATGTGACGAGGTCAAATGCGCCGCTGAGTCCGAGATCTACGAAAACCCGCGGCAGTCCCCCAAAGAGGAAGGCTAAGATAGTGTCGCCTGATGCCGTTCAAGTCGGGAGCGCCTCTTGGGTTGACATCCGACCCGACGTTTGGGATACTTAGGTCGGATGACGACCCGAAAGAACTCCGACAACCGTATCGCCCTGTTGCAGGGAACCCTGGACCTGTTGATCCTGAAGACGCTGCTGCTGGGGCCTTGCCACGGACAGGGAGTGGCGAGCGCGATTCAGCGCCGATCAGAAGAAGTGTTCTTCGTGGATCACGGCTCGCTCTATTTGGCCCTGCAGCGGCTGGAAGATAAAGAGTGGATTACGGCCGAGTGGGGGTTGAGTGAGAACAATCGCAGAGCGAGGTTTTACTCGCTTATGCCGAAGGGGCGCGCGCAACTGATTGAAAAGACCAGTGAGTGGCAGCGGTTGACGCGGGCCATGGGATTGATCCTGGGCGATGGCACGGTACAGAATCCCGAGGAGGCTTGAGAATGGCTCAACGCAAGCGTAGCGGGGAAGATTTCGCCCAAGAGATTCAGTCGCATCTTGAGCTCGAAACGGAGGCGCTGAAGCGCCAGGGCATGAGCGAGGACGCGGCGCTGCAAAAGGCGAAGAGCGAATTCGGCAGCGTGAGCGTGGCCCGCGAGCGGTTCTATCTCCGCGGCCGGGCGGAGTGGCTGGAGAACCTGGTGCGCGACGCGCGGTTTGCAGTCCGGCAGCTGCTCAAGAATCCCGGCTTTACGGCCACCGCGGTTCTTGTCATGGCACTGGGCATTGGCGCCAGCGTGGCGATCTTTGCGTTTGTGGATGCGGCACTCATCAAGCCGTTGCCGTATGAAAGCCCTTCGCGGCTGGTGAATCTCTTCGAGAGCAATCTGACCGGGCCGAGGTTTCATCTCTCCTATCTTGACTATCTCGATTGGAAGAGGATGAACTCGGTCTTCAGTTCCATGTCCGTCTACGTGCAGGATGACTTCATGTTGAGCACCCCGCAAGGAACTCGGCAGGTAGATGGCGTGCGGGTGAGCGACGGGTTCCTGCGCACTCTGGGCGTGCGGCCGCTGCTGGGCCGCGATTTCCACGACGGCGAAGATCTTACCTCCGCTTCGAGCACTGTACTGCTGACTTACGCGGAATGGCAGAATCGCTATGGCGCGAGGCCTGACATTGTGGGCCAGTCCGCGACTCTGAACGGAACTGCGGCGACGATTATCGGCGTGCTGCCGCGTGATTTCCACTTTGCGCCCGCGGCGCCGGGCGGCTTCTTTCTGACCATTGCACCCAGAGATAACTGTGGCAAGCAGAGGGGCTGCCATAACTTTCTGGGAGTAGCGCGCCTCAAAGACGGCGTCGCGGTCGCTGCAGCTGATGCCGAGATGAAGACGATTGCCGAGCAGCTCGAAAAGAAATATCCGGATACGAATCGAAATCGCGGTGCGAATGTCATTTCGCTCACCGACATGATTGTGGGCGACGTTCGTCCCATCCTGATGGTGTTACTGAGCGGCGCGGGTCTGCTGTTGCTGATTGCGAGCGTGAATGTGGCGAGCCTGCTGCTGGTGCGCACAGAGAACCGCAAGCGCGAGATTGCCTTGCGCGGTGCACTGGGCGCGACGCCGGCCCGACTCATGCGGCAATTCGTGACCGAAGGACTGGTACTTACGACGTGTGGAAGTCTGCTCGGCATTGGCGGCGCATTCACCGCGATGCAGGCGTTGCCCCGTTTGATTCCAGTTGACCGGATGGCGAGCATGCCCTATTTGCAAGGAATGGGACTGAATGCTCGCGTGCTTGGATTCGCGCTTATCGTTTCGGCCATTGCGGGCATGCTGTTTTCTCTTGCGCCGTTGCTGCGCATCTCGTTCGCCAACCTGCGCCAGGGACTCACAGAGGGCGGCCGCAATGCAGCGGGGACGCTGTGGCGTCGCTTTGGTTCGAACCTGGTGGTGATTGAGCTGGCCACGGCCATGGTGCTGCTGGTGGGAGCGGGGCTGCTGGGCAAAAGCTTCTATCGGCTCATGCATGTGAATATGGGGTTGCAGCCGCAGAATCTGGCCATGATGAGGATCAGCGGATCGGCTTCGCGTTACTCGACCGACACTGCGAAGGTAGATTTCGAACATCGGATTCTCGGGAAGCTGCAAGGTCTTCCGGGCGTCACGTCGGTGGCGCTGTCAAGCGACCTTCCGGTGGGAGACGGCGACGGATTGAAAACGATCGCGTTCGCCGAGAAGCCGAACCTGGGAGATCACAATGAAGTGAACGATCGCCAGGTGAGCACCGGCTACTTTGCCACGCTGCAGGCGCAGATGCTGCGCGGGAGGGGCATTGCCGAGAGCGACGACAGCTCCAGTCCGCGGGTTACGATCATCAATCAGACGCTGGCCAAGCGTTATTTTCCGAACGAGAGTCCCCTGGGGCAACACATCGGCTCCGACGTTTCGAAGTATCCGCTAGAAATTGTCGGAGTCGTGGACGACATCCGGGAAGGCCCGCTGGAGACAGCGACGCTTCCGGCCATGTACATGCCATCGAACCAGGAGCCGGATAGCGCTTTTTTTGTCATCGTCCGCACGTCACAGGCTGCGCAGTCATTTCTGCCGCGGATGGATGCGGCGATTCATCAAGTCGATCCCGGTATCGCTACTTACAACGCGATGACCATGGACGATCACATTCATGACTCGCAGTCGGCCTATTTCCATCGATCGTCGGCGTGGCTGGTGGGGAGTTTCGCGGGGATGGCGCTGCTGCTGGGAGTGGTGGGGCTGTACGGCGTGATTGCCTATTCCGTCAGCCAGCGTACGAGAGAGATTGGCATTCGCATGGCACTGGGCGCGCATCGCGACTCAATTCATCGTATGGTTCTTCGCGAGGCGGGACGGCTCGCAATCGTGGGGATCGCCATCGGTCTGGTCTTCTCAGTGGGTGCGGGATCGTTGATGCGTGGTCTGCTGTTCGGTGTGCGATCCTGGGATGCTTCCGTGCTGTGCGCCGTTGTGGGTGTATTGGCTGCTGCGGCGTTGCTGGCCAGTTACTTGCCTGCACGGCGCGCGGCGTCGGTCAATCCGATGGACGCTCTGCGCGCGGAGTAGCTGGCCCGCTCTTCTGTCGACCTCGGCGAGAACGGGCGTTCCAGATGCTTCGATCTGACCAGCCTTGCTCGTTTTCCCCGTTGGAGCGCAGTTGGCGTGCGAGCGATCACTTGCAACTCGCTTGGGCCAAATTATTTTAAGTACCGAAGCCTCCGTTTGGAGAGCACCCCGCGCTTGTCGACCAAGCCGAGATAGATCCTCGAAAGTCGGCTAGGGTTCGGGAATCCGGACTCTGACAGCCCGAGAGCGCGCCCCTGCCCGAGGGGCTGTTTCCAGCACCCCTCTGAAGCAAGTCAGCTTGCCGCATTGGTAGAAACGCACCCAGGCGATTTATCGCAACGCCAGAGGCATTCAGGCGTCTACAGCCCTGTGCATCAGCCCGACTGTCTCATCTTGCAAGAGGCTTCTTCATGACACACTTTGCCGCCAAGTCGAAACATGGGCACCGGTGGTACTTGTTGTAAACAATCATGCACGGACAATTGAATTTCAGCCCGTAAAGGAACATTGCCACAATCGGGTAAAGCAAGTAGTAAACAGGGTGCCAGATTAGGCTCAGGCCCCAAACGGCAACCATCATCCCGGATTTGGAGCGATAAGAGAATGCGACCTTTTCCGGCGTCAAACAATATCCCAAGTACAAATGAATGGCGAAAAGGAGAATCATGCTGGGCAAGGTCAGACCCTGCCAAATGCAATATCCCAGAAAGCACAGTGCCACAACCTTGATGGCAACGGCGTAGAGGCCGCTGATGGTTGGCGCTAACATGTGAACGCTTTCCTGATAGGAGAGGTAGTCTGGGAGCACCCGACTAAGTTCTCTTTCTTCCGCGCGCGCTCGTGCAATCATGAGCGGCAGAATCACGATAGTCGTGATCGCCAGGGTGATCCAGTTGAACATCAAGAGGCTCGCGCTCCAGCACCACAGAAGCAGGGATGCGTACATCGGGTGCCGCGACAGCGCATAGGCTCCCATCGAAATCAACCTGTGATCCTGCTTGATTTCAATTGCGTCGGACCACATGGCGCGAATGTTGATTTTCGCCCAGATATGCCAAGCTATCGACCAGAGAATCAAGACGAAGCCAAGTCCAAAATAGATGGACTGAAGTGCGGCGTCCATTTTGACTTGTCCGACGCTACGAAGCCAGAAAGGGAACAGCACCGCAATGCAAAGGATCATTTCCCGTGTGGAAAAGGGATGGGGTATTTTCCGAGCGACCTTGGCGGATGTCGCGGCATGCTCCAGAAACTTGAACGCTGCCGCAAGTAACAGGATCAAGCATGTGAAGTAGATAGCGCCCATTCCCCAGAGGAACCAAGACGGATTGATGGACTGATTCGCAGCGCGTTGAATTATGTCGTGCATGACAGCGTATCCTCTTCTTCCATCCTTTGGTTCACATCGGTGCCGCGCAGGGCGGCCAGGCGCGTCTGTTCCAAATCTCCACGATAGAACATATTGAAAGTGTCGAAGGGAATCAGACGCTTTCCGTCCGGATGCGCTATATGAATGCAGCTCTTCTTCACGCTGCGCAGATCGAAGGCCTCGGCATCGATGAACTGGACGATCAGTAGTCGAAAAATATTTTTGTATCCGAGATCCTTGGGCATCGCTATCTTGGGCAGGCAGCAAAGTAATTCGCGCGGCAGGCTGCGGAGCAGTTCACCCAGCGTGGAAGCCTGCGCAATCGGGGAGTGATTGGTCGCAAAGAGCTTGAAGAGATGGTCCCGCAAGCCCACCTCGTGCTCATAGACGATGGTGTTCTTCGCTCCGTTGACAAGGACCTCCGGTGGCAGCATTCCTGTCAGCGGAATTGTCTTGTTGCCCTTCTTGATGGCGTAAGCCATGGCCAGCGCATCTGGATGGCAAGGGACCGGAATCAGATCCTCCGGTTTGAAAACGTCGGTCTGCTCCAGGATGCGGCGCCGCACCTCGGTCAGCGTCAGACGGTGCTGCGCGCTGTTGAACCCGAGCACTCGACCCGCCTGCTGTACCGGCTGAAAGGTCACTCCCCGCACCGCCGGCTGGGTCAGCGCGAAATCCACGATCGCGCCCAGCTCGCCGTCGTTCACGCCTCGCTCGACAGTCACCACCAATGTCGTTGAAATCCCCAATCTGTTCAGCCGCTCCAGCGCCTTTTCGCGAATGTTCCGGAGATCCGCACCGCGCAACTGCATGAGCGGCTCACGCTGGAGCGAGTCGAACTGTAGATAGATTTCAAACTCCGGCATGAATCCGGCGAGGCGCTTGGCGAACTCCTCGTCCTGCGCGATTCTGATCCCGTTGGTATTGACCATCAGGTGGCGGATGGGGCGCTCCTTGCACATCTCCAGTACGCGGAAAAAATCCGGATGCAGCGTCGGCTCTCCGCCGGAGATCTGCACCACGTCCGGCTGCTTCTCGTTGCGCACGACGCAGTCCAGCATGGCGGCAATCTGTTCAAGCGAGCGGAACTCGTTCCTATGCTGCCCGCTGCCCGCGTAGCAAATTGGGCAGGTCAGGTTGCACGCGTCGCAGATCTCCACCAGCGCCAGGCAGCTATGCTGTTCGTGGTCCGGGCAGAGCCCGCAGTCATACGGACAGCCATACTTTACCGGAGTGTTGTAGACCATGGGCTGCTCCGGCGTCTTGATAAAGACTTCGCGCGACCGCCGGTAGTAGTCCACGTCGTCGGCCACCAGCACACGCGCGTGTCCGTGCTCTGGGCACCGCTTGAGCATCCAGACATTGCCATTCTCAAAGACGATCTTCGCGTCTACCCGCCTGTAACAGGTCGAGCAGATCGAAATCGCCGTGTCATAAAACAGATATGGTCGGAGCTTATCAGTCATTCGTGCCTTTCGCGTTGCCGCACATTCAATCTCTTGCTCGCTACACGCTCATAACGATGGCACTCAAGTCTCAGGTCCGATCAGCGCTCAGCGAACATACGGGAGACCAGCTTGTCGCTCACTGTTTTGTCCAGGCTGTCCTCCAAGCCGGGTGTTCTCCAAACATCTGCTTCGTATCCTTCCTCTACTTTGCGAGTAACCCAAATCCCCGCCTGCGCCTCCTGCCACACCCACGCGCCATCCACCCGTGTCAGCGTGGCAGAATCCCTGATGAGGAATGCCACGGTGCCAGGCTCGACCGGCGCCGCTTCCAAAGTCTCACTCAGAACGGTGATCACGAGAACAGCATCTTCGCCCCTTGCTTCTTTCGCGAAGTGAGCGCCGATCTTCGTTTTCGCAGATCGCTGGTTGATTGCTTCTGCAACTGTCTGTGCCAATGCGGCGGGATCGAGATGATGCGATGGAGAGGAGTTCACCACTTCGACCCGAATGCGCCGAACGCCATCGAGCCCACGGCGAATCGGCGGAGGCGGCGGCTCGTGCCGCGGCAACGGCGGCAAAAGGCAAGCACCGGAAGCCAGAATTGCCAACACGCCGGCCAACGTCAGGAGTTTCTTCTTCACCATGCGTTTGCCCCCATCTGTCCGCTCTGCGCGCGCCAGGAACACTATTCGTTCTTATCGGTCTTTGTATCACCCTCTTTTCTGGGAAGAATCGACGGTTGTGACACTTTCTCTCCGATGGCTCCAAAAATCGAAAGTGTCACAAAAGCCAGCAGCATCAATAAGAGCCCCGCCACTGACACCCAGAAAGCAATCATTCCGAGACCGAATAGGAAACCCCCTCCAAACGTAACCGCGCACAGCCCCAGGGAAACTCCAGCGACAATCGCCAGCACCGTGAAGATTTTTGCGAATGGAATCCGATTAGCCAGCCGCTCGAACATTGTGCACCTTTCTTCCCAGAACGAACTCGACAACAAGGCAAAGAATCCCCGTCAGACAGCTCCACTGAATCAGGTTCATACCACCGATCAGCGGCTGCGGTTTCCAAAAATCAACGAGGACTCTCCATCCAAGATAACTCGCCATGAAGATTCTGAACCGTACCCCATCGGGGAGTTTTGATTTTCCGGCCAAAAGGAATCCCAGCAGGATCAAAAACAGAATCTCGTACACCTGCACCGGATGCCGCCCAACGCCATCGCCCAGGTCGACAGCCCATGGCAGCATAGTCGGCTTTCCGAAGGTGTCGTCTGCCAGACCGGCCAGCAGGCAGCCAACACGCCCCACCGCAATCCCCACGCACAACGGCAAGACGAGCAGGTCGCCCGTCCGTTGCCGCATTCCGGTCATCCTCTTCGCGATCAATACGCCTAGCCATCCGCCCATGAGGCCCCCGGCAATCGTCTTTCCTCCCGGCGAGAGCAGCAGTTCCAAAATCCTGCCACTCTTCCATGCCTCCATCACTGTGGGCCATTGTTCTGCGATTCCCAACAACCGGCTCCCGACCAACGCACCCACCGTTGCTGCGGCCAGCACCGTCCAGCGTTGCGGCTCGTCCACCACGTCGCCCTGTCGCCGGCGCAACCATCGAAAAACCGTGAACCCGGATGCATACGCGAGCGTCTCCATCACCGGATGCCAGCCCGGATGAGAACCAATTGGGATCATCGCGCTAGTATAACGGTCGCAAGGCCATGAACTCGCAGCGCGTAGTACACTTTCGAGAGTGTCCCAGTTGTTCGCTGGCTTCACTGATTCGGAAAGCCGGATTCTCGGTTTCAAAGGCGTGAAGCCGCGCGAGCACGGGTATCACTGCGCATCTGCCGTGAGATTCTTGAGATGCATTTCTGGTTCGTACATTCCGGCGAAGTCTCCATTCGCGAGCAGATCGTCACCCAGATCACGTTGGGAGTCCTAAGTGGAGAGCTCGCCCCGGGCGAGCGTCTGCCCAGCACGCGCGAACTCGCGCGCAGGTTTCATCTTCACGCCAATACCGTCAGCACAGCATATCAGCAGCTCGAATCCGATGGCTGGGTGGAGTCACGTCGCGGAAGCGGAGTCTTCGTGCGAGGTCAACGCCCCGTCGCACCTCTTACGAGTCACTCGCCTTCACAGGCGCTGAACCACATCTTCAGCAGGTTCTTGAACTCGGCTCGCAAGCTCGACATTCCCGATACTCAAGTCAAGGATCTGTTGCGCCGGTGGCTCGAGACTCCAACGACAACGCGCTTCTTATTCATTGAACCGAGAGAGCCCCTTCGAGAAATCATTGTCGCGGAGATCCAACAGGCTCTGGACCTACCGGTTTCGGCATGTGGCTCCGGAGATCCAACACTCAAAGATCTTCTGGTCGGAGCAATTCCTCTGGCGCTTCCGAGCAAGGCCGCGACCGTTCGCAGCTTGCTCCCCGCCGGAACGGAATTGATTACTCTTCAAGTTCGCTCCGCGGCGTCCTCGCTTGCCGAAAACCTGCCGGTCCCGTCGGACGCGCTCATTGGGGTCGCCTCTCGATGGCCGGAATTCCTGGAGATGGCGCGAGTCATGCTCATCGCCGCAGGCTTTGCGCCAGAGGCGCTGCTGTTTTGCGACACTGCAATGAACGGATGGCAAGACCGAATCCACGCGGCTGCCGGTGTCGTCTGCGATGTGTTTACAGCGGCTCGCCTGCCTGCGACGGTTCGTGTTGTTACTTTTCCGGTATTGGCAGATGCTGCGATTGAGGACCTAAGGCACCGCGCCCGCGCAATCGCTCCGTGCCCGCCGTCAACGCTCCTGTAAATGCCCGAGAGCTGGGCCAACGGTCTTCCCAATTCCCGCAGAGGCAAGTCGTTCGCCAAGTGGCAGGGCGATTCTCAAAACTCAGCATTGCGAAGCTTGCCGTTCAATGAGTGGCCCTCGGCGAGGTAGAGAACACGGTCAGGCTGGCCGTCGCCGAGAAGAGTGGCACCGGCTGAACCGAAGAAGATGAGCGCCGCGACGCCGGTAGCCGCCGCACACACCGGGCAAGCCGCCGCCAGAACAACCGTACCCCAGATCGACGCACCTAACCCAGCATTGAGCCCGACAACCCACCACCGCCTGAGTTCGTCGTCGCCAGGAAGGACGAGAGCGAGGACCTGCTGTGGCAGGTAGGTACGAGGAGCGCCTATTGCTCGGGAGCAGACGAGTTTTTCCACCGTGAACGACTGAACGTGGCAGGTTTGCCGACGGTCGGGATGATCGAGAGTGTAAACGAGAATAGTGTGTTTGGACGAGCCGCCCGACTGCGCAAAGCTCCAACTGCTATTCGGCTCTTTGGCAGGTGTGACGATGGTCGTCGAGTTCTGGGCGAAAGCGATGGCTGCAGAGGTGAGGGCGATTGCAGAGAAGGTAAGGATGCTGCGAGTGACTTGCTGATACATGGACGGGCTCCTGACTCTTTCGCTGCGTCCATCAGACATCGGGGTGCGCATCCGGTCGACCGGCCTTGTGGCAGTTTCTCAAGTGTCACAACCGGCCCGAATATGCTGCTCGAACCGATTTCCGTCATACGGCCACGGAGGCGCATTTGGGGGAACGGCGTTTTGAGAGACCTCAGTCGCTGTTAAGGAGCGAATTGCCGGCGCCGGCCATGGCGGGAAAGACAAGGCGCAGAGCGACGAGGCTGAGTTGAGAGCCAATCCGGCGCTACGACCGACGCCGGATGGGAAGGACGTTCATCGGCGCCTCCAGCGGCCCGAAAGGCCGCGATATGACGTGATCGGACGCATACAGACCGAGGCGCGGTTCCACAGCTCAAAGCCTGCTTGCAAGCGATCCGCATCGCTTCAGCCGTCTTCCAGGCGGGATCGGCGTTTGTCGGGAGTAAAGCGACAGGCGATCGAACAACAAGAGAAAGTAGTCCAGATCTGACAGGCTCTCGCCGGCTGGAAGTGGTGAGGGCCGTTTGCAGCGAATCATTTGCCGGCGAGGCCAATTTCAAGCAAGCGGGACTTCTCCTCAGTTATTGCGCAGGGCGATCATGGGGTTGATGCGGGAGGCTCTGCGAGCGGGAATGTGGCCGGCCAGCAGAGCGACGGTGCCGATGAGAAGAACCATGGCGGCAAATGTCATGGGGTCGGTGGGCGCGGTGTCGAAGAGCAATGCGGCGATGGCGCGAGAGAGGAAAAAGGAAGCGACTGCGCCCAGAGCAATTCCGATGAGGGCCAGACGGAGAGTTTTGACGATAATGCTGAGCTGCACGTGGGATGTGGTTGCGCCGAGAGCCATGCGGATGCCGATCTCCTGGGTGCGCTGGGTGACGGAGTAGGAGATGACGCCGTAGATGCCGAGGGCGGCGAGCAGAAGGCCGAGACTGGCGAACGAGGCTACCAGCATCACGAAGAAACGGCGCGGGGAGCTGGCGTGATCGACGAGCATCTGGATCGGCTTGAACTCGTTGGCGGGCTGCTTTGGGTTGATCTCGCGCAGGACGGTCATGACGGCCGATGCGAGTGAGGCGGGCGGGAGCTTGGTGCGAATGACGAGATTGGCTCCCATGGGGCCGAATTGCGGGGCGTTTTGAGCAAGGTACATTTGCCATCCGGCATTCGTCTCCGCATTGGTTTCATGCACGTCGGCGACAACGCCAATGACCTGGGCAAGCCGGCTGCTGCCGCTGATCTCGGCTATCTTTCCCACTGCGTCCTGGCCGGGCCAGATGTGGCGGGCGACCGTCTGGTTGACGATGACCGCGCCCAAGGTCTTGTTTGTATCGTCCCAGGTGAGGTCGCGGCCAGCAACGATGCGCATACCGATGGCATGGAGGTAGCCGGGAGTGACGACGTAGACGAAGGTGTCGGGGAGTTCGCCCTGCTTTTTGAAGTCCCATCCCTTGGGTGCAATGCCCCAACTGCGGTTGGTGCTCATGGGCAGGCTGTCGGTGATGCCGGCGGTTTCAATGCCAGGAATCTGTTCGATGCGCTGAATAACCTGCTGCAGAATCACGCCGCGCTTGACCGGATCGTTGCCATCGTCGTAGCTGATGCTGATGGCGGCGGCATGGCTGGGTTCAAAGCCCAAATCGACATCGAGGACACGCAGGAAGCTGCGCAAAAGCAGTCCCGCGCCTACGAGCAACACACAGGCTAGGGTGATCTCGGAGACGACCAGCATGGAGCGCACGCGGTCGTGCCGTTTACTCTGTCCGGATGCCAGGCCGCTATCGGTGAGGGCGGATTGCAGATTGCCGGAGGCCAGCCGGATGGCGGGCGCCAGACCAAAGAGAACCGAGGCGACAACGGCGATGAGGAACGTCCAGGCGAGGGCTGCGCCGTCGATGCGCAGGCTGCTGAGCAGCGGCAGGGCGATGGATCCCTGATGAGCGAGCCAGGTGATCACTGCGAAGGCCATGCAGAGCCCAAGGACAGCCCCAGAAAGGGAGAGAACAAGGCTTTCGGTGAGGAGCTGGCGGACAATTCTTCCTCTGCCTGCGCCAAGGGCTGTGCGCATGGCGAACTCCTTGGCGCGGGCGGCGGCACGGGCCAGGAGCAGGTTGGAGAGATTGACGCAGACGATGAGCAGGATCATCCCGACCGCGCACCAAAGGACGATAAGCGACTGGCGCAGCTTGCCGCTGACGAAATCTCTGAGGCCGAATAGCCGGGCATCGTATCTGCCGCCCCAGTCGGGATGTTTGTTGTTGAACGCAAGCTTGGGGAAGATGGAATCGGCTTCCACCTGGGCCTGCCCGAGGGTGACGCCAGGCTTGAGGCGGCCGACCAGCGCCATGGTGTTGCCCCAGTCTTCCATGTCGGAAAGGATGGCGGGGCCGAATAGATCGGCTTTTGCGCCGGGAGAGAAGACTGAGCCGAAGTCAAACGTGTCCGGCAGCACGCCAACGATGGTGGTCTGTGTGCCGCTAAGGTTAATGGTCTGGCCCACGATGCCGGGGTTGGCGCCGAATTGCCGCTTCCAGAAGGGGTAGCTGAGCAAGGCGACAGAGCGGCTGTTTTTGAGCGTTTCTTCGACAGTGAAATTGCGGCCGAGGATCGGGGTGACGCCGAGGGTGGGGAAGAAGTTTCCTGCAACCAGGAGGCCGGTGATGGGTTGCGGCTGACCCGTGCCCATGAGCTTCACGTTGTCAGGGCCGGAGAAGGCGAAGTAACCCGTGATCTGCTGGAAGGCCTGAGTCTGCCGCTGAAATGACTGCATGGCGTCGGTGGAGTAGGTCATGCTGGAATCGCCGCCCTTGGGGTCCTTCTGGTGGATGCGGGCCAGTTGCTGCGAATCGGGGAAAGGCAGCGGGCGGAGCAGCAAGGTGTTGACCACGCTGAAGACGGCTATGTTGGCGCCGATGCCGAGGGCAAGTATCAGGATGGCGACGAGGGTGAAGCCGCGATCGCGGCCGAGGGTACGGAAAGTGTAGCGGAGATCCTGGAGAAGAATGTCGAGTTTCATAAGTCCTCGCGCCTCGCGTTGTTTGTCTTTCGCCAGGTCGATGCCGCCGAAGCGCATGAGTGCCTGGCGGCGGGCCTCCAGAGGGGTGAGACCGCGCTGGATGTTTTCCTCAATGGCCATCTCGATATGCGCGGCAATCTCGGCTTCGAGATCCGCGTCAAGCGGAGGCTTATCAAAGAAGCAACGGATGCGTTCCAGGGTTCGCCGCAGTGCGCTCATTAGACGCTGCCTTCCGGAGTCATGGCGAGCACGCGGCCCATAACGTCAGATAATCGCTGCCAGTATGCGGCATCCTTTTCAAGCTGCTTTCGGCCGCTGCGGGTGATGGAGTAAAACTTGGCCTTGCGGTTGTTATCGGAGGTGCCCCACTCGGCGTCGATCCAGCCGCGCTGCTGGAGACGGACGAGGGAGGCGTAGATGGTGCCCTGGTTGAGAAGGACTTGGTCTCCGCTGGCCTGCTCAATGCGGCGGGCAATGCCGTAGCCATGCTGCGCGCCAATGGCGGCCAGGGTTTGCAGGACCATTAGGTCCAGGGTGCCTTGCAAGAGATCGAGTTTGGATTCGCCCATTTTTCCGGCTCCTGTGTTCATGCCACATAAGTATGGCACAGAATGTGTGGGATTACCACAGGAGAGATCGACACGTACGCTGATCGCCGGCAGGGTCAGTCCACTGGGCAGTGCTGCTGATACAAGCCGTCAGTTCGTCGTAAAGCTCAGCACGGCGCCCGAAGTCGTCCCCACCGCATTCGACGCGACCGCCTGGAAGTAATAGGTGGTCTTCGTTTTCAAGCCGGTCAATGTCGCGGCCACCGCGGAGGACGTTGTTCCCGTCAGCGGACCATTCTTGGTCGTGTTACTGATCAAGGAGGTCTTGCTGGTTCCCCAGGCAAACCAGTACTGAGTTGTGGCATTGTTCGCAATCACGGTTCCATTCAGCGTCGCGCCGGAGGTGCTCTGACTGGTGGCAGCCCTGGTGGTGACTGTGGGCGTTGTGGCCAACGTGTAGGCTCCTGCAGCTACCGCGCTCTGCGAGTACCCGGTTGCGACCGCGATGGCTTCAAGGGTCTCCGTCGCAGACACTTTGATCGGGCCGGTGTATTTGGTCGAGGCGGTCGTCGGCGAGGCGCCATTGGTGGTGTAGTAGATCGTGGCCCCTGCCGTTGTGTCGGCGATGGTCACCGATTGGGCCGAGGTGTAGGTCCCCGCGGTGGGTGAGAAGGTGGGTGTCGCCGTGACTTTCATGATGGTGTAGGTAGCTGTGGCGACGGGGCTGTTGGTGTAGCCGGAAGCGACGGCAATGGTTTCGATGGTCTCTGTCGCCGAAACCGTGATGGGTGCGGTGTACTTGGTCGAACTGGAGGTCGGCGTGACGCCGTTGGTGGTGTAGTAGATGGTCGCGCCCTTGGTATTGTCGTTGATGATCACGGTTTGAGCAGAAGTATACGTGCCCGCTGCTGGGCTGAAGGAAGGCGCCGCCGCGAAGGGAAGATTGATGGTGTAAGCTGCCGAGCCGACTGCGCCGCTCGAATATCCAGAAGCCGTTGCGATTGCCTTGATGGTCTTCGTTGCGCTCACCGAGATCGGACCACTATAAACAGTCGATGAGCTGCTCGGCGTGCTGCCATCGGTCGTGTAGTAAATCGTGGCGCCCGCAGTTGCATCGTTAATGGTTACGTTCTGGATGGAGGTATAGGTTCCGCCAGCCGGAGAGAAGGAAGGCGTGGCTGTCGGCCGGTTGATAGTGTACGTAGCCGAGGACACCGCGGACGCGGAATAGCCCGTTCCCACCGCAATGGCTTCAAGCGTCTCCGTTGAACTCACCGAGATAGCGCCCGTGTACTTCGTCGAGCTGGTTGTGGGCGGGGTTCCATTGGTGGTGTAGTAGATCGCCGCCTCAACCGTCGTGTCGGAGATGGTCACCGATTGGGTCGAGGTGTAGGTCCCCGCGGCGGGTGAGAAGGTGGGTGTCGCCGCGACTTTCATGATGGTATAGGTAGCTGTGGCGACGGGGCTGTTGGCGTAGCCGGAAGCGACGGCGATGGCTTCGATGGTCTCTGTCGCCGAAACCGTGATGGGTGCGGTGTACTTGGTCGAACTGGTCGTTGGCGTGGTCCCGCTGGTCGTGTAGTAGATCGCAGCGCCTGCGGTCGTGTCGGTGATGGTCACAGTGCGGGAGCCCACGTAGGTTCCTCCCGCCAGGCTGAACGCCGGAGTTGCAACAGGCGAAAGGAATGTTACCTTACGAATGCGAAAGTTGGCTTGGTCGGCGAGATAGAGATTGCCCGACGAATCCAACGCAAGCCCCTGCGGGTCGTAAACCTCGGCTATGGTTGCCGAACCGCCGTCACCGAAATACCCTGGGTAGCCGTTGCCTGCGGCCTTGGTGATGATTCCTGTGCTCGCATCGACCTTACGAACTGCCGCTCTGCCGTTTGAAATGTAGAGATCGCCAGCGGCATTGACCGCGACTCCCTGTGGAGAAAGGGGCGCGCTGGTGGCCGGGCCGCCGTCTCCGCTGATTCCATAGCGAAGACCGTTGCCTGCTACCGTCGTGATGATTCCGCTTGCGGCCGTCACCTTTCTTACGCGCCCGTTGTAAATATCACAGATATACAGGTTGCCTACGGAGTCGATTGCCAACTGGCCGGGGTAACTCAGCTGCGCGCCGATAGCCGGCCCGCCGTCCCCAATGGAACCAGAATTCTGACTTCCAGCCCCTCCGGCGACGGTTGAGATGATGCCCGTAGTGGCGGACACCTTTCTTACCTCATCGTGATACGTATCCGCGATGTAAAGATTCCCGCTGCTGTCGAGCGCGAGTCCACCGGGGGAATAGAGATATGCAGCGGTTGCCGGCCCACCATCGCCAAGCGCAGTTGAATTGAAGCCCGGCTGGTTATAGACTCCGGCCATGGTTGAGATTACGCCCGTGGATGCAGAGACTTCTCGAACGACGTCGTTATTGGAGTCGGCAATGAACACATTCCCCGAGCCATCCACCGCGATGCCCAGTGGTTGGTCGAGCTGCGCGGCGGTAGCAGGTCCGCCATTGCCTCCGTAACCCACCGTGCCATTGCCGGCAAAGGCAGATATATCTCCACTGGAAGCCGAGACCTTCCATACCATGTTGTTGCCCAAGTCAGTGAAGTAGAGATTGCCTGCCTTATCCGTCGCCACGCTCGAAGGATAGCCAATGCTTGCGCTGGTTCCCTGCGCACTTGCTCCAGACGAGCCGTACACTCCGTTCCCCGCAACGGTGGAGATCGTTGCGCTTGGTGGCATGGTGATGGTGTAGGTAGCGCTGGCGGCAGCACTGGCCAGATAACCTGGAGCGACTGCTATCGCATTGATCGTTTCAGTCCCCGTGACATTGATCGGTCCGTTGTAACCTGGGGAGATGGTGCTCGGAGCCGTACTGCCAAAAGAGACATAGACCAAAGCTCCCGGAGTGGCGTCCGTAATGGTGACGGTCTGTGGAGTTGCATACGTTCCTGTCGCGATGCTGAATGTGGGCGTCGCGGTTTTTTTCGTGGGTGCCGCACCAACTGTCACTTCGCGAATTCGGAACGAACTTGAATCGCTGATGTACACATCACCGGCGCTACCCACCGTCACGCCATTTGGATAGCAAAGGCCTGCGCTCGCTGCGGGGCCGCCATCGCCGCTCAAGGGATTGCACACGCTGCCGTTACCGGCCGCGGTAGTGATGATTCCGGTGCTCCCCGTCACCTTGCGAATCGCGCCGTTGTTTGTATCGGCAATATACAGGTTCCCCGAGTTATCCACGGCAACTGACGAAGGATAGTTGAGCGTCGCCCTGGTGGCAGGCCCGCCGTCTCCCGAGTAGCCGCCCTGGTAGTATGTGGAACCAGTCCCGGCGACAGTAGTAATCACGCCCGTGGCCGCTGTCACCTTTCGGACGACTTGGGCATATACGCACGAGAAGTAGAAGTTGCCGCTCCCATCGACGGCGATTCCCTCCGGGGATTCCAGGTCCGCGCTTGTGGCGGGCCCATTGTCCCCTGTATTTCCAAATTGTCCGGTTCCGGCAATCGTGGTGATGACTCCGGTTCCAACTGCTACCTTTCTTATCTTATCGTTGTATGTATCGGCAATCAATAGATTGCCGGCGCCATCGATGGCAAGGCTTGTGGGATAGGACAATTCTGCGCTGGTCGCCGCGCCGTTGTCGCCGCTGTAGCCACTGGTTCCATTCCCCGCGATCGTGGTGATGACTCCACTGGACGCTGATACTTTGCGGATGACGCTATTGTTGTAATCTGCAATGTAGAGATTGCCCTTACTGTCGACCGTGACACTGGACGGGAAGCTGAGTTGCGCGCTGGTTGCCGCGCCATGATCGCCGCTGTAGCCTGGAGTGCCATTTCCGGCAACTGTCGTGATCGCCTTTGTTCCCGAAGCCACCTTGCGGATCACCTGGTTGTATGTGTCGGCAATATAAAGATTCCCGGCGCTGTCCAAAGCAGTCTGACCGGGAGAGCCCAGTTCGGCAAGTGTTGCTGGCCCTCCGTCCCCGCTCCAACCCGGGGTTCCGTTTCCGGCGACGGTGTAAATCAATGGAGTAGAGGAAGAGTCAATGATATATTGGGCGGTTGCCGGCGTGCTCATCGAGTGGCCGGGTGCAATTGCTGTGGCTACGATGGTCTCAGAGGTGGAAACGGTAATGGGCCCGGTGTACTGTGACGAATTCGCGGTGGGCAGCGTACCATTCGTCGTGTAATGAATGGTCGCGCCAGTCACTGAGTCGGAGATCAATATTGTCTGCGCGCTTTGATAACCGCCGGGGGCAACAGAAAACGCCGGCGCGGGTGCAGCAGGCAGGCTCATTTTGTAGGTGGCAAGTAACAAGTCGCTCTGCTGATACCCAGTCTCGGTGGCATAGGCCTCGATCGTTTCCACGCCGCCTTCAGTGAGCTGAATGGGGCCCGTGTACTGCACAAACCCAGTGGTATTCACCGCGCCCCAAGCCGAATAATAAATGGTCGCGCCGGGGATCGATTCGCTGAGCTTGATGGTTTGCACCGTGGTGTAGGTCCCCGCAGCGGGCGAAATCACAAGCGGAACGAGGCCAGCGGTAAGCGCAGTGGTAGCGGAAACGCTTGAAGGATAATGGCTGTCTCCCGCGTAGCTCGCCTCCACATTGTGCGTCCCCACCCCTACAGGCGCTATATTTTGGACGGAAGCGCTTGCCGTCTCTGTGGGCTCGGTCAACAGGATCGAGACGGTGGTTGCGTTCTTGGTCAGCATGGCCAGATCGGGAACACCGTCGCTATTGAAGTCTGCCAAAACTATTTGGAAGGGGCCAAGCCAATCTTGGCTTACGGCAGGAGTGGTTGCAGTGACGGTAAATGTGCCGTCCCCTGCACCTGCCAGAAGAACGATCCGATCGTTGTAGTTGTTGACGCCTGCAAGGTCAACCTTGCCGTCGTTGTTGAAGTCCCCCACCGTAAGGCTATAGAGCTCGCTGGGAACAGAGATCGGGCTGGCCGCAGTTTCCTTGAATGTTCCATCACCTGCGCCCAGAGCGATTTCAACGCCATTCAAGTCGGAAAATGCCAAGTCGAGAACGCCGTCTCCATTGAAATCTCCGACGGCTATGGAAGTTGGGAAGTAGTCCAGAGTGAAAGACGTCGGCAGGGAAGTAAATGTCCCATCCCCTTTGCCGAGGAAGATGACCGGGCTGGAACCGTCTTCGAAGTATTTTGTTATAACAATATCCGGGATGCCGTCGCCGTTGAAGTCTCCCGTTGCAATTTGTCCAAAATCCGCGGTCGGTGCAAGGTTTGGTCCTGCGGCGTTGAAGGTTCCGTCGCCCTTGCCAAGCATGATGGTCACTCCACCGGGGGCTATGTAGTCGCCCACAACGGCAATATCCATCTTGCCATCGCCGTTAAAGTCGGCGGCAACCATCGATCCCATGACTCCATCGCCACCCACCATACCCTGGTTAAACACGGTGCCGGTTTGCGGGGCACCAAATGTCCCGTCCCCTTTGCCCAGCAGCGTTGTGACGTAGCTGATAGAGTAACCATTCCAACTCAGTACAGCCAGGTCCGTTTTGCCGTCGCCGTTGAAATCGGCGCCAATCATCGTTGGATAGTTCTGGGCGCCGGTCACCTGAATGGTTGGACCAGCCGTAAACGTACCGTCCCCTTTCCCAGAAAGAATTGTGACCGTACTTGAGGCGTTGTAGACGCTCCCGACGGAAAGCACCGCCAGGTCTGGAATGCCATCGCCGTTGAAGTCTCCCGTTACCTCAGAAATCGTAGCCGCAGCAGTGGCGGGTGTTTGCGAAATCAACCATCCCGAGCCCGCAACGCTCGATCCAAGCGTCGCCGTGGCCAGGGTCGCGTTTCCAAAGCTCGTATCCAGAAAGGACACGCTGCCCGTGGGTGGCGCCGACCCTCCAAATCCGGTAACAGTTGCGTTCAGCGTGTAATTCCCGGCGAACCCACTCGCCGAGATTGTCGTTGCATCGGCATAAATAATGCTCTTGGCTGGTCCGACCGTGAGTGCCGACGCGGCCGATGGACTGGTCAAGCCGAAACCATTCTCAATGAACTCTGCCTTGTAGCTGTGCGCACCTGCACCAGGCACAAACTTCAACGCCGCTGTCCCGGCGCTGTTCAGGGCAGTGGTCCCGAGCAGATGAATGTCCGTGCAGGAGGTCGCTGATGCATCGCAGAAGTTCACCTGACCGGCAGTTACGGGACTTGCTCCAGTAGCGACGGTCGCGGTAAGTGTCACCACAGTTCCGGGAGAGACGGACGAGACGGACGCTCCTCCGGATGTGACCTTCAGGGCTGTGGTCGTGGCCGATGGCGCTCCCCATAACGCGATGGTTCCGGAGGTGCTGGAGGTGTAGTGTGAGTCCCCGGGATAACTGGCGTCTGCGAGGTGTTGACCCGCGACGGCGATGGACACAACCGCCGATGCAGTTGCGGTCTCCGTGGGCTGGGTCAGCGAATCGATAACCGTTCGGGAGTTTCCATCCTGGGTCAGCACGTCCGGCCAGCCATCCCCATTGAAGTCTGCAACCACAAGATCGCCGCTGAAATCGTAATCGTAGGAGAGAGTTGCAGGCGTCTGAACGAAGGTCCCGTCGCCGTTTCCAAACAATATCCCGGCCGAAGTGGTATTCGGGACGCTGTACACAATATCCGGGATTCCATCCTGGTTGAAATCTCCGATCGCCAGGTTGCCTGTCTTCAGGTTTGCATTCGGGCTTGAGGGCGCCTCCGTGAACGAGCCATCCCCATTGCCGAGGAAGACTGTCAGGTCATAAGTGCCAGGAGCTCCGAACACCAGGTCGGGAAAACCGTCATTGTTTACATCTGCAATTACGGGAGTGGCTTCGCCCGCCTGGGGAACGTTCGCCGCGGAGGTAAATGTACCATCGCCTTTGCCCAGTAGAATGGCAATGCCGCTCGATCCAACGCCGCCTAGCACCAGATCGACATTCCCGTCGTCGTTGAGGTCGGTGGGAAGGATCGAGTTGGCGACCGAGGCCAGGGACGTTGTGGAGGATGCTTGGGTAAAGGTACCGTCGCCGTTACCGAAGAAGATCACGACCTGTCCGGCCAACGAAGTTGAAGAAGCTTCCTGTACGACGATCAGATCCGCATTGCCGTCCCCATTCATGTCGGCCGCGGTAATCGCGGTAGGGTTATAGCCAATGGCGAGACTGGAACCTGCAGCGATAAACGTGCCATCGCCATTGCCGAGGAAGATCGTTATGGTGTTGCTCGGCGCGTAGTAGCTCCCGTCAATGGCAGCCACATCGGGAATTCCATCGTTGTTGAAATCGCCCACGATGAATGTTCCGGTTTCGCTGTAAGGCCCGAAGGGAGTACCCGCGACCGTGAAAGTTCCGTCTCCCTTGCCGAGCAGCACATCATACGTGCCGAAGTAATCCTTGACAAACAAATCTGGAATTCCGTCCCTATTCAGGTCCGCTACGGCGTAAGAGACGCCAGCAATGCTGGGGGCGCTGGTGCTCACGTTTGTCCAGCCCACGCCGCGTGTGGCGCTGCCGAGCGTTCCCCTGCCAAGGACCGCATTTCCGTGGTTCGTGTCCAGAAACGAGACAGTACCAGTGGGCGGGGCAGTATTCCCCGTTTCCGTCACGGTGGCTGAAAGTGCATACGCTCCCCAGCTTCCTGTCTGATTGATTGTTGCCGCAGTCGTGAGTGGGGGAATGGCGCCAGTCGCCGCCAGCGCCGATGCCCCCGATGTGCTGCCAGCTGCTTTCTTCGTCCCGGGAAACACAGCCTTGTAGCTATGCTTCCCAATCCCCGGACGGAACTTCATGGTCGCCGTGCCCGCACCGGTCAACTGCACGGTTCCGAGCAAATGAATATCCGTGCAAGATTTTGCCGAGGCATCGCAGAAGTTCACCTGGCCGGGCGTCACTGCTGTCGTTCCGGCCCGCACGTTCGCTGTCAGTGTCACCACACTACCGGAGGCCACCTGGGTCACCGCGGCACTGCCCGACGTTACCGCAAGAGTAGTGGTCGTTGCAGCTTTGGTCTGTGCCAGCGAGGGGCTCCATCCGCCACTCATGGCAACCACCATGGCTGCGCACCAGACCGTGAGCCATGTGTGCTTTTGGCAGGGTCCGGACTGATTGAAGTTGAACCAAGACAGTGCATTCCAGCAGACGCGCGAAGAAACAGAGTTCATAATAGCCTCGAAAGATGCGATGGAAATCATCTTGCCTAATAGCAGTGTGCAAACAAGCTTTTCGCAGGACCAGTGGCAGAGCCCGGGAATTCGCAAGTTTCCAAAGAATGATTGGCTGGAAGGCGGTCTCGATGATACCATGCCAGCGTTTCGTTCGAGTGCGTTTCTACGGTGGCTTCAGCACTTAAGTTCTGCGCACGTGGGCGCTCTGCCGGAAATGAAGCTAGACGTTCTTCCCTTCGAAATTGGTTAAAAACCTTGCTGAGCCAAAGTCTGGCGCTGGTCGGCCGTGTCCTCGCATTTCGCGCGGCCAGAGAGGTACGGGCCGTGCTCGAGTTCATACCAGGTTTTCCGAACCCGCATCGTTCCTGGCTGTAGTCGTTTCATCTCGGTCAGGCGCTGAGCCCACATAAAGGACACTTCGGACGGGGATTGCTTTGAGAATTTTATTGCTATCATTGCGTCCATCCGGTGCTGTGATTTCTACGCAAGGCTCGTATGCTGGCGCTGCCTTTGTATCTGGTCCCGTTACTAGTTCATGGTTGGCTGCGTGATTCGCTGGGGACGATGTGGGGTGAATGGTCCGCCTGTCGGACTGTTAGGTCGATCCGGGTGACAACGCGATTGTGGCGTTGGAAGGTCGACCCAATCTCAAGATCGACATGGGTGAGTCTGAGCTGTGCCGGCGCATGTTGCTTCGCACTACCAACGTGTCCTGACCCTCGATCGCGCGGCCAAGGGATATTCGCGGTGGTCTTCGACTCGCAATGACTCGCAGGGCGAAAATGGAGACGGCAGCCAGTGCGACGATCCACGAGCGACGCCTCATGGGAGAGTCTCCCGCTGAGCCTTCACTGCTTCAGGAGCTACATACAGCTACGGCCCGGCATCGCTGCCGGGCCGTTTTTAGTCCTTAGTCCCTAATCCCTTTGTCCCTGCGTCTCAGATCCGCATGGGCATCAGCACATAGCGGTACTTGTACTCGGCGTCCGGGTCTTCGGGGCGCATCTGGCCGGCGGATTGGGAATCCTTGAACTCCAGCCGGACCTCGCCTTCGTTGCCCAGGGCCTTGAGGAAATCCAGAATGTAGCCGGAGTTGAAGCCTACGGCGATGGGGTCGCTGGAGTAGGGCGTATCGATGGTGTCTTCGCTCTCGCCGGACTCGGTGGAGCTGGAGCTGATCTTCAGCTCGTTGCCTTCCAGGCGCAGGCGGATGGCGCCGGAACGCTCGTCGGCGAACTGGGCCACGCGCTGGATGGCCGCAGACAGCTCACTGGACCGCACCACGGCGAACTTGGTGTTGTCGCGGGGCATAACAGCTTCGAAGTTGGGGAACTGCCCGGAGAGCTTGCGGGTGCTCAGGGTGCGATGGCCCACGCGGAAGAACAGCATATGCTCGTCGTCGGCAAACTCCACCTTTTCGACTTCGGTGTTGTTGAGCAACTGCTGCAACTCCTGGAGGGCCTTGCGGGGGATGAGAACGCGCTTCTCGCCGCTGATGCCTTCGAGAGTCTCATTGGGCTTTTCGACGTAGGAGAGGCGGTGGCCGTCGGTGGCAACCATGGCCAGCGACTCGGCCTTGATGACCAGCAGGGCGCCGTTCAGCGTATAGCGCGATTCTTCGTTGGAAATGGCGAAGATGGTGCGGGCAATCAGCGTCTTGAGGGCCAGGGTGGAGATGCTGGTAACGGCGATGGTGGGGAACTCGGGCACCACGGGATAGTTGGCCCGCGCCATGCCGACCATCTTGGTGTTGGAGCGGCCGGAGCGGATCTGCACCCAATGGTTGTCCAGCAGCTTGATGGAAATGTCTCCGTCCGGCAGCAGCTTGATGTAGTCGTAGAGCTTGCGGGCGGGAATGGTGCAGGAGCCGGCCTTCTTCACCTTGGCCTCGGCGCTGGTGCGGATGGCCTGGTCCAGATCGGTGGCGGTGATGTTGAGCCGGTCACCCTCGGCTTCGATGAGAAAGTTCGACAGAATCGGAATGGTGGTCTTGCGCTCCACCACGCTCTGTGTCGCAGTGAGCTCCTTTAACAGCTCCTGGCGGCTTACGGTAATCTCCATCGCTGCCCCCTGCGCGGCCGGCTTCTCCACTTCAGTTTCGACGATCGACATGAACCCACCTTCGCTTTTGACCTACTCGGAATAACCCGATTCAAGCGGATTCCGCGCTGGCCACACTGTACAACACATGGCTGGTTTGCGGAAACTGCTGTCTTTTCTTCTTCTTGATTGTATTCACCCGCGGCTTGGGCTGCGCGTGGAAAACAGGGTTGCTTCTCTGGATTCCTGGCTTCTTTCCCTGTGGCGGCCGGGAAGAAGACGCCTGGGGGAGAGGAATCCTGTGGCGGGGGCGGTTTTGCGGCTGCGCCCCGCAGGGGTGCGACGGGTAGTAGGAAAAGGATAAGAAAGTAATAGAAGAGCTAGTAGTACCCGTAGTTGCCGCCGGAAAAGTGGAAATGTGGCCGAAATGATGACGGCAGTGAGGGTTAAGAGATGGTCCTGTTTTCCAAAACCGGGCTGTGCAAATCAGGAGTTTTGGATATGTGGGCAGGAAGGGGGTGAGAAGCGCCCCTGGTTTCCCACGGTTCCCACAGGCAGGTCGAAATGGCCTGTGCAAAGCGGCCGGTTTATGTGAAAAGGGAGTCCGCGAGCGCGCCAGGCAAGGGTTCGAAAGAAACCGTTGATCCACAGCGGACGGGGCTTCCACAGCTTGCACAGCGGAGCGAATGGGTGTGGATTTGGGGTGCGTAATTCGAGGCCAGGCAGTTCAAGGTTGTTCGAGTTCCGCAAGGCGGCAAGTTGCATAGAAAGATTCCCAATCCAGCACCGGGGTTGCAGCCAGGGGCGTTTTCGTGGGTGAGGCTGGGAAGCGGGCTCCTACACTGGTGCAGGGAAGGGGCATTGGGGGGATGGGAATCGAAATAGGACGCCTGGAAGCTCAACTGCTGCAGATGTCTCTGGATGGCGCGCCGGGGCGGGATTTTTGCGAGGCCATCTCCGAGCTGGCCAATACCGGGCGCTTCAGGCAATTGCGCGATGTGCTGCCGGGCATTGTGTATGACGAGTTGTGGGCGCGCTACCAGCAGGACGCCGCGGCCTTTGTTGCCGGCTGGAAGATGCTGGCGCATGAGATGCGGCAGGGCTTTGTGCAGCACGCTCGGCAGCGGCTGACCTCTTTGACGCGGTTGCAGCAGGCGGGCGGCGGCGCGGCTACGCCGGCCTGGCAGGAGATTCAGCGGGCGCTCGACGCCCAGCAGAACGACCTGCTGCGGGCCGCTTTCGCCCAGGAACTGCTGGAGTTGGTGGAACCCGCGGTGGTGAGGGCGACGCACCTGCGGGAGTGCGTGGTGGAGGCGCCCAGCTCGGAAGAGGCCGACCGCTACCTGGACGAAGCCACACGCTGTTATTTCTTTGGGCTGTTCACAGCCTGCGCGGTGATGTGCCGGTCGGTGCTGGAGGAGGCCATCAAGCAAAGGCTGCCGGCGGGGCTGAACCGGCTGGTACAGACCCGTTACCGCAATACCGCAACCCTGGGCAACCTGTTGCACGAGGTGAACAACAACCTGAGGATGACCGGGTTCGATGCCGATTTTCCGCGCCTGGCGAATGCGGTGAACGATAGCGGCAAGAAGGCCGTGCACCAAGGGCTGCTCTCAGAGGATGAGGCGCGCAGCTGCCTGCAGGATGCCCGCGAAGCGCTGGAGTTGCTGTTGCGGAAATGAGCGCCGTCCCACGCGGGTTGGGACTTGGCTTTTATACTTGGGTTACATGTCGTACCAAGCCGCCATCGATGAACTGAATGCCATGGCGCCGGAGCTGTTTACGCGGCCCGGCCAGCCACGGCGCAAATTCTCGCTCGACGAGATTGGGATGCTGCTGGGAGCGCTGGGCGATCCGCAGCGCCGGCTGCGCTCCGTCTTGATTGCCGGGACCAACGGAAAGGGCTCGACGGCTGCCACGCTGGCATCCATCCTGACCGCCTCCGGGGTGCGCACCGGCCTTTACACGTCGCCGCACCTGGCGCGGGCCAACGAGCGCATTCGCCTGGACGGCGTGGAGATTGAGGACGACGCCTTTGCCTCGCTCTACTTTCGCGTTCATGACACCGCGCAGCAGTTGGTGCTCAATGGCAAGCTGCCGCAGCTTCCCAGCTTTTTTGAGGTTCTGACCGCGCAGGCCCTGCTTTACTTTGCCGAGGCCCGGGTAGAGCTGGCGGTGCTGGAGGTGGGGATGGGCGGACGGCTGGATGCCACCAACATCGTCGATCCGCTGCTTTCGATCATCACCGACATCTCCCTGGACCACACGGAGTGGCTGGGCTCGACCATCGCCGCCATTACCCGCGAGAAGGCGGGCATTCTGCGCCGTGGAGGCACTCTGATCACCCTGCCGCAGCATCCTGAGGCCAACCAGGCGCTGGGCGAAATGGCGGCCGAGCTGAACGTGCGCGGAGTGAGCGCGACGAGCTGGATGCCTCCCGCGGGCGTCGGGACCGTTGAGCCCTATACGGTCGAGGCGCTGGGCCTTCCGGTCGAGGTCGCTTCGCCACTTTCCGGGGCTCATCAGCACCGGAATGTGGCGCTGGCCATTGCGGCGGCTGTGGAACTGGCGGGCGCGCATGGCTTTCCGGTCACACCGGCCTCGATCGCCGCGGGCGTCCGCCAGACGCGCTGGCCGGGACGGCTGGAACGTATTGAAAGTAAAGGCGCGGAGTGGGTTCTGGACGTGGCTCACAACCCGGCCGGCGCCTGGGCGCTGCGCGCTGGGTTGAGCGGCATTGAGGCGAGCCGCACCGAAAGCCAGAGACCGCGAACGCTGATCTTCAGTTGCTTGCGCGACAAGCCGCTCGCGGAGATGGCGCAAATCCTCTTTCCGTTGTTCGAGCAAGTGATCTTCGCGCCCATCCACTCCGCGCGGGCCGCGGCGACAGGCGATATGGTGGCCGCGGCGCAGGCGACAGGAACATCGGCGTTGGCGGCGGATTCGGTTGGGGAGGCCCTGAAACTGGCGGCGGAGCGGTCACAGGGTGGAGTGATCGTGGTCTCCGGATCGGTGTACCTGGTCGGCGAGGCGCGGTCGCTGCTGCTGTCAGGAGAGGCCGCATGACGAAGCGCCGTCCCGACCCGCTGCCCTGGATCTACCGCTGGCGCACCAACCTGGTGCAAACGCCGCTGTTCGCCGTGATCACGGCGGTCTTTGGAAGCCTTGCGCTGCTGGTTTCGCTGGTGGACAAGAAGGGCAACGTGCAGCATCGCATCGCCCGGGTCTGGGCACGAGGTTGCGTGTGGGCCTCGGGCGCGAAGTTGACGGTGCGCGGGGCGGAGAATCTGCGCAAACACCCGGGTTGCGTGCTGGCCGCCAACCACACCTCCTATATGGACACACCGGTGGTGTTTGCATCACTTCCGGTGCAATTCCGCATCCTCGCAAAGAAGGAATTGTGGCCTATACCGTTCATAGGATGGTACTTAAACAGGTCAGGGCAGATTCCGATCGATACCGCGAACCCGCGCGCGACGCTCTCCAGCCTGGGCGCTGGCGCCAGGGCGCTGCGCTCAGGGATGCCGGTGTTTGTCTTCCCCGAGGGCGGCAGGACAGCGGACGGCGAGCTGCGGCCGTTCCTCTCCGGCGCGGCTTACCTGGCCATCCGCGCGCAGGTTCCCCTGGTGCCGATCGCGCTGAGCGGTGTCTATGATTTGCTTCCGATTCACACCCATCACTTTTTCCCGGTTCAACTCACGCTGACCGTGGGCGAGCCGATTGTGACCACGGGAATGAATCTGCGTCAAACCGAGGAGCTGACCGCGCGGCTGCGGGCGACCATCGACAAGTTGCGGCAACCGCAGGGGAAAAGGCCGGCGGCCGAGGTGGAGATGGGGACGGTGGGTACCGAGGTTTGATGCCTTCAGAGGTACCCCCTATCGCAATTGCGGCGTCTGTCATTACACTGTTGCTTCCATGTGCGTCCACATCGCAATTCCCGAGCCCACTAGCAGCGACCCGGCCTACAATCAGCGCTCGCTGCCTCAATACCTGGCTGCCCTGCGCTCCGCCGGAGCGACCCCCATCCTCGTCCCACTCCATGAGCGCCAGGACCGCGTGGCCCGGCTGCTTTCGGGCGTGCAGGGAATCCTGCTGCCCGGCAGCCGATACGACGTGGACCCGCGACGATATGGCGAAGAGCCGATTGCCGAGTGCGGCGAGCCCGACCCTGGACGAACCGCCGTGGACGAGCTGCTGCTTCAAGACGCCTTCAACCTGCACAAGCCCGTATTGGCCATCTGCCACGGTGTGCAGAACCTGAACGTCTGGCTCAAGGGGTCGCTGGTGCAGGATCTCAAGACCGCCGTCGATCACCGCCCAGGCCGCGAAGTGGTGGAGGCGCACCGGGTGGAGGCCGCCCCAGGGTCGCGCCTGGCAGCCCTGGTCCCCCAGGGCCAGGGGCTCGAACCGCTGGTCAACTCCAGCCACCACCAGGCGATTCGGGCGGCAGGCGGCAATCTTCGGGTGGTGGGGGTATGCCCGGCCGACGGCGTCGTCGAAGCCGTCGAGCTGGACTCGGCCGAGCATTTTGTACTAGGGGTGCAATGGCACCCGGAGCGGACCTACACGCACAGCGCGTTTTCCCGAGGGATCTTCGCCGCGTTTGTGCAGGCGGCGGTGGTTTGGCGACCGGAGGGGATCGAAGATTCGGTTGTTCCTGCATGAACGAGGCCGCGGACACGGCTGAGCGGCTCAACATACTGCTGGCCGCAGCAGGCCAGGGAACTCTGAGTGCCGATCTGAGCAGCCGGTTCATCGCTTATCTTTCGCTTATCCTTCGCTGGAATGCGCGCGTGAACTTGACGGCAGTGCGGGATGAAGAGGGCATTCTCTCGCGCCATTTTGTCGAGTCGATCGCCTGCGCCCGAGCCCTGCCTGCCGGAATCGGCACGCTTCTGGACTTTGGCTCCGGCGCGGGCTTCCCGGGAGTTCCGATTGCCCTCTGCCGGCCGGAGATTGCTGTGACCCTGGCCGAGTCGCAGGGCAAGAAGGCCGCGTTTCTGCAAGAGGCAGTGCGCGTCCTGGGAATCTCCGCGAGGGTGCATTGCGGTCGTGCTGAAGCACTTCGTGTGGTCTTCGATTGTGTAGCGCTGCGCGCGGTCGACAGGATGCGTGAAGCGGTTTCCGCGGGCAGTCAACTGGTGGCAGTGGGGGGTTGGCTGGCGCCGATGACGACCGGGAGTGAACTGGAAGGCGTGAAGGCGGCAGCAGGAGATGGCTTCGAGTGGGGCGTCCCCGTGATGCTGCCGGGCGGCGAGGACCGGATTGTTGCGCTGGGCCAGCGGAAGGTTAGTTCGCCAGCTTGAGGGCGGCCAGGATACGGAGGGGAGCCAGGTCCTGGCTTTCATGGACCATCAGCCGAACTCCTGTTCCTTCCGCGTAGTGGGGCGCTTGGTCGAGGATTTTCATCACGCTCTTGGGTAGTTTGCTCTGCCGAGCAGCCGCCAACGCCTTGTTTCCCAGGACGAAAGCGACACGGAGACACCCCTTGCATGGACTGAGGTAGACGATATTCCTCTTCTTCAGCTTCCGTCGCAAGGCCCACCCGGACTTGGGATGAGATGAAATCCACTCCTGGTCGACCACGCCCATCTCGTCGGCCAGCCAATCCAGAAATTCCTTCCATGCCGCGGCGGCGGAGCCCAGGGCGACGGCGAGTTCTTCGCTGGTGGGTTGGGCGGTCTTTCCGATGAAGGCGTTGGGGATTTCCATGGGGCTTTCTCCGCTGCGGTTCCAGGGGTCTAGTTTGAATCGAGGGAATTGTACCTCTGAGGGATTAGGGATGCATAGACCGATGGAGCGGTTGTGCGGGGAGTGGTTGCGATTGTTCCACGTGGAACAATTTGGGAATCAGCCCAAGAAGGGAAGATGTTCCACGTGGAACAATGGACGCCTTGGCCCAGATCGGGCGCATTCCCAATCTGGAACCGCCCTCCCGGCCCTACCCAAACCAACCTCTTTTCTGGTCCCTAAAGCAAAAGTTTTCCACCGTTCGCCCCTCTTTGCGCCTTCTTCGCCCTCTCGGCCTCGTTCCACCGGAAACCCTTGCCTTTCAATCTCTTCCCCGCTTCCGACCACTCGCCGCCCGAGGCCCTTTCCACAGCTTGGCGCGGTTCTCCACAGCGCAAGTTGCTATCCTCAAATCGCCCTTCCCTTTACTCTTGAATCCCATGGGCAAGATTCTCGGCGTTGTCAATCAAAAGGGCGGAGTCGGAAAAACCACCACGGCCATCAACCTCGCCGCCTGCCTGGCTCTCGAAGGCCTCAAAGTCCTGCTGGTGGACTGCGATCCGCAGGCCAACGCCTCCTCCGGCCTCGGCTTTCAGCGCGACGACAATCGCCACTCCATCTACGACGTCCTCATGGGCGACTCCCCGGCCGAGCAAGTCATCCTGCCCACCGAGATCGGCCTCCTCTGGCTGCTGCCTGGCTCGAAGAATCTGACCGGGGCCAATATCGAGCTGGCCGCGGCGGACGATCGCGCCCTCCGCCTGCGCAGCGCGCTGGAGCCCATTCAGCCCCGCTTCGACCTGGTGATCCTGGATTGCCCGCCGGCCCTCGACCTGCTCACCCTCAACGTTCTGGCCGCCGCGGACACCCTGATCGTCCCCATGCAGGCCGAGTACTTCGCCCTGGAAGGCATTTCCGAGCTGATCTCCACCCTCGAACGGGTCCGCGCGGCCTACAACCCCTCGCTCACCATCGAGGGCGTGCTGCTGACCATGTACGACGACCGCACCAACCTGGCCCAGCAGGTCACCGAGACCCTCCGCGAGTACTTCAAGGACCGCCTCTTCCGCACCGTCATTCCCCGCAACGTGCGCCTGGCCGAGGCGCCCAGCCATGGCAAGCCCGTGGCTCTTTACGACGCTCGCTCGCGCGGCACTGAGGCCTACTTCGAGTTGGCCGGGGAGTTCCTGGCGCGCAACCACATCAAGATTCCGCACCGGGCCGAGAAGGAGTCCGCCGCGCCGCCGCCCGCCGTCCGCATCTTGCCCAGCGCGTGACGGCCGGAGGTACCTTTGCCGCCCTATCTCAGCCAAGATCAAATGCAGCCTTTTTGAAAGCCCGGCAACATCGCCGGATTAGAGGAATTTCCATTATGACCATCGCCGCCATCGACCCCAAACGCCGCGCCCTGGGCAAGGGCTTGGATTCCCTGTTGCCGCGGGTGCAGCCCACCTCCGTTCCCTCCTCCGCCGAAGCCGAGGGCGGCAAGCCGCGCGAGATTCCGCTCGAGCAGATCGACCGCAATCCCTTCCAGACCCGCTCCCGGATGAACGAGGAGCAGTTGGGCGAGCTGGCCGCTTCCATCACCGCAAACGGTGTGGTGCAGCCGATTCTGGTGCGGCCCCTGGCCAACGGCCGCTACCAGCTCATCGCCGGTGAGCGCCGCTGGAAGGCCTCGGAACTGGCCGGCAAGAAGACCATCCCCGCCATCCTGCGCCAGGTCTCCGACGAACAGGCGATGGAAATCACCATCGTCGAGAACCTGCAGCGCGCCGACCTGAACCCTATGGAACAGGCCCGGGCCTTCGAGCGGCTCTCGCGCGAATTCCACATGACCCAGGAGCAGATGGCTCTGCGCACCGGCAAGGACCGCGCCACCGTGGCCAACTTCCTGCGCCTGCTGCGGCTGCCTGTCTCGGTGCAGTCCAGGGTCGAGTCCAGCGAGCTGAGTTTTGGCCATGCGCGAACGCTTCTGGCCTTCGAGCACGCCGAGGAGATCGAGAAGGCGGCGCAACGGGTGGTCGCGCTTTCGCTTTCTGTTCGCCAAACAGAGAACTACGTTCAGGGTTTGCTTCACCCCGAGCGCAACCCGAAGAAGGAACCCAAGCCCGAACCTGCCGTCGACCCCAACGTTCGCGAGGTCCAGGAGCGGCTGCAGCGCTCCCTGGGCCTCAAAGTCGCCATTGAAGACCACCACGGCCGCGGCAGAGTCATTATCGAATACGCGAAACTCGAGGATTTCGACACTCTGCTGGAGCACCTGGCTGGCGAGTGAGCCTCACCCAAGATGGACTTTGCCGCAAAATCTGATAATCTGATTTTATGGGTGAGCGGAACATCAGCGTGACCGAGGCGGCGCGCAACTTTGCCGACTGCGTTAATCGCGTCCACTACCAGGGCATGACCTTTGTCCTGCACAAGAATGGCGTGCCCGTGGCCCGGATCGTCCCGGAAGAGCGGAAGCCCAGCACCGGGCGGGAACTGGCCGCGGCGCTGCGTGAGGCGCTCAAGGACGTCCATCTCGGCGAGGAAGAGGCCACGTCGTGGCTTCACGAGTTGGAAGAAGTCCGTAAAACCCTGCCCCCACCGGTCGACAGATGGCAATCCTGATCGATGCCGATGTGGTGATTCAGGCAGAGCGGGGCCTCTTTGACCTTGATGCCTGGCTGATCTCCCAGCCGCAAGAGGAGTTCAAGCTCGCGGCCATTACGGTAGCGGAGCTATGGCATGGAGCAGAGCGGGCGACCGACGCCCATCGGGCGAAGCGGCAACGATTTCTGCAGCGAGTCTTCGCCACCTTTGACACTGTTCCCTACACCGATCAAACGGGCTTCGTACACGCTCGTCTTTGGGCAGAACTTGAGTCCCACGGTCAGATGATTGGGGCGCACGACCTGATTCTTGCGGCGACGGCAATCCAAACGGGAAATACTGTGGCCACCTTCAATAGACGTCATTTCGGCGTGGTGAAGGGCCTGAAGGTCATCGAGCCGGTATAGAGCCGGTATAGAGCCGGAGGTTCGCGCCAGATGGCCGCACGGCACTCCCCGCACCCTACCGGATATACTCGCCCTTCAGGGCGCAGTCGCGAACACCCGCGGCGCGCCGGGGGAGATCCCTGTTTTGTCCTTGAACCGTCGTGGATTCTTGAAGTCGCTCTCGCGGACCGCACTGGTGTTGCCGCTGGAAGAGGTTCTCAGGCTGGCTCGGCCCGCATTGGGGTTGGCACGCCAGCAGGCGGCCCCGCCGCCGAAGCCCGCGGGCAGCGCTCGTCAGGCGTACGAAGCGCCCGTACGGCCGGCGCCCAAGGGGATGCCGTCGCCGGTCACCGGGACGCCGCTCGGGGTGCAGTTCGTCGACGTGGCCAAAGAGGCCGGCCTCAATGTGGAAATGATCTTCGGCGGCGAGCACCGCAACAAGTACCTGCTTGAAACCACCGGCTGCGGCGCGGCCTTCTTTGACTACGACCAGGACGACTGGGTGGACATTTTCCTGGTCAACGGCTGGCGGCTGGAGGGATTTCCCAAGGGGCACGAGCCGGTCTCGCGCCTGTTCAAAAACAACCGCGACGGCACGTTCACCGACGTGACGCTGAAGTCCGGCCTCGCCCGGTCGGGCTGGGGCCAGGCCTGTTGCGTGGGCGACTACAACAACGACGGCTGGAACGACCTGTTCGTCAGCTATTACGGGCAGAACGCCCTCTACCGCAACAATGGCAACGGCACCTTCAACGACGTGACCAAAGAAGCAGGCCTGTTGCAGGACCGGCTGCGCTGGAACTCGGGCTGCGCGTTTCTGGACTACGACAAGGACGGACGCCTGGACCTCTTCGTCGGCAATTACATCGACTTTGACGTGAAAACCGCACCTCTGCCGGAGGACGCCAACTGCACTTACAAGGGCATCCAGGTGGCCTGCGGGCCGCCCGGCCTGGAGGGCGGAAAGAACCTGCTCTACCACAACAACGGCGACGGCACGTTTACCGACGTGAGCGAAAAGGCCGGAATGTGGGGCACATTGGGCACCTATGCCCTCAGTTGCGCCGCGAGCGACCTGGACAACACCGGCTGGCCCAATATTTACATCGCCAACGACTCCACCTCCGCCACCTATCTTGTGAACCAGAAGGACGGCACTTTCAAGGACCAGGCCATCGAGGCCGGCGTGGCCTACTCGCCGGACGGAAAACCGCAGGCGGGCATGGGCGTCTCGATCGGCGACTACAACCGGGACGGCTTGCTGGACATTGTGAAGACCAACTTTGCCGGCGACACTGATTCTCTGTTCATGAACCTGGGCGACGGGTCCTTCGACGACCGCACCTACCAGGCCGGCCTGGGCATGAACACCCGCCTGCTGGGGTGGGGCGTGAGCTTCATGGACATCGACAACGACGGCTGGCTCGACATCCTGGTGGCCAACGGGCACGTGTACCCCGAGGTGGACGGGACCCAGGTGGACGCGGCCTATGCCGAGCGCAAATACCTCTACCGCAACCTGCGCAACGGGCAGTTTGAGGACGTGAGCCTGACCGGCGGCAGCGGCATTACGGCGGCGGTGAAGGCGCGGGGCTTTGCCGTGGGCGACTTCGACAACGACGGCAACCTGGATGCAGTGGTGAACTGCGTCAACGCCGTTCCCCAACTGCTACGCTGCACTTCGACCCTGAATCGCAGTTGGATCAAGATTCGCGTGGTGGGAACCAAATCCAACCGCACCGGCATCGGCGCACGGCTCAAGGTTGTGGCCCACACCGGCACGCCCCTGCTGACCGCCAAGCCCGACGCGCCGCTCGCCCAGATCGACGAGGTCCGCTCCTGCAACGGCTACTACTCGGCCAGCGACCTGCGCCTGCACTTCGGCCTGGGCGAGGCAAAGAAGGTGGATTTGGTGGAGGTTCACTGGCCTTCCGGCCAAGTGGACGCGTTGAAAGACCTGGACGTGAACCGGCTCTACGTCATCGAAGAGGGCGGAAAAATCCTCAAGACCGAATCCTGGGCACCGCCGAAAAGGAAAGCCTGAGACCCTTCAAGGCAGTCCGCAATCACGGCTTTGCCGCCCGAATCCGCTCCTTCTGAATTCACAATCTGCGCCTCTCGCACGGGCGTTGATATGATTTCCCATTGTTTGAGAGGACCACATGAAGCGCACACTGAACCACTTCTGGACCGCAATTGCATTCGCCCTGATCGCTGCCGCAGCCGCCGGGGCCCAAACGCCCCCCAATCCCTCCCAACCGCGCGTGACCCTCGACCAGGTCACCGGCTCGCAACCTTTGCCTGATGGGATTGCCGTCCAGTCCGGCTCGGCAATCCTGCGCATCACCGCGCTCCGCGACGACATCGTTCGCGTGCGCATCGCTGCCGGCGGCACGCTGCCTGAAGACGCCTCCTGGGCCGTCCTGGCGGGCCCGCGCGCCAAGTCGGTCACCGTCCAGCCGGTTGCGGAAGCCGCTTCGGTGGGCTTCCGCACCGCATCGCTTGAAGTGCGCATCGAGCGCTCTCCGCTGCGCGTGGTGGTGCGCGATTTGGCCGGCAACCTGCTCTGCGCCGACGCCCTGGGCCGCGCGACCGAGTTCTCCTCCGGCGGCTTCTCGGTTCACAAGCAGATGCCCGACGACGCGCGCTTCTTCGGCCTGGGCGACAAGTCCGGCGCTTTCGACCGCCGCAACCAGGCCTTCACTTTGTGGAATACCGACGTCGGTCCCCAGGAATCCACCGACCCGCTCTACAAGAGCGTTCCCTTCTTCCTGGCCATCAGCGGCGGCCGCAGCTACGGCCTGTTTCTCGACAACACCTGGCGCACCTGGTTTGACTTTGGCAAGCAGGCGCGCGACGCCTACTCGTTCGGCTCCGAAGGCGGTCCGCTGGACTACTACCTGATCTACGGCCCTACCCCGAAGCAGGTGGTCGAAGGCTACGCCTACCTCACCGGCACGCCCCCCCTGCCTCCCGAGTGGGCGCTCGGCTTCCAGCAGTCGCGCTACAGCTACTCGCCCGAGTCCCAGCTTCGCGAGGTCGCCGACCGCCTCCGGGCCGACAAGATTCCCTCCGACGTGGTCTACCTGGACATTGACTACCAGTACAGAAACCGCCCCTTCACGGTCGATCCGGTCCGATTCCCCGGATTTCCCGGCCTGGTCGCCGACCTCGGCAAGCAGCACTTCCACCTGGTCACCATCACCGACCTGCACATCGCCCACGTCGCCAACCAGGGCTACATGCCCTACGACACGGGCCACGCGGGCGACCACTTCGTAAAGAACCCCGACGGCAGCGAATTTGTCGGCATCGTCTGGCCGGGCCCGGCCGTTTTTCCCGACTTCACCCGCGCCCAGACGCGCCAGTGGTGGGGCGGCCTTTACAAGGAGTTCGCCGAGCAAGGCGTGGCCGGCTTCTGGAATGACATGAACGAGCCCTCGGTCTTCGACGGACCCGACAAGACCATGCCGCTCGACACCGTCCATCGCATCGAGGAGCCGGGATTCGCGACCCGCACCGCCACCCACGCCGAGATTCACAACATCGTCGGCATGGAGAACGAGCGCGCCACGTACGAGGGCTTGTTGAAGCTGCGGCCCGACGAGCGCCCCTTCGTGTTGACCCGCGCTACCTCTGCCGGCGGCCAGCGCTATGGATTCACCTGGACCGGCGACAATTCCGCCACCTGGAATCACCTGCGCCTGGGAACCCAGATGCTGCTCAACCTGGGACTCAGCGGCATCTCCATGGTCGGCGACGACATCGGCGGATTCAATGGCTCGCCCGCGCCCGACCTGCTCACCCGCTGGATCGAGATTGGGGCCTTCAATCCCCTCTTCCGCGACCACACCACGCTCGGCTCGCTGCCCCAGGAAGTCTGGGTCCACGGCCCGGAGCAGGAAGCCATCCGCCGCCATTACATCGAAACCCGCTACCGGCTGATGCCCTATATCTACGCGCTGGCCGAAGAGGCCTCCCGCACCGGCTTGCCCCTGGTGCGCCCCGCCTTCCTTGACTTCCCCGAGATTCTCGCGCCCTCGTCACCCGGCTTTGACGCCCTCGACACCGAGTTCCTGCTGGGCCACGATCTGCTGATTGCGCCGCCGCCCTTCGCGGAAATGATGGATGACTATGCGGTCTCCTTTCCTCCGGGCGACTGGTTCGACTTCTGGACCGGGCAGAAGATGGCCCATCGGTCGGCCGGACCCACCATCGCCGATGTCTCCAACGCCGCTTCCCGTGGAGAATCCGCTTCCTATCCTCCCGGACCGGTCAACATCCACCCCGTTCTCGCCACCTTGCCAGTCTATGTTCGCGGCGGCAGCATCCTGCCCCTCCAGCCAGTCGTTCAGAGCACCGACGAGACGCCGGTGGGCCCGCTGGAGCTGCGCGTCTATCCCGGCCAGGAGTGCGACGGGACCCTCTACCTGGACGACGGCCACACCTTCGCCTACCGAAGCGGCGAGTTTCTGCGCCAGGACTTCACCTGCCAGGCGGGAGCTGACTCGGTGGCCATCAAATTCGGCGAGCGCAAGGGCAGCTTCGCCCCGTGGTGGAAGAGCATCGAGGTGGTGGTGTACGGCTGGCCCTCCGCCAAGGCCGGCGCGCGGCTTTCCACCGCTGCCGAGCCGCTCAAAACCACCTACGACCCAGCGGCTCACGCCCTCCACATCCTCCTCCCGGACGTTGCCGGCAAGGCGGAGCTCCGCCTGCTGGGAGAGACGGCGCGCTAAGGCGCCTCCCGGCATCCTGCCCGGCGGGCTCCCTTTTGAGGGGGAACCCGCCGGGCCGCGCCGTCCCACACCCCGGCGATCGATGAAGGCGTCCCCCGGCGCTCATTTGGGACCACTTGCTCGCGGACAAATCGGCCAATGCACTACACAAACTTTCTCTGCCGGGACGGCCTGGAACCGGCAACCCGGGCCTCTGGACAGGCGCTCAAGGCGCCCCAAGAGGTCTCTTTTCAGGATGCGGAGAGGCGGCACAGGGTCCTCTTCGCCGCCCTTCTCGAGCGCAGGTTAGGCCATATTTATCAACCATTTGGTTCAGATTCCTCTCCACCCCCAAGGAGCCGGCCCATCCCGCAGGGGCGTTTTCAGCTCCCTTCAGCGGCGCGCGGAGCGGGTCGTCGGCAGTTTTACAACTGACATGTCATTTAAGAAACACCGACACCAGGAATCGAGTTCGATAATACGGTAACAATACGGTCGAACGCAGCACTGCATCAAAAGGAACAACCACCGGAAATCGCCGCCAAATCGTACAAAATCGCTTTAAATGGGCGAAATCGCGAACTGGACCGGGAGCCGCAATCTCGTCGGGCCAAGCCGCGTCCGGCTTTGTAAATGTTTCCAAGTATTGATATGTCTTTTCGTTTTTCATACCCCTGAATTTTCTCATTTTAAGGCATTGACAGCACCCCCTCGCCCTGCGTATCTTTGCGTTTGCTTCGGGGTGCGCCCTTTTTTGCTCCTGATGATCTCACTCCCAAGGAGCAGCACCACCGGTTCTTCGGCTCGCCTGCCACTGCGGCAGGCAAGCTCTTCATGCCCATGGCGGGATCCAACCTGCCGGGCAGACGGCAACGTCACAAGTCAAAACAGAGAACAAAAGATTCACTTCAGGAGACCGCATGAACAAGATATTTCGTACAGCACTCGTATTGGCGCTCTTTGCCTGTGCAAGCATGCTGCTCACCGCGCCTGCCAATGCGCAATCGGTCTACGGATCGATCTTCGGTACTGTGACCGATTCCACCGGGGCAGCCGTCGCGGGCGCCACGATCACGGTGAAGGACGAGGCCAAGGGCACCGTCGTGACCGCCGTATCCAATGGATCGGGCGACTACAGCGTACCCCACCTTATTCCCGACGTTTATGACGTCAGGGTCACGGCCAAGGGCTTCAAATCCTTCGAGACCAAGGGTGTCTCGGTCGAGGCGGATACCGCGCCGCGCATTGACCCCACACTAGAAGTCGGCGGCGAGACACAGACCGTCGAGGTGAACGCCGAGTCGCAGCCGGAGTTGAAGACCGACCGCGCCGACGTTTCCACCGTATTCGATCAGCAGCAGGTTTCCTCCCTGCCCGTAGGCGACCAGAACTTCACCAACCTCCAGCTCCTCCTGCCCGGCGCCCAGCTACTCGGCTGGTCCCACGCGGCCGATGAAAACCCGCAGGGTTCCAAGCAGATTCAGGTGGACGGCCA
>Ga0302320_10001387_pt1 | contig 58278 bp, 44 predicted proteins | sample Bog_T0_3_FD_202130 | JGI IMG/M metagenome (GOLD analysis project Ga0302320, IMG submission 202130) | Peat permafrost microbial communities from Stordalen Mire near Abisko, Sweden - Bog_T0_3 | ecosystem: Environmental > Terrestrial > Soil > Wetlands > Peat | place: Sweden: Abisko, Stordalen Mire... | reverse complement strand
CGGCCCAACGCGACCGCTGTCGCCGCCTTGGATACCCTGGACCGAAACGCCCAGTGGCAACAATTTTGGCCAAACGCTTCCTCCGTCGCGGTTTAAGGCCGCCAAGAAGTTTGGTCACACCCTTCCCATTCTCGTCCTTGATCAGGAAGTTATTCTGGAGTAAGTACATCGTCTTTCCGGCGGATGAAAAGTCCAGTTCGCCTTCCCAATGACCTTCCTGGAGGAGAGCCGGGAAGATCTCCGTCTCCCGCCTGAACATGTATCCCTTTGGATAGTACGTGGTCAAGTGTTTGCCAATGACATCCTCGGGCTTTGCCACCCCAACCGTGCGACAGCCCGCCGGATTCATGTAGGTGAAAAAGCCATCCATGTTAGCCATACCGAAGCCCTGGCGAGACGCCTCGGCAAATCTGCGGAAGATGTCGAGTTCTTCATTGGATTTCCGGAGTTCGGCGGTCCGCTCTTCAACCCGTCGCTCAAGCTCGTCGTGAGCCTTCCTCAACGCCTCCTCGGCCTGCCTGCGGTCGGTGATGTCCATCACCACCCCAACGGTGCAAATCGGTCGCTGCATCCCCGCTTCGTTATCGAAGAACGTCTTTGATCGTCGGATCAGCCAACGGACCGTGCCATCACGATGAATGATCCTGCTGTCGGCGGAATAGATACCGTCGCCCGTGGGGTCGTGGGCTCGCTGGATCGCCGCTGCAATACCTTCGCGGTCGTCGGGATGATAGAAGTCGAGAATCGTGGAAATGCTGACCGGCTCTTCGGGCCCGAGGCCATAGATTTGCCGCATCTCGGCCGACCATTGAATAAGATCCGTGCGATGGTCGTGCTCGAAAACTCCCAAATTGGCCGCACGAACGGCCTGTCGCATCCGTTCCTCGTTGACGCGGAGTGCCTCTTCGGCCCGTTTACGGTCGGTGATGTCCCGGAGGATGGCTTGGAACCGACCATCAGGCAGTTGGCGACCGACGACCTCCCCGATGAAAACTGACCCATCTTTGCGGCGAAATCGCCATTCGCTCCGTGTGACCGCACCTCCGGCAAACCGAGCTACCTCCGTCACGATGCGGGGCACTTCCTCTGCCGCGACTATATCGGCAATCGTTCGGGCGAGGATTTCCTCCCGGCTGTAGCCGAGCATCTCACATCCGGCCCCGTTGACGTCCAGGTAGCGTCCTTGGGCATCGCTGACAAAAATACCATCCACTGCCTGCTCGACCAGCAAGCGGAAACGCTCCTCGCTCTGCCGTAATGCCTCTTCTGCCCGCTTGCGTTCCGTGACGTCGGCGACGACCGTGACCAGGCCGGTCACTTCGCCCACTTCATTCCGCAGGTAGTTACATTCGCCCTGGATGTGGATTTGCTCACCGTTCTTCTTGATTCGGGAACCGAAGACTGGACTCAGTGGCGGCTGTTCCGACATGGTGCGAGAGAACCAGGTCCGAAACGCTTCCCGAGCGGGCCCCTCTTCTATCCGATCCCAACTTTTGCTGCCGACGATTTCTTCCGGCGGGTACCCATACATCCTTTCTGTTGCAGCATTGGCAAAAACGACAGTGCCATCCCGATTGATCTCCCCGATTGTCAGCGGCACCGTATCAATGATCGTCCGGTATCGCCGTTCGCTGGCCTCCAACGTGGTAACCCGCTGGCGCAATTCAACCAGTTCGTCAGCGAGTTGATCTCTGGTCTTGTCCTGATCCTTCACGGAGCACCTGCTCTTTGGCTTCTGCACTTCGCAACCCCAGTGGGGGGATTATACGCTGGTGACTGCGTGTCACGGGGCGCGTTGAATCCGGCCACTGATGGGCGCGTTATACCAGCCAGTGATTGGTTGGAGTTCTACCTGTTATCTCCCCGAATTTGCACGTTGGCAAGGGTCGGTCGCACGGATTTTGCGGGTTCGTCGTTGTCGGGAGCCGGTGGGCGCGTTTGGCTGGTATCCAAGCCATTTGTCTTGATGGTTCCGAGAATCTGCCCCACGGACCAGTCGACCTCTTCCACGACGTCGCCAGACAATCCACGCTGCGTCTTGCCACGAAACTTGTGGGAGACGTGCAGCCTAAGCCCGATCTGCTGGGAGGTTTCCGCTTGCGTTGGTCATCAGTGACCGGACGCCCAACCCTTGGATTAGCACCAGCGATTAGTCAGGCTCCAGGACCTCGATCCGGTACTGCCGGGCCGCACGAAAGGAGTCCGTGGCGTAGATGATGATGGCCATCCAGATGCACGCGAAGCTCAGCAGTTGGGCTGCGGAGAAAGGCTCCCCGAAGGCCAGAACCGCCAGCAGGAATTGCAGCGTCGGCGATAGGTACTGGAGGATGCCCATCGTGGAAAGGCGCAATCGCCGGGCCGCTGCGCCAAAGAACAAGAGCGGCACCGTCGTTATTGGCCCGCTAAGCATCAAGAGGCCCAATGTCCGAAGCCCGAGGGGCCCATGACCGGTCGCTGCTGCAAGGTAGCCCAGGTAGACCAATGCCAGCGGAGCCATGATGAGCGTCTCGACGGCGAGGCTCATGAGTCCGTCCACGGGCATGAGCTTACGCATCAGGGCGTAGAGGGCAAAAGTGAAGGCCAGCGCCAGGGCGACCCAGGGAACCGCGCCCGCCATCGCGGTCAGCACCAGCACGCCGACCAGGGCCAGGCCGATGCTCAGCGTTTGGCGGGGCCGCAGCCGCTCGTGGAGAAACATGACCCCAAGCAGCACATTGACCAGGGGATTGATAAAGTAACCGAGGCTGGCCTGGAGCACCTGGCCCGTGGTAACTGCGTAGATGAATGTCAGCCAGTTGGCGGCGATGAACAGTGTGCTCAGGGTCAGCATAAGCAGCAGCTTACGGCTGTGTAACTCCCGCCACAACTCCCTCCACCGTCGCAGCAGTGCCACGAGGACGGCCAGCAGCACAAAGGACCACACGGCGCGGTGTGCCAGCACTTCCACGGGCGGAACGCTGGCCACGGTCTTGAAGTACAAAGGGATGATGCCCCAGGAACTGTAGGCTGCAATCCCATAGAGGATGCCGGAGTGCGATCCGTGCTCGTTTATCTGGTTCACGCCGTGTGCCCATCCCGTCAGCTCATGTACCAGTTCCTGCCAGTCTCACCTAGCCAACACATACATACGCTTCCTAGTATGTGGCATATTCCCGCTCTAATCTCACGTAATAATGGGGCATGTTCCATCACCTTTCTACCCGTCATCCGGCGTCTGCCTCCACTTAACCACGTTGCCGTTTACCGCCCGCCATTGCGGTGGGTCATCGCACTCCGACACGGAGTCAACGTGGCTTTCATTATCGGTTGTGTCTATTGTCTCCCAGTCGAGTTCGTCTATGTGTTCGACCCCAACCGTTTCGCCAACTTGTTTAGCAGCCACTTCGGTTTCGGCTTCAACGATGATTTCGGCTAGAAAATACACCCGCCGGACCAATCGCAGGTAATACCGGCCCATGTTATGCCTCCCTTTCTGGTGCGTGATGCTGTTTGGCACCCACCTTGGTTAGCGCCATGGCGATGGCCCGACCGATTCCCCGGTTGCCGCCGGCGACCAAGGTTACTTTGCCGCGAATCGCCATTGCTCACCCTTTCGCTATCCGCACCAACTGTTTGCCAAGATTCTGGCCGTGGAACAGGCCAATGAAAGCCTTGGGTGCGTTCTCCAGGCCATTGACTACGCTCTCGTGATACTTCACCCGGCCGTCCTTGATCCACCGGGCTACCTGCTGCTGCCCCTCGCGAAACCGTCTGGCAAACTGGAATACGAGGAACCCTTCAACGCGGGCTTGTTTGACGATCAGGTGCCACAGCAGTCGCGGCCCACGCGGCGGCCGCGTGGCATTGTACTGGTCGATCTGGCCGCAGACGACGATTTTTGCGCCGACGTTGATCTGGGTGAACACCGCATCGGTCAACGAACCGCCAACATTGTCGAAGTACACGTCGATCCCTTTGGCGCAAACTTCTTGGAGCTTGGCAGCATAGTCCTTCACATCCTTGTAGTTGAAGGCCGCGTCGAAGCCCAACTCGCCGGTGAGGTAGTCCAGCTTCTGCTGCGACCCGGCGGAACCGACCACCCGGCAACCCTTGATCTTGCCGATCTGGCCCACCAACGAGCCCACCGCTCCAGCAGCGCCGGATACGAACAGAGTGTCACCCGGCTTCGGCTTGCCGATCTCCAACAGGCCGAAATAGGCTGTCATGCCGGGCATCCCCAACACGCCCAGGGCCGTAGACATGGGAGCCAGCGAGGTGTCGAACCGTTCGATGCCCTGGCCATCCGACAGGGCGTACTCCTGCCAACCCCAGTAGCCAACGACCACGTCGCCCAGTCGGTAGCTGGGATGCCGCGACTCCTGCACGGTCCCTACCGTGCCACCGACCATCACCTCGCCGATTCCCACCGGCTCGGCATAGGATTTCACCTCGCTGATGCGGCCCCGCATGTACGGATCGACGGATAGGTAATTGGTTCGGATGAGGAACTGCCCATCGGCCGGTTCCGGGGTGGCCGTGTCGATCAGCCGAAAGTCCGATTCCTTCGGCAGTCCCTCCGGTCGGGCGGCCAGGACGATCTGGCGGTTGCGCGATACCATCGTCGGTTCTCCTGCTGTGGGAAATAGCGTCCAGTGTGCCCAACGGGATGCAATCACTGTACACGATGGCAGGGGAGGCTGGAAGCAATGTCCATCTGATGGGTGGCGTGGCCAGAAATGCCGCTGGAAGGCCCGTGGTGGGGCGGGCCTGCTGCAACGCCTAGCAGACCATTTGTCGCCAGCGTGGCCTCTGGAAAGGCCGCAGAGGCCTTCTTGGGCCACGCTGACCGTGGAAGTGACTCTCGGGCTTGGTGGATATCACTGATGATTCACGGCATGTCATGCACTTTACCTATCTTTACGTTCAATAAGGCCTTATTGGAACTCCGCTCAGCCTTCGGTAAGCTAGGCTTTCTTCTATGGCATCGACCTTTGTCTCTCTGGGATGGTAAAGGTGGTCCCGGTGACCTGGACCTGATTGATGGGGTAGTCCAAAATCGGCCACTCTGATTATTGCCCGACGATGGAAATCTGTGTGGCCGTGAATTACCATAGGTTCCGTGACTCGATGAGTGACCCCGATTCCAACCGAACTGTGGGGTGAACGATGGCCAAGCCCAGTCAGCGACAAGCTCGGGAGATATTACGACGACTCCAGGAGTTCTACGACCTCGGGAAGAAAGTTGTAGCCGATGACGAGGCCAACCCCAATCGCGGCACGTACAGCCGGGGCGTGGTCCAGAAATACGCCGATCAACTGGGGCTATCGCTGGGCATGATTACGAAGGCTCGGCAGTTCGCCATAGCCTACACTCCACGGGACTTCAAGGAATTGACGGCTGCCCGAAATCCAGACGGGATGCCCCTGGGAGTCGCCCACGTCACCCTGCTCTTGCACGTCAAAAACAAAACGCAGCGGAAGGCCCTCCAGAAGAAGGTATTTCGCGAAGGCTTGTCCTTTGAGGAACTGCGGCAGGTGATCCGATCGCGGTCGCCGAGGAAGGGTCACGGTGGTCGTCGCCCAGCCCGTCCGCCGACCGTGGCAGCGGCTCTGTTGCAGATCGACGAGATGGCCAACGCGTGGAGTCGCTGGTACAAGGACCTGGCTACGGTCCGCGAAGGGGAGGTAGGCCGCAAAGGTGTCGTCCTGGCCGATTTGCCGGAGAACGTCCGCAGGGTTCTGCAAGCCACGGTTAAGCAGATCAAGCGACTACGGGCCGAATTGGAGACCGTTCAGCAGCCCAAAGGCAAATCGGATTGAACACGACATGGCGGTCAACGCGATTCCTTGGCGAGTGCGGCATGGGAATCATGGCAATGGTCGCGGGTCGCTCCAATATCAGTACCAGCGGCGAGCCCATTTCCGGCTCTTGCCCTGGCAGAAAGTCACGTTCATCAGGCAGGCGAACCTCGTCGAGTTGAAAGCGAGCATCAGTCCTCATAAAAAGATATCGATCTTCGCGCCCGCGCTCGTCAGCTTGGCCTGGACGGTCTTGGTGATGCCGTTATACGTGACGGTGATTTCGTAATCGCCGAGGAAACCACGTGTGTGTGCGGTACCGGCGGCTGTGGTTTCGAGTGTCGCGTTGGTCCACCACTTCTTGGTCACAAGGTCCAGCCAGGCTTGGCCAGCGAGGGTGATGGACCAATCTTTGCGGTAGTAGGCCGCGTTGGGCCGCCAGTGCGAGTTCTCCCAAAAACCCCACGTCAGAACCGCCACGACCGAAGGGTGGCTGAAAACCGTGGTCAGGAAGTCGCGGGTGAAATCAGCTTGGAGCTGCTCGTCCTCGGTGTCGATGTCGTGCTCGGTGATGGAGATGTCGAGTCCAAGTGCGGCGTAGCGGTTGAGGATCGACAGCATCTTCTCGGGCGGGGTGGGCGTGCCGCCGAAATGCGACTGCATGCCCAGACCGGTGATCGGCGCGCCGCCGTCTTTGAGAAAGCGGAGCGTCTTCTCAAAGTGATCCTGGTGACGCGTATCTAGCCCACCTGCGGAGAGGATGGCGAAGTCGTTGAGCGTGAGACGCACGTCAGGATCGAGGCTGCGGGCAAGCTTGAACCACGTGATCATCTCCCCGTCGCCCAGGATCTTCATCACGTCGTTGTTGCTGTACGGCTCGTTGATGACGTCCCAGTCCACGAGGCGTCCTTTCATGGTCGCGACCTCGTCTGAGATGTGGCTGTTGATGCGCTGGCGCAGGTATTCGGGGGTATCTTTGCGGCGATGCAGATCTTTCGGCACGTTATGCCACGAGGGCCAGATCAGATTGTGGCCACGGATCTCGATGTTCCGAGCCCGCAACCAGTCGGTAGCCTGCAAGATCTTCTCATGGTTGGCCGGATTGTCCCAGTTCGGCCATTTGAGGTCGTTTTCGAACACGACGCGGGTGTAGAATTTCTCAATGATGGCGCGGTACTTATCGCCGTCGGCGTCGTGACGCAAGATGCCCTGAACGGTGACGGCAGAGCCCCAGCGGAAGGCGTGGCGTTTCATGGCCATGCGGACCTTCACACCGGCCAGAGGTTTGCCCGACGCATCAGTCACAGCGACCGTAAGATCGCCCTTGCGGAACTTTTCGATGCGGGCGTCAGCGGCCACACGCCATGGCGCGTCGAGGGCCTGCCCTGCATAGACGATCTTCGTGCGGGGTAGGCGGTTCATGTCGATGTTCTTGCCGAACGTGTAAACCTCGAAGTCGGCGATCTCGACGGTCTGCTCCTGCGTGCCGAAGTGAAACCCCGACCCGGCTTGTCCGACTTCGTAGGTTTCGCGGGACTTGAAGGGCAGAAAGAACTCTTTCCATCCGCGTCCGATGTCGAGGTCAAAGTTCAGGGACTTCGCATTCGGTGGGCTGCTTCTCTCAAAAATCGCCGAGACACGGCCCTCACCGCTCTCACTCTTGGCCGAAAGGGTGCGCGCGTAGAAGCGTGCCCAGAGCACCTCGTCCTTTTCGACGCGCCGGGTCGTATGGAACTGAAACTGGAAGTCCCACGGATGGATCGGACGCCCGGAGATCTCGCAACGTACGGCTTCCGCGAACGGCTGGCCTTCGACCTTAACCCGCGTCAGAGTACCGTACTTTGACGCGGTGATCTGACGCAGCGTGGCGATGGCGTTTCTTGGGATGACCGGTGTACCGCCTTCCGGCGCGGGTGAAGCCGAGAGGAGTACGAGGAGTGCGACGAGGTTGTTGTTCATAGGGTTCCGGGGTGGTTGCGGCGATTCTTCGGTTGCTTTGTCACATCACGATCTTACCGGGGTTGGCCGAGAACGCAACGCCGCTGACGCCAACTACGGTCATATTCCCCGGCTGGCGTCTACGCCGCCCCCTGGGCAGAGAAGCCCCCCGCCACCGCCACCTTACCGTATGCCGCAATCCGTTGACCGTCAACGTGGTATCCACCTCGGCATCGTCGTGGTCGATGTCCTCGGTGCCGCCGTCGAGTACGGGCCGCCGGTCACCGTCCCCGAGATGACCGCCTGCGGGTAGCTTGCCGGGGATTCCGCAGGAGTGGCGGAAGGAGTTGGCACGGCGGGAGATGACCGAGAAGGCCCTGTAAGGACTGCTGAGAGGCGATAGATGATCGACGCAGGCAAATCCAAGTACGTTTTGGCTTCATCGGCATCGACGCAGCCAACGTCGTCACACTATTGGGTCGTGTCGGGGCGTTGCCCATCGAAGGAGCATCCAATGCCATCGCCGCCCGTTGTCATGATGCTGCATGGCTATAGATGAAAGCGCATTTGGCAATAGACGACGAGGAAGACCAGGACCCCAAAGATCCAGAGCGGCACTTTTGAGTCGGAGGGCACAAGGAAGAGCTTCCGGCAGTTGGTGCAGTAGTTGAGACCGTCCATGTTCCTGTCCTGCTTCACCAATTCACCACAATCAGGGCATGTGCATTTCACGGCCCGATCCCCCATGCTGGACGATAGAAATGAGGCTAGAGATGAGGGGCTACTCAACTATAGCATATTCCGTACGGTCCCCCAGGTAAGAACTGCCGGGCGTCTACCGTGGCAAGTGGTGACTGCGAAACGCACCCATAGGCGGACCTTTGGGGAGCGTTTTCCGGAAAGCCATTGGACGAAGCCATTCCCGCCATCCTGAATCAACGTGTGTATAGTTGATTTTGCACTGCCCACGGGGTAAAAGAATCAGCGGTGGCGACGGGCCAGGCGTTGACCGTTTTCTCAAGGAGCTACCAGATGCGACCTCCACACTGGCTCGACCGCGTGATCGGTGAACCTATTGGTGATCCGGTCGCCGGAACTGGCGGCGAAGTACACGGCCAACTGGCAGGCCCATGCCGCCCATTCCGAGCCGTATGCGGGTCGGGAAATCGGATACTCCCAGACACATCGGGCACCGTCAATCAGTGACTCACCCCGGCCGACGACCGACACCATGGCCGAAGGGTACGTCGCCTCAAAGAATTCGGCGGTCTTCCACAAGGCGGGCTGCAAATCGGCAGCGAAGATCTCCGAAAAGAACCGGATGCGGTTTGCCACGCGGGAGGAGGCGATCCAAGCCGGGAAGAAGCCATGTGCGGAATGCAGACCGTGACCGCCTGTCGCCGGGCTTGTCCAACCCTTAATTGTCGCTGAACCCTGGAAGCTCCTCGGGTGGCATGACCTCAATGGTGTGGATTGACTCGGTGGGATGGAACCGGCCGGTGCTGGGATCGCTGTAGCCGTCAATTGGCATGCTGCGGAGGAGAAGTTGTGCTTCGGGAAGCTCCTTTTCAATTTCGATCACGGTTCCGTCCGTCAGCGTGACTTTGATGCGGAGAGTTGGCTCCATTGCTTAAACCACAACAGAAGGCCCGATATGTTGCTGTTGCGATAATCGCTGTTGTAATGCGTATGCCTCCTCGATCTTTGCCTTAACCTCCTTGTAGGGTGCGGCTATGTTGTGCTCTAGGGCTGCAAAGTGAATGATAGTATTCTCGGAGCCCTGGGGAGAAATCAAAAGAATACGCTCGGCATTCACGGTGACGGGATTCGCGGAATTATCCTGGAACTCGATAAGCAACATCGCGTCTCTCCTATGTTGGCGGTAGATGATCGGAACCGCCGCATTATACCGCCCCTGAACCGTACTAGAAACTGGACCTGATTTGCAGAGAGGTTTGCAGAAATCGAGGCCCAAAACTGTTCAAGTCGGTAAACTTTCCAAAAAGATTGTCGAGTTGCTCCACTGTGCGTCGTAATAGTTTACGGCGACAAAGAGAATCGCCTTTGTGGCAGACCCTCACCGGCACGGCTGCTGAGCGAACGCAAGGGAGCAACGCAACAGCCATCCACACAAGTCGTTTTCCCCGCAACCACCCGCCCGCTTACGCTACTTCCGAAATAATAACCGCACCAGCCATAATATCGCTCGGGCTATCCAAACGAACACGAAGACAGCAGAGACAATCGACAACAGCAGAAACGGGAGGACGATGGCTATTCCGAGGAGCACTCCGAGCCCGCCCGCAGCCGTCACAATGGCTCGAATAATTGAGAAGTATTGGCTGATCAAGTATGGGCCCACAAGACCCAGCGTTAACCACTCGCGAAACTGAAACGGCAAACGTCCTGCGGAAAGACCGAGTGGCCTCAGTGCGCGGTTGAGGGCTTCGCGAACTGCCGGAGCGTTTGATCCTGTCATGAGGTGCCGAATGCGCGCGGCCATCGAGGGCCCGCGCGGCCCAATCGTTTGCGGCTTCCAATCCTCATCGAAGCCCAAGAACAACGATTGTCCCAATCGGGTGGGGAGGGGGTGCGGGAAATTACCAGCACAGCGGCGCTGGAAATATCGGTAAAGAGGCCCGTGATCCGGACGCGGCAAATAGATCACGACTTTTCGAGGGTCGCAGTTGGCCAGCAAGTGCTGGAACTCCCACCAAAAACCGTCGGTACAACCGATCCGCATGATGACCATGCTGGCATTGCGGACGAGTTCTGCGACCACTTGTTGCCAGTCGTTTTCTGGCCGCACGTAGAACCGCGCCGCGCCGATCTGCGGAAATCGCTCACCGGGATTTCCAACTGCGACGAACGGCCCAATTCCGGCGACAGCCTTGGACAACGATCGCTCGTGAGTCTCGGGAAACCAGCCCAAAAACGGGCCCAGAAAAAAACTCTTCATCGAATAGGCTTCCCAGAGCTTTGTCTTCTTCTCCATGTTGAAGGAGCGAAGGTACACCACTGGTCCGCGCTTGTCAGCACGCAACGTAACCTCGCCTCGACGTGCCCAACAGCGGAGACCTGCGATGAAACATTGTATCCGCACGATGACGACAGCCAAGCTTGCAAGTTGCATGCCGACTTCAACTGCCACTGCGCCAAGGGAACCCACTTTGGAAGTGGCCTCAGACCTTACGAACTGATTTGACTCCGATATCGGCTCAGCAATACGCCAAGTGAACAAGTTGCGATCGATCTCGTCGCTTACGCCGCGCCAGAGTGCCCCGAGGATGATCGCCAGGATGATTAATACTGTTCCAAGCAAGCGTCGCGTAATGCAGTACCAAAGCGGCTCATGGATTAAACATTTCTCGATCCCGGCGTCGCACTCCGTCGGTGGCGAGATTCTACCAGGGTCACGCGAACTGTCGGTCACAGTTGGATCTCCTTAACGAACGTAGTTCGGTCGCGGAAGTTGTCTCGCGATGATGGGCGCGGACGGCAGGCGACGAAGTCAGTCACGGCACCGTCTCCCGTGCCATACTTTCCCAGACTCCATAGAGAGGACAACGATAGCTTTTGCACTCAGGCTCCGTCTCCCTCAGGGGTGCCACCCGCTGATGCGGCTTGGCAAATCTCCGGGCACCGCTGTTTAGCGTAAGTCCAGGCGGAAAAGACGCAGGTGGGGTCATCGGAACGGATGAAGGGATCGTCGCCGAAGTCCGTGTAATGGTCGTAAAGGTCGTCTGCGGTCATGCCGGGGCGATAGATGAATAGCAGCGAACGATCCACGACAGCCTTGGCAGCCGCAATCGCTTCCTCCGCAGAGTCGTACTGACCGTGCGTGGAGCGCTCGCTCTCATCCATGTAATGAAAGTTGTCGTCGCAAATGACGGTGTATTTCATGGGATAATCGATAGTGCGTTGGGTTGTAGCTGACAGGCGTCGCGGACAGTTTTCATGTGAAAGTGCTCTCTATCTCGGCCTTCTTGTTTCGTTCGATTTGCTCGCTACGCCGCTGCGAAACCAGGCGTTGATTTCGTCTCGCTTGACGTTCCAATGGTTAGCCTCGGTGTCTGCTTGGGTCGTCTCGGTCGTTGCCAACCGCCGGGATAAGTGCCGGTGGCCCGGATCTCCTTACGGATGCGTTCCAGATCAGCGACGGCGAAGAGCCGGTAGTTGTTCTTTGAATGCCGCCGGACGGGGATCACTCCGGCCAGGTCCCAGCCCCGCAGCGTGTTACAGCACACGCCCAGGAGCCTTGCGGCCTGCTTGGTCGTCACGCACTCGTCCAATTTCATCATGCCGATCACTCCCGAACCAACGCCCCATCCCTGCCAGCGAAGCTGCCAGTGGCCCTGCAAAGAACGCAGGCGGGTTCTTGCGGGCGGCGTCAGTACTGTCGTGGGGACGTATCCAGTTTCATCCCCGTTTCCTCGTCCTCGGTGGGAACGCGGAACGGGCATGGCGGTCAACACGTTCCCTTGGTGAGTAGCCTGGCGAACTCGACTGCAAGGTCTTTCTCGCCCTGGCTGATCGCCTCGGGCTCCGTACACGGGATTCGTCGGGATGCTACCGGGTTCCGTCCCTCTCCGGCCATTGTCGCACAAACGCTTGCTGTTCTCCAGTCTCGGGCGACATCCGGTTTCGCCGTTCCCTGTCCTGCTGGCGGAGTCGCATAAGCACGTCCAGCACGTCGGATGGTTCAGCCAGTCGGTGCCGCAGCAACCAGCATCCGATGACCGTACCCGTACGCCCGACGCCACCCCAGCAATGGACGTAGACGGCTTTCTGGCTCTCCAGATACTGGTCGATGGTGTCGAGCATGTCGCACATCTCGCTCGCCGTTGGCACTGACAGGTCCTGGATGGGGTGCCGGACACAAACAACGTTTGGACAGAACTGTTGGGCCACGTCAACGTAGGGCACGAACGGGACACCCGCCCAGTTGGTCTCGTCTTCCTGCATGAGATTCACGAAGGCTCGGACACCGGCATCGACGAGGGCCTGCATTTTCCGACGGCGTTCGTCCGGATCGGAATCGCCGGGATACGCCCCGGCCAGGAGGAGACTGGGCACGACCCAATAGCTTGACGATGTTGGCGGCGTCGATGCCGATGAAGCCAACACGTACTTGGGTTTGCTTGCGTCGATCATCAGCCACCTCTCGGCAGCCCCTGAAGGGCTTCCTCGATCATATCCTTGCGGGCCAACCCCTCCCGCCACTCCTGCGGAATCCCCGACTCGCCGCAGTACGCCCCGGCAAGCTGCCCGCAAACGGCCCCGGTGGTGTCGGCGTCGTCGCCCAGGTTCACGGCCCGCAGCACTGCTTCCCGGAAGTTCTGGGCGTCATGGAACGCCCATAGGGCTGCTTCCAGGCTTTTCACGACGTAGCCACTGCCGACGATGGCGGGCGGCTTTTTACAGCGGGAACTCCCGGCCGCCACCTCGGCAATCGTGGGATGAAGGGTGTGGACCTGCTTCGACCGCTGTAAAGGTTCCCACTCGGCGGCCAGGACCTCATCGCGGTCGATTCCGTGGATCAATCCGCACAGCACGAGCCCCATGTACACACAGGCCGACAGGCATTGCGGGCTGGCGTGCGTCGGCAGGCTGGATTCCACCAGCAACGGGACCAGCTCGTCGAGCTGGCCTGGGAACAGGTGGGCGTAGAGGATCGGCACCGGAGCCAGTCGCATGATCGAGCCGTTCCCGCTGGCCCGCTCTGAGGGATCACCTGAAGTCCTGGCATCGCCGGTTTCCAGAAACCGGCTAAGGGCACTGCGGGTCGTGATGCCGATGTCGAAGCAGCGGCCATTGACGGAGTATTCGCCCTTTTGCCACCAGGCCACATAGTGGCGAGCCTGGTCGTTGAGATCCCATCCCACGTGGGTAATACTGTCGGCCAGAGCGAGGGCCATGCTGGTGTCGTCGGTCCAATCGCCAGCGGGCAAGCCGTGCGGGCCGCCACCACGGTAGCCGGTCACTTCTGGGAACGTGCCGGGCGACTTGAACTCGACGGCGGCCCCGAGAGCATCGCCAATGGCGAGGCCGAGGAGAGTTCCGCGTTGGCGATCGGCAGACAACATAGGTGCCATTCTACCAGCCGGAATTGCGTCTGCCAGGCACCCGATCTAGCGACCTCGCGGTTTACCAGATCTACGCTGGGTGGGCTGGCAGGGGTTAATCATCCCAACCGCCGTCGCTCGCGTTCCCGACGAACACCATATACGGCACCAAGTAGGCCAGCGTACCGCCGAGCGATGTCCTCTGCCGAAGTTTCGTAACCGTCAACGAATCACCGTCGCCTATCGCAGCTCCAACTCGACTGCCTGGCCAAGTTGCCCCCCCGCTATGAATAGAATGGAAAAGGCCGGTTGTGGGTTCGCGCGGCCGGCAGCTAGTAGCCGTTATTGTGCTGGTCCGCCTCGTTCTCGTTGAACGAAGGCACGTCCTGGAGGTCCCAATAGGGAAAGACCGTCAACCGCAAGGCAGTGCGTCCATAGGGAACCAGGGTGATCCGTTCGGGTTTTCCACACAGCAGTGGCACCATCGCCATCATGCCGCGCGGCGGCAAAGGCGGCGTGATCGGCATCATTTTCGTCTCACCCTTGAGTGTCTTAAATACCTGGTAGTGCAACACCCACCGCGTTAGTTCGAGGGCGTACATTTGGATCTCGATGGGCGATTTCTCCGCGGACCAGGGATTGTCCGGATCGGGCACGGGGTTGTGGATGACTTTGACTCTGTTATTGCGAGCTTTGTCCAACGCCAGGACGTAGTTCCACTTGGAAGCCGGAAGCATATTGTAGCCGTAAAGGCCTGGGGCATCCGCAGGGGTGTTGTGCCAGGCCACATCGTGCAAAAGCACTTTTTCCGTATGGCTGGCGATGGGCAGGGCAAACAGCAGCGGACCATAATCCACGACCACTCCGTTCATTTCCACTTGCGTGACCCGCACTTCCTTGGGAAAGTTCAAAGTGATCACGTCGCCCGCTTTGTGCGCACCGCCGAGCACGAAAAAGCGGCCGCTGGTCACGCCAGGCTGTTTCACACCGTTTACAGCCACGGTGGGATTCTTGGCCCAGGTGGGAATCCGGAGATAAAATGGGAAGGAAGCATTCCCCTCCACCACCGTGATCTTGATGGTATCGGAAAACGGGAACAGCGACTCCTCGCAAAGTTTCACCATTTTCCCGCCGACCTCGTGCAGGCAACTGCTCGGTCCGTAGAGGGCCTTCACGAGCGTATTGCCTTGACCTTTGAGCCACTGGCAGCCGACGTAAATCGGGAAAATGCGATTTACGTTGCCGGTGCAGCAACAGGGTTTCTGCTCCTGGCAGTAAGCCATGACATCCGGTCGATGGATAATGGAGCGGCTGGAGCCAACCTGGCTAACCACCTGGTTCAGAGCCGAAAGATAGACGTGGGTTTGAAAATCCTTGGTGACACAGCCCAGTCCCGCATTCAGGACGGCTCGCTCGATCTTGTCGGCCCATTCCACCTCGCCAGTCGCGTTCAACATGTAAGCGGTGGCCCAAGTGAAGTCACAGATGTCGCAGGTTTCGTGCGCGGCCAGCGCGCCCTTGTCCGAAAGACCCTCCTCCGTCGCGGGGATACCGTCGGCCAGCATGTGGAACTTGTCCACCTTCCGGTAGCCATTTCTGGCCGCGTCGATGTATTTCTTATTCCCTGTTGCCATGTAGAGAATCACTGGCAATTTTAGGGTCTCAAAGAACGTGCATCCGTGGACGTCCTGGCGCTCGTCCGACGCGAGATCGTCGAGCTTGTTCACCATCCGGTCGCGGGCCCGTGAGGCCTGGGCCTCGTACAGATCGACGGCTCGGGTGAGGTAGGGCTTCTTACCAGTTTGCTGGTACAACCAGACGAGTTGCTCAATGTTGATGATCTCGCGACAGTAGGTAAGCGGGAACTTGTCGTTGGTATAGTGCCGTTCCAGGGCATCGAGGACCCGCCGATCGCTGGTGGCCTCGTACCAGGCCATGAACGCGTGAAAGAAGCAGTTGTGTGGCCAACGGGTGGGGATCTTGTAGCCCATCACCCCGTCCGGCGAAGCTTCGGCAATCGTCCCGTAGATTTGCTTCTTGGCCTTGTTCAACAAGAACTCATCCTCAAGCAGGAGTCCGCAGCGAGTGACTCCGTCGTAGTATTTTCCGGTTCCTTCAAACGGTTCCCAGGTGAGAACCTCCTTGCCAGTTTTATCTTTTCGCTTGTAATTGGGCCCCTTCAAATCGTCTTTGGAGCCGATCCAGCCGCCCTGATTAAAGGGCTCGCAGAGCGTATCCAAATGGCCGGTGAGCCCGTCGCGCTGCTTGAGCAAAAAACTCCGTTGCCAGCCTTCCGGGGTGATCTTGCTCAGAGAGAAATTCCGAAACGCCTCGTGTTGCGCAAAGAGAGGCTGTGAAGAAAGCAGAACCGCGAAAACAGCCAACGCAACATTCTTCATGGTGTGCTCCAGTTGAAACGGCAATACCTGTGCCTATTAGAAGTCCCGTACTCGTTGAAAGTCAAGCCCTTGGGGAGGTTTGGTGCCCTATGTTGGTCCAAACAGTTTGTGGTTTCAACAGGTTGGCTACAAGTCATGAAACAGCGGTAGTTTCCCACACCGGCTGGCCGAAGTAGGCGAGAAGGCCAGCCACCCGTCCCCAAAGTATGACGGGCGCAAACTCAGAATCGTCATCGCCTAGCAAAGAGCACTATGTGTCAAAATAGGTTCGTTTGATCGAACCGTGTCGGAAAGTAACGGTTCTTGGGACACCGGCCGGTCCCGGACGAAGTCATCGCGATCGCAAACAAATCACAATGACCGAAAACGAGCGCCGTAAAGGAATCAGCCTCTGCCAGAAAACGTCTGTCATCAACTGGCGTGACGTTGGCCGTTGCCTTCCTCGTTGGACCGCATCGCAATATAGCGGTAAAGGGTCGATTTCGACATCTTGAGCGTGGCACAAATGTCGTCGAGGCTGATCGTCTTGTCGCAGTAGAGCTTCTTTGCAAGGACGACTTTGGGCTCATTCCCGTTCATCGACGGACGTCCACCTTTACGGCCACGAGCCCGGGCGGCAGCAATCCCGGCCTTCGTGCGTTCTTGAATGAGCCGTCGCTCAAATTGGGCGAGGGCAGAGAAGACGTGAAAGATGAGTTCGCCTGACGGCGTTGTTGTATCGATGGCACCATCACAGACTGATCGAAAGCCGACGCCCAACTCTTTGAGCTGATCGATCAGCGTGACCAAGTGGCGAACAGAGCGTCCAAGTCGGTCCAATCGCCAGATGCAAGCAGCACGTCTCCAGAGCGGAGTTGTTTGAGGCATGCATCGAGCCCCGCTCGATCATGCGAAGCCCCCGACGCCGTATCGGTGAAGATCAGCTTCTTCTCGACGCCGCATTTCTCCAAAGCATCGAGCTGAAGGTCGAGGTCCTGGCTACCCGTACTCACACGAGCGTATCCGACAAGACGAGCGTCGGGAGTAGATGGAATCATAGCACCGACTCCGCTGCCGACCCAAGTTGCGCGTCACTATAGACAAGACAGGCAAGGGCGGGTGTCGGTTTGCATCGTCGCGGGAGCGAGTCGGAAATCGGTCCTTTTTCGACGCGTCTCGTAATACGTCTGAGTAAATGGGAAGCCGCCACGACGCTGGAGTGGTCAGTCGGCGGCGAGCAGGCCGACCAGCGGCGCCAGCAGCAAGGCGGCGAGGGGCAATCTTGTGAAGTGTTTCATAGGTCTTGGTCTCCTTGGTGTGTTTCATTTGCCGGTCATGTTGACCTCAACCAAGCCAGCTTCCGCGGAGCGGGGGTCCTGCTTCATGTGAATCGCCACCAGGTTTCGGCCGGGCTCGAGCGCGGCTTGACCGGCTGGCGAGAGCTTGACCGTCTCCCACGCGCGGAGGCGCCCGCACGTCACCGCCAAGACGCCATTGATATACATTTCGGCTTCGTTTTCGCCAACCATCCAGACCTGCACGCGTTTCAACGCGGCCTCCGGCACGTCAAACTCGCGGCGCAGCCAACGATGGACCTCGCCGATTTTCTTCGGGTCGGGCTTTTTCTCCACGGAATAGAGAAAGGGGGCGGCGCCCTTCGGCCACGCGCTATCGTCAAAGCCCGGCTGCGCCCAGTCGGCAGGTGGTTTCTGGGTGGTAACCTGCCAATCAAGGGGCTTTGTGGCGTCCCAGAGTTTCGTCACTTGTGGCGGAGCGGGAAACGGCGCCCACGCGGTCGTGCGGGTCTGGTCACGCGCCGCCCACTTTTTCCAGAGCGCCGGGGCATCGAGCGCCTTCAAGAACACGCCGCCGATGACGGGACGCGAAATCATCCAACCGGTAGCGCCATTGGTGGTCTCATACACGTCGTTAAATGGCTCGCGACCGGTCGCGGTGATCAGTTGGTGATAGACGGGTAGCACGAGCGCATCGAAATCGGCGCGGTCGCCGGTCAGCGTCGCGGTCCAAAGTGTCCAGTCCACCTTCGCCAGGCTCTTGCGGCTGTCCAGCGGCACCCCGAAGGCGTTCATCTTTTTGTTTCTGTAGAAATCGACTTCTTTGCGGAGCACGGCGGACGGGAACAAGTCCAGACCGAGCAGGCGATCCCAAACCAGATTGTACTTCTGACTCCAAGTGCCGGGCATGTCGAAGCCGAGCCGTGAATGATCGCCATCATCGGACTCCTTCACCCACCATGCGGCCGACTCGCGGGCCAGTTCCTCGTACTCCTTAGCCACCGCGGAATCGCCGCGCAGACGGCAGAGTTGTGCATAGGCTCCGAGCGCGACAATCGATTTGGCCGAAAGGTTCACCTGGTGCGCCGCCGGACCCATGAAATCATCGGTGCTTAGTTGGTTGTCCGGATCCACGCCCTTGGCCTTGAGATATTCGGCCCACTGCGTGATTTTTGGCCAATACGGCGCACAGAAGTCGGCGTTGCCTTCCATCTTCGCCAGCGCCGCCAACAGGATCAGCATGTTGCCGGTCTCCTCCACCGGCATCGAGCCGCCGTTGCCGTTGGCGCGCGGGTAGGCGCCGAGATCGTGCGGCGCGCTGTGACCTCCTTTCAAGAGCGGCGACCGGACGTACTCCATCACCGGCACGAGAATGGCTTTGGTGAGCGTCGGCCCAAAAAGCAGAAACTGCGGCGCCATGGGGTAGATTACATCCAACGTCGAGATGTCTCCATTGCTGGTATTTTCCTTCGGGAACACCATGGGCGCGCCGTTCTCATCGGCGGCCCAACCGTTGCCAGCCCAGCATTGGCGGTAGGCCAAGGCACAGATGTTCGCATAGGGATCACCACCAAGTGCCCGCATGTCGGACATCACTTCCTCATCGAAGGCGGCACACCTTTTTCCCAAGGGCTCATACTCACGCGCCGCCGTTTCCAGCAGTTCCCTCGGCTCCCAACCGTCCTTGCGCCAGTAAGGGCGCAGGTCGTGGCCAAAATATTGAATCGACCAGATTTCGTCATAGGCCAGCATCAACCATCGCGACACCGGGGCCGCGCCGACCTTCACGCTGTCGAACACCACGGTATGTTCGGAAAGTTTCGCGGTTGCCCCCGGCGCGGCCACATAGAGATAGCCCCAATCAATCGCCAGATTGTCGCCTGCTTTTTGCAACACCGGCTGTTCCTTCGAACCGACCCGAAGCGTCACTAGGCCAGGAAAGTTTTCCTGGCCCCAAACCACTTCCTGTTTCGCGTCATTCACGGCGAGGAGACCCGACACCGTGAAACTAATTTCGACGGCGTGTTCGTTGCCGTCGGTCGCTACAACCGTCCACGTGAGATAAGTCACTGGACGGGCGAGCAGCGATAGATCTTCAGGCAGTGCCGGCGTGGTGAAGGTCAGCGTCAGTTTAATACCAGCGCCGGCGAACTCGCAGATCGTCCGCGTCGGCAGCACCGTTACGCCTGACTGCTCCAACGCTGGCGCCTCCTTCGGCTCGACGCCCAGCACGCGGAACGGTTTGCCGTCGATTCGCACGACGCTGTTCAGCGGCTGTGGCCGCCGCGACCAATGCGACGTCGCCAGGTCGGTAAGTTTATCCGCGCGCGACCAGACGCTGAAATACGGATCATGCGTCACCAGTGGCACGGCCGGTGGACGGAAAGGCTTTTCCCCGGCCTGCGCCATTGTCGCCGGAAGCAGGGCGGCGAGGAGTGTGATGGTGTGTTTCATTTTCGCTGATTGTTTCGGGTTCATTGTTTCCACCGGAGCCAGGTATCCGGTATCGCTTGCTTTACAAAGTCAGGGCCGCTGACTTCGAGAACGGGGGCCGTTCCTTTCCAGAGAACATCAAGATTAGGCCAGTTCCTCCAAGTCTCGTGCTTGTAAGGCTTGGAGCGTGTGTCCACGAAGATGACGCGGAACTTGTGCGGGCCTTTGGCCAGCGCACGCGACCAGGTTCCGAGCGCATGCCAGCGCATCGTCGGCCACCATTCCTGATCATCCACGAACACGCGCAGGTCGTAGCCGGGATCACAATCGGGGATGGTGAACTCGCGCGGTGCGTGGAAGGTGTAAACGCCGTCGGCGGGTACGTCGAGCCAGCCATCGTAGCGGACGAGGAAGGCGCTGCCGCCCTGGTGCATCGAGACATCGAGGAGCTTCGTTGTGGTGCCGGTTTTCTGTGCGGGAAGAATGTCGCTGTTGGCCACAAGTGCGAACATCTGGCCTTCGGCATATTCCCACGAGAGGCCCGGAAGGGTTGCGTCCACACTTGCCGCGGGAGCGAGAGTCTGTTTCGTGAAAACGGCGCGTGTCGGCAAAGTCGCGAAGCCAGGGCCGAGCGGCCAGCGCAGTTCCTTCGCGCCGGGACGCACGGCGATGGCGCGGACGACGGCACTTTGCGTGAGGCGGACCGGCGCGGTGTAGAGCGGCGATTCGAGCCCCGGCTCGCTCCCGTCGAGCGTGTAGCGGATCTGCACACCGAGTGTGGCAGACGTCATCGTTACGTCTGTGGAGTCGTTAAAGAGGTTGACGTCGGGCGCAAAAGTGACCGGCTGGATGGGTGCGTGAATTTCACGAACGACCCCATGTGGCGTGAATTCGGCGCTGTTCACGCCGAGCCGGATGCCGCAAGGCTCGCCGGACTTCGGTTCGACCAGCAACAGTGTGTCGGCTTCCGCAGAAACGTCTTTCACTTTCAGCGAGGTTGGTTGCGTGCTGGCTGCGAAGTAAACCGAGGCGCCGCCGGGTGCGGCGGCGGTGAAGGACGTCTTGTCTCCGCTCACCTTCCATGGTTCGCGAGTGATTAGAGTCACGAGGAGTTGGTCGCCTTCTCCCTTCCACTTCACGAGCGTGCGTCGTATGAAGGCCATCTGCTCGGCCAGTGAGGGACGACTGTACTTCCACTCGTTTTCGGCGTCTAGGATTTCTCCAGCGTCCTTGTGCGCAAGGTCATGCGACTTCGGATCGAACTCGATCTCAAACGGGCTGTTACCGAAACAATGCAGCGCGAGCTTGGGCGAACTGGGATTGTCGGTGCGGATGGTGTTGCCTTCGTTAACGGCGCGCTGTTCGGCATTGGGAATCGGGGTCGTCTTGCGGCGCAGCCAATCCACCTTGTCCACCGGAGTGAATATCTCGAAGGGTACTTCGTAATCATGTTTCGTATCGCAGCGGACGCGATCCACAACGACCCAGGCGACCGGATCGCGCACGAAAATCACCTGACGTATATGCCGCTGCACGTCGGTGACGGCGGGCAGGCCGAGACTGCATTGCCGGCGGGCTGTCGCATCTATGCCGCCGATTTGGAAAGCACTCCGGTACGAGCGATATTTGCGGTCTTCGTAGGCGCCTTCATAAATGCCCTCCGCAAGGTCGAAGTGCGTGCCCGTGTGCCAGCGTCCCTTTATCGGAAGGCCGTCGGAGTGGGTGAGAAACTCGCATTTGGCTCCGACATTGTCCACGAGCTTGAAGTGTTGGTTCTGGGTGCGCCCGTCAACATAGACCGGCTGTCCGATGAGCATCGGGCGACCGTGGTCCCAAAGTCGGAAGCCATTGCAGTCCTCGTCCTGGTTGCTGTTTGGAATCCTGCCTGAGTCCATGTAGAAGAACGGATCATCCTTCCCCCAGCCTCCACGAAGCATGAACTCGCCGAGATATGGGACCACGTCCGAAAGATGGGTCGGTGCACCCTTTTCGCCGTTGCTAAACGCCGTGGTCAGCATGCGCTGCGGCTCCGGTTGGTCCGTGACCCACGGCACCGCACGGTCAAGCGACCAAGGGCCGAATAAACTTGGGTTGTTGCCGAAATACTTAGGTCGCGCTGACCGAAAACCATCGCGATGACAGTAGCCGTCGGGTTTGAGATGGCGCAGCAAGAATTCGGCGTTGCGGGTGATGCTTTCCTTGAACTCGTCGGCGAATACGGTATCAAACCATGCGGGCCGCTGCTGCTCCCACAGGCTTAAGGAGGTCGGGGCGCGCTCCTTCCAGACGCCCTGATGTCCTTCGTCGGAATACTCGACGTAGCCGCCGTCGGGCATGATCGAGAAGAGTGCATGATTCTGAAAGGTGCGCGCCGCCTCGCGACCCGCCCACTGCGCCTGTTTGAATTCGCCGAGCAACATCCCGCTCCGCACGTTGAAACCCATCCCCATCATGTTCCAGTTGAACCTCGTGGAACGTGCCACCAGAATGTTGGGGGATAGATATTCGTCCATCCCTGTCAGCAAGACCCGGGCGAGCGTCGTCGATGGAAATTCGCGAGTCACGTTTGGATATGTCGAAACCAAGGCCCTCAACCGCGTCACAAACTCTGGAAGCTGCCGTGAAATCAACGTCGGATACCAACGTACGTTCCAGCAATACGGCGCCACATGTGGTACCTGCCGTATCAAAACCGGATCGTAGCCGGGCGGCGCCATATCGCCTGCTTTCAGGGCATTGAGATCACGCTGCATGTTCATCGCCCAATCGTCCGAGTATTCAGCCCAACGGTTGAGATACTCTGCGTCACCGGTCGCCTGATAAGCGTCAATCAACCAGCAACGTAATCCATCCGTCGTATCGGATCCATCCCGCTCCAGAAGGTGAAACTGTCGCATCACCTGGAGCCAGACCGGCATCTTTTGTTTCGTCTGCGGCTCGAAGGGCACATAGGCCCAATTCACCGTTCCCGGTTCTCCAACATGAATCTTCAACAACTCATCATTACTGACGTTTCGATTCGGCTGAGACGCCACGCCACGCATGGCATCGTCAATCCATTCCTGTTTCGTCACTGGCGTTCCCAGTGGCGGGCGCTCGTCGGTGAGAACCGCATCGGGCGGCACGCCGTATTTGTCCAAGTTGGCCAGCTTGTCGAAAAAATAGTCGCGGAATGCATCGAGCGCCGCGGCGAATTGTTTTTGCCGGTAAAGCGCGAACGGTTTTTCCAAGCCGCGCGCCGTTTCATCAAGCGACCTGAACAACCGGTGGGCGATCGCCGCGATGTTGGCCGCGTCGTTGCGCCGGGCAAATTCCGCCCGACGACAGACAGCGTCCGCTGGGGGCGGCAACGTCAAGTCGCGCGTCTTTTTCAACTCGAATCCTGTTGGAACCTGTCGCTGCCGATAACCATCGGCCACACCGCGCCAATTCGCCACAATCTCGCCGTAGCGTTCGATGTCGCGTTCGATCTGCGCCAGCGCCTGCGTTTTCTCCTGTACGGCCTTCGCTTCCGCGGACGCCACACAGCGGCTCACCATCAACTTATCGAGCGCGGCCTGCGCCGCGTCGTTCCGCACACGCCGCCGCTGGTTCTCAAGTTCGATTGCGGCGCGTTCATCCTTGTCGGTGGTGGTGATTTTGCGGCGCATCTGCGTGTCCAACTCCGCCACCGTTGAGCTCAGCCGCTTGAACTCCGCGTCGTTCAGCCCGCCGGCAGCCTTGAACGGCCCGTTGCGCAGCGCATTCAACGCTTGCGAGACTGCGTTGCGCGCCGGATTGTGCTGCGCGATGAGTTCCTTCATCCGCGCTTCGGCGGCATCCGTCTGCGCCAGCAATTCCGCAACATCCGCTGGCGACGTGGGCAATCGAGTCGGTGATGTCCGCGGCGGTTCAGCGGCGTGCAACGTGGCCAGCGGCGCTAGCAGCAGGGCGGTGACGGCGAAAGTGTTTTTCATTGTCTTGTTCATCGGGGGATTCTCATTCGCACGTGGATGGGCAGGCGTGTGGCTTTTGGCATCCGGCCAACTCAGTAGCCCCTCCATTATAGCTACAATGAACGTCCTGTCACAAAGGGTTCCATTCTCGGAGCACGAAGGCGGCTTTTTTCCAACCGGCAGCGTCGCTTCCTTCCCTGATTGCTCGAAGGCGACCTTTTACGGCACGCTAGAACATGCGTCAAGAACGGGTCGTATTCTGACGCATTTCAATATACGTATGAGTTGATGTGACGCTGGCTCAATGTGAGGGCGACCAAACGGCAACTACGGGACGGCGGCTTTATTGCGGCGTACCCACCAATCCTGCGATACCGGCATCTCGTTTCTTCGCGGCCTCCTTGAGCTTGGCCTGTGTCGTGGCGAGCCACGCACGATCCGCCTTCAGTCGCTCGCGCTCACCCGCCAACATCCGCGAAACCTCATCTCGTTGCGGCCCGCCGATAGGCTTTGCCGACTGAACCATGTTCTCCGGCGTCAATGCACGACGGAATTGGGCTTCCGTCAGCGGGAGCGAGCCTTCGATCCCGAATTCTCTGGCCGCTGCCGCAAAAAGCTGCTGGGCTTCCTTGAAGGGTATCTGTGCTGGCTTCAATTTCTCTTTGCGGCCATAGGTGACGAGATCCGAAGCGAAATGATGTCCCACGCGGAATGGCACCTCGGCTTCGCGCTGTAGTGTGTCGGCCAGCTCGGTCGTCATCGAATAGTCGTTGTTCACTTCTTGGAGCGCACGTGCGGGATCAAAGTCCAGTGCTTTCAGCATCTTGGAGAACTCACGGTAAAGATCGCCAGATGCCTGCGTAACCTCAAACGGCATCCCGCTCTTGTAGTCATTCAGGCCGGACATGACGTTATTGCACTCTAGGTAGTAGGTGACGGTCTTACCTGTCACGACACTCGCGTGTTCGTGAAACCGCTCCAGGAGATATGGGTTGCGCTTTTGCGGCATGATACTACTGGCACCCGTTTCTTCTTCAGGGAAACGGAACCACGGCGTCGAATTGGCGTATTGGACGGTCAAATCAGCAGCGAACATGCTCAGCGTCAGTGCACCGGACGCCGCAATACTGGACAACTCAACCCCCAGATCCTGAATCGAGATGTGGCCTGAATCGAACGAATTCACCACGATGCCATCAAATCCCAGCAATTCCGCGAGCCGAGGGCGGTTGATGGGAAAACTTGAGGTGGCTCCAGCCCCGCCACCAAACGGTGAAAGATTGAGTCGCGTCCACACCTGTTGGTAACGGTCGGATTCGCGACTCAGCGCTTCGAGGTAGCCGCCGATATAGTGACCAAGTGTGGTTGGCTGAGCCTGCACACCATGCGTGTAGAAAGGCAGGATGGCGTTGGGATTGCGATTGGCCATCTGTAGCAGGGTTTCACGGGCTTCGATGAATTGACCGTAGGTGGCGAGCACGGCACCGCGCAGGTGGCAACGACGTGAAGTCTGTCCCATATCTTGTCGGGAGCGTCCCGAATGAATGCGAGTGACCTCGGGGCCAGCGAGTTTGATCATCGCCTTCTCGATCTTGAGATAATCTGTGGGGCGAGCCGCGCCGGGCTTTGCACGCTCGGCAATCACCTGCGTTACCGATTGGGCAATTTTCGCGGCGAGTGCCTTCGTCACAATACCCTGTTCGGCCAGCATGATGATCGATGCCTTATTCTCCTCGCCAATCCAATAAAATTCGTCGTGCGACGTTGCCGCGTCGTCTTGTGCGTTTACAACCCTGCACGCGGTAATAATCAGAACGATTAGCCCTCGACGTCGCAATCGAAGCGTCAGGCAATGTGGCATAGCCTTTCGGGCGGTGTCCATAGTCATGATGGGTCTCGATAAACAGTTACAGTAGATGGACGGCTGCTCGTCTTACTCTTGACGCCAATGACAGCGAGGCAGGCGAGCAAGCTTTTGACCGTTGACCGTCGGCCGAATCAGCAGCCAGCATTGTAATCGCGCTGGCTCCCGTATCACAATACTCTGCTTTTATCTGCGCAGCTCGAACTTCGGGCTGGAAATGAAGCCCGAAATGCGCTGCGAATGGGGATGGCGCATCGAACCCGCCAATAAAAGCAGATGTTGGTACGAGAATCAGCCTGCCAACTGGCGTTTCACGAGGGGATTGGCTAGCATGGGAGATGCTGATTTACGGCAGCCCGCGCGCTGGATGGCGCCAGAAGGGAAAGTATGAACAAAGCGAATTCGATGTTGTGGCTGGCATTCGTAGGGGGTATGGCAGTGTCGCCTGGTGCTGCCGCCACGGGCGCTGGGCCGGAACCGAACGTGACCGTGGTACGGTTCCACGAGGTGGACACCTTATTCGCTAATCCGGGCCAGGGCTGGATGAGCAGGCGCGGACTTCCTTGCTCGGTGGTCTATACCCGCTTCAACTGGGAAGCCGCCGAACCGGCGCCGGGCCAGTTCCACTGGAACGTCATTGACGATGTGATTGCGAAGGCGAAACCGCGCGGCGCCCGGGTGGCCTTCCGCGTGATGACTTGTAACGCCCACAGCAGTGGCTACTACTGCTCGCCCAAGTGGTTGTTCGATGCGGGTTGCAAGGGGTTTGAATACCTGGTTGGCGGCGACAGCCCCACCGCAGGCGGCAAACGCCTGCCGCGTATCGAACCGGATTATGCCGATCCGATCTATTTGGCCCGGCACAGCGAGTTCCTTGAGGCGCTGGGCAAGCGTTACGACGGCCATCCGGACATCGAACTGTTAGACATCGGCTCCTATGGGGTTTGGGGCGAATGGCACACCAAGCATCCCGCGCCCCTCGCAGTCCGGCAACGAATCGTGGACATGTACCTGCGCGCCTTTCCCCGAACTCCGCTGGTGTTCATGACCGACGACGCCGAGGTGTTGAAATACGCCCTGGCGCACGGCACGGGACTTCGGCGGGACGGTGTCGGTTCGCCGCGACATGAACAGAACTGGATTGGTTCCAAGAAGTATTCCGCCGTCCAAGACATGGGCGAGGTCTGGAAGCACGCGCCCGTGGTTTTCGAATGGTACGGGGATTACGCCTTTCTGCAATCCCGTAAATGGTCGTTCGACGCCGGCGTCGATTTCATGCTGAATAACCATGTGAGTTTGATCAACAACAACATCGGCCACGTGCCGCCCGAAGCCGTGCCGCAACTGGAAAAGCTCGCCCGGCTGGCCGGCTACCGTTTTGTGTTGCGCGAGTTGTCGCATGAAGCGACGGTCAAACCGGGCACCGTGCTGAATGTGAAGATGACCTGGGCCAACGTTGGCGTGGCGAAACTCTATCAGCCGTACCGGTTGCGCCTCTTCCTGACCGATGCCGAGGGTAAGGACGCCTGGGTCGCCGATAGCAAGGCGGACCCGCGCCAGTGGCTACCGGGCGAGCATCACCTGGCCGAATCTCTGGCGATTCCGGCCAGCTTCAAGCCGGGCCAGTACACGTTGGCCTTGGCGCTGGTGGATCCCGACGGTCAACGACCCGCCCTGAAACTGGCGATCGACGCGTCGGAACACGAGGGCCGCTATCGCGTGAGCCGATGCAAGTGCCAGTGAGATGGCCCGATGAGAAAAGCTGCTAAGAAGACGGAGGCGGCTCCTGTGGCTAATAGGCAGTCCTGACGGCTTCCGCAATGTTCTTCAGGCCGTCGCGTTCCAGGAGCAGGCACAATCCGCGGTTGATCGTTCTCACCAGGGTCGGTCCCTCGTAGATCAGCCCGGTCATCAATTGCACGAGCGAGGCGCCCAAGCGAATCTTCTCGTACGCGTCCGACCGGCGTCATCAGAACGAAACACTGTATTGTAGTGGGGAAGCGGCGCCCATGCTCCAATTGGAGGCATACACGCCCCTGGGATCAGCGTTGGCGGTCGAGAGGTAGATGTACTGGATCGTGGTGCTCTACCTGCACAGCGACAAGCACGCCCACTTCGAATTGCGACGCCTTCAACTGACAGCCAGATCGAGGAATTCCACTCGCGATTCTGGACCCGATTCGAGCTTCAATTCAACGTGGTTGAGACCATCGACCAGCAGCGCGGCTGGCACGTGCCAGGCTCGCATCTGCTCGGGTTGGCCGAGCATGGATGGATAGGGGTTTGGATATGGCTCGGAGACGTCGTCGGTGGACGATAGCGGCGCGCCGTTGAACGCGATGTGCCAGCGGGTGCCGGCCAGCGAGTCGGCCGCCTGGATCCGCACCCGCCCGCCGTGCTGCCAGCCGCCGGTGGGCGGAGCCAGGTCGAGCCTCATCGACACGCCTCGTTTGGCCGCGATCACGTGCGGCAGCACGGATGGTTTCACGAACGGATTGCTCCAGCCCGATGAGAGGACATAGTGCTGCGGTTGGTTCGCCAGCCAGGCCGGATCGCCCAGCCGGCGGAATACGTGAAACGGCGGTTCGCAGAACGGCCCGCGGCCTGGCCCGCCGTGTTCGCGATAGTAGACGAAATTGAACGCGCTGACGCCATCCGCGCCTCGGGCGTAGGCCAGGTGAGCGGCGGTGAAATACTGCTCGGGCGTCGTCCGGCGAAAAGGAAAGCTGTCGTAGCCTTTGACGCCGGGTGGCTTGGGGCCGTTCCAGATCGTGTGGCATAGTTCCAAGTAGACGGCGGCATGCGGCACGAGCCGGCGGACTGCCGCCAGGTCGGTCTGCTGCAGGGTGAAGTAGCTCGCCGAGAGATTTACCATGTCGAGCCCCGCCGCCACCAGCGCCGGCAGGTCCAGCCCCAGCGCGTCATAGGCGGCCAGGTAGCAGGGCACTCGGGCGCAAAGCCAGCGCCTCCGTCGGCCGCGCATGGTGCGATCCAACACATCGCGCACTCGCCGCACGAAACCGGTGATGATCCCCCGGCGTTGGGCCGCAGTCGTGCGGTTCAATGCGAACAGGGCATAGAACCGCATGAAATCCATTTCCAGGCCGTCGAAATCGTAGTTCGTGCACAGTTCCCCGATCAGAGCGAACTTGTGGGCACGAACCTCGGGGATGGCCCAGTCGAGCACCCGCTGCTCCTTGGAGAATCCCGTTCCTGCGCCGAGACGATACTCGGGATGCTCGACGTAGAACCGGCTGGCCCAGATCGCGGCCCGGCTATTGAGATTGGCGTCCTCGAGGTGATGTGCGTCGTTCATCCGCAGCGAGATGAACGGCGACTGACCGCGCTGGCGACAGCGATCGATGAACAGGCTCACCATGTCGCCCCCGTCGAGCATGTACTTGCCGAACGTGTCGGGCTCCGCGCCGGTGCGCTCTCGGAACCAGCGGTAATGCTCATCGGCCGGGTAGACGGTACTTTTCCACCACGGGATCCATCCCAGCCCGGGCTGCAGCAAATGCACTTCCACCCCGGTGCCGGCCACTTCGTCGACCGTCGCCGCCAGCATCTCCGGCCGAAAGGGCTCGCTCTTCTTGTGCCAGGGACTGACGCAGGCCACCGTATTGGTGGCGTCGTTGCCGTATAGCACGCGAAACCGCGGTTTGGAGCGGGTGCCCTCCTCCGCGATCAGCTTTCGGCCGTTGGCCAGCAAGACCGTTGCGGCGCTTGCACCGAGGAATTCGCGACGACTGATGCCCATGGTAGCTCCCGATTGCCTGGCGTCATGCATGGGACCGCAGACAGGAGTGCGGTAATGGCGTGAAATACCATTGTACACGGTTGCTAGGCTTGTCCGAAAGCCGAGCATTGGCATTCCGCAATGGGGCGGCGATTGGCTAACATAGGGCCCTCGCCCCGTGTCTAGCGCCCGGGCGGATTTCCGGTCGCCGTTTGCCAATTTGATTGACGTGGATACCCCCTTGCCGCGAGCGTCGACCGAACCATCGAAACGGCACTACGGGCGGCTAGCCAGATATTCTTAGTTAGATCGGGCCCCCAGAAGGGCGACCAAGATTGGCGATCCCGGCCGGAACCCACAGGGCGTTCTCGCTGCGTCATCAAGGGGTTGTATTCCGGAACCTCTCGAATAACGCTTGAGTTGATGGGACGTCTACCTTTTGTTGCGCAGATCGACGATCGCGGGCACGCCCTTGCCCAGCTCAGCGTGGAGATGATCCACTCTTACGCCCAGATCGCCTGGGTCCGCAGCGGCGCCAATCCACACGGCGGTCTTTGCACCGCGGTCGTTGACCAGCAACCGGTCGACCACGACTCGGTCGCAGTTGTCGAGGAACACCGTGGGATAGCCAGCGCCCTCGCCGGCCGAATCGGGATGATAGTACTCCAGCTTCGTGGCCCGTTGAGTGGCTGCGTCGGCGTCGACGCGGTTGTTCAACACGGCAACCCGTGATACGGCCCGCAAGTACACGGCGGTCGTTCCGCAATCGATAAACCGATTGCTCTCTATCGTGAGATTGCTCGTGAGCCGCCCGTGGGGGTTCGTCGGCCAATAGTGCGCCGAGATCACGGGGAAGTTGTTGGGCACCCGCGACTGGTTGCGGAAGGTATTGTTCCGGATAATCAAATCCGCGGGCGAAGGTCCCTCGCTGTAGATGCTGGTGGTGTAGCCCAATCGCAGCGCACAGGAGCCGCCGTTATTCTCGAAGACATTGTTCTCGATGAGGCCCCCGATGAGATTGGGCAGCACGGAACCGCCGGTCTTGAAGTAATTGCCGCGGATGATGGTTGGGCCGCTGGCCCGGCTGAGGTTCCACACCACGTCGCAATGCGTTTCGCCGATCGTTCCCCCGTGGTCACGGTCCGGGCGAAACAGCACAAGGCCGGAAACGGGCCGGTCGATCGTAACGAGGTAGTTCCTTGCGCCGACCCTCTCAATCCGCTGCACTTCCGCCGTAGCCCGTAGGGTCGTGTGGACCTGGTCGGCGATGTAGAGCTTGTCGCCCGCGCGGTAGGTGCGTGCGCTGCTGTCGAGCACGAACTGCCCGGGAGCCGGGGCGGCGAGCACGTTCTCCAGCGGCTCGTGGATGTTGATATGGTCGTCGGACTGGTCCTCGAAGCGACAGTTTTCAATGACGATCGGCCCGCGCACGGCAGCGAAATGCAGGACGTCGGCGTTGGTCGACTGCAACCGGCCGGAGCCGGGACGAATCCGCGCCGCGCAGCCCCGCACGGTAACCCCCGCGCTGAAATAGACCCGGACGGCCACCGACGGACTCATATAGAATGTGACGTTCTCGAACACGACATCTTCGCAATCGGCCACCCAGAACGCGCCGGCCATGGTGGACGTCTGAACGAGGTTGCGGGTCCCGGGCAGGATATGCCAGTGCGGCCAGTCGCGTTTGTGGGTCCAGGTGTTCGCATTTTGGAACGAATAGGGGCCCATCCGGATCTTCCACAGGCCCGCGCCGAGCTTCTCGACGGCGGTGCCTTTTGCCATGGGGACATTGTCGACGGCGATACTCCCGTCGGGCAGCCTTCGTGGCACATAGGCCACGGCCCGTCCGCCGCGGTGCTTCTCATCGGGGAAAACGGCCGGGCAGTCGAACCCCGGAAAACCCGGGGCGAGTTGCAGGGTGTAGGTGCCGTGGTCAGGGTCGGCCGTCTGGATCGTGCCTTGGGTAAAACCGGGCGGATCGTAGTCGACCGAGAAATTCCGGAACGTCAATCCCACGCACTGGCCGGCGGTGAACAGGCCCAGGCGCGGGTCGGTGACCACCAGCCGCGTATCCGGGCCAGCCCCGCTGAGGGTGAACCGCCGAGCGTGTGAAATACTTAACGCGTAATTGAAGTCCGGCGCATGCGGGTTGACTCCGGGGCCGCCAATCTTATAGATCCCCTTCTCGAGACGCAACTCCGCAGGAACCTGACTATCGATAACCGTCCGGATGGCCCGGGCAAACTCCTGCGACTCATCCTTGCCGCTATCGGGCAGAAGGTCCAGATCGCGGGCGTCAAAGATCTTTGGCGGCGGCTCCGCCGCTCCCTGGGTGCCGGCGAGACACGACACGACGACGAAGAGGCAAACGTTCATCGCTGACCTCCGGCGGCAACGCTTTCCCTAGGCTCAACCATCGCCGTGTATTCGTCGAGGAGCCGGCGGAACAGCCGGTACTGGTCAAAGGTGACGTGGGGAGGCGTCTGGTGATCGACACTGGGAATGAAGCCTCCACTCCGCATCAGCGGCAAGAGTCGCTCAAATTCTTTCCGCATCGCCTCTTTGCCCTTATCCATCACCATCTTGTCGAAATGTCCCACCATGCAGACTTGGGGAAAGGCACGTCTGACGTCCATGCCGTCAACGCCCGCTTGCCGCTCCAACGGCAGCACGCCGCGAATCCCCTCGCGCAACAGCCAGGGAACCATCAAGGTCACGTCCCCGTCGGTATCGACCAAGGGAATGATATTCTTTTCCAATAGCCGCGGGACAAGTTGGCGATAATAGGGCGCGATGAACTCGTCGAAATGCTGTTCGGAGATCATCGGCCCGTTGTTGTAAGACATATCCTCGGCAATCGTGGCGAAGGTCGGCACGCAGACCTGCTCGACCTGGTCAAGAATCTTCAGATTGAAGTCGGTCAAGTCCTGGTTGATCCGATGAATCAACTCCGGCTGGTCGTAAAACGCCAGGCTGATCTTCGTGAATCCCATCAGCGTCCGCGGAAACCAGAAGTAACCTTCCAGCGTGATCCACACGACGGCGTCACCACGGGCCTGACGCTGGGCCCAGGGCCGCATTGCCTCGATCGCGCTGCGGTGTTCAGGGAAGAACTTGGGACGCAGTCGGAGGTAGTCGTCCATGTTCGAGACGATGCCCTCCACATGGTGCTGGACGGCCTCGATCGTGTCGTCCGTGGTGGAAAACCAAAATTGCTGATAGGGATCCAGGCCAAAGTATTGGGCAATGTCGAACACGCTTTCCAGCCCGGCCGGCAATCCCTGTCGCTTCCAGTTGGCGATCGTCTCGTCCCACCACATGGCCCATTCCCACCGCGGCAAGCGGTCGACCGGCTGAAAATTCATCACCGCGCGGAATCGCTCGACGTGGTTCATGGTGGTACCAATGGAGTCACACTCTCAATTCAAGTCAGCAAGATCGCCTATTGTACCCCAATGACATCCCTTGGCCGACCGGATTCTCCCCTCGGATTGCGACACCGCCGCGTTATCGTCGCCGCCAGCCTTTTTGGCGAAATTCCGAGGGGGAGATTCCCTCGTGGGCCAGAAATCCCAGCCGCATCCGTTCTTGGCTATGAAAACCGGCAAGGTAGGCAACCGTTTTGATCGGCAATGACGTCTCCGCCAACAATTCCTTGGCCCGGTTCAGTCGGCAAAGGGCAATTTCAGCGAGGGGGGAGTGTCCCAACGCCAACTGAAAGCGACGTTCCAAGGTCCGTCGGTTCACGCCCAGGGCGCGCGCAACTCGGGGCACCGTCAGGGCGTGATGGCTGCGCGTCCAAATAAGCCGGGTAGCCTCGGCCACGAGCGGGTCGGACACCTCCTCCATACCGCGGGAAGTATCGAGCGCGCCGGGCAGTTCCTCGCCGCGGGCCGTCTCGATCAGTTGTGCCAGGCAGCCCATCGTGTGAAGCGACAGCAGGATTAAGTTCTGGCCAGGATCGTCATGCGCCCGCGCCAGCAAGGCGTCCATCGCCTGCTCGGCCGCCCCGGGTGTACGGCTCTGCCGCACAGCGGATTCTGGTGTGAACATCCCATGTTCCACGAGCCGATGGACCAGCGGGCCGTTGATCGTGATCCACCGCTCTGTCCAGCCAGTATCTTTGGCCGGCTGGTATCGATGCCAAATGCCTGGGAACAGGAACAACAGGTGGCCAGTTCGGACTTCAAGACGCCCCGTCGCTTGGGACTCAAAAATCCCACGGCCCGCTGATATCAAAATCACGGCAAATTCGGGAAGAGTGCGTCCCTTGGCCCAGGTGAAGTCGTAAAGTGTGGGGTGACGCTGGGGAGGATAGCTCTGGCCTGGAGCCACAACGGTATGGCCGACGCCGGTCAGATAAATGCCCCAGCGCCACGCGCTATCGTTCACCGGCAAGTAATGAAACAGGCTGGGCAGAACACTCATGCAGGGTCCTCGGCATCTTTCCGACAGTCTACCATACCGCGCCTCAAACGGCCAGATAGGCCTGTGTCGCAAAACGAGGGCGGATTGCAATTGCATTTGCTTGTGATGGGGTTACCATGAGGACGAGACGTGACTCTTGCGTTACAAACCCACGGAGCTGACGCTGATGACCCAAGTGTACCGACTGCTAGGCATCGCGCTGGCTGTGCTCGCGGCGTCTCCGGAGTCCGGCAAAACGCCTTTTCCGCCGCATGAGGGCAAAGCGATTGTTTTTCCCGCGCCGCCCGGTATCGCGAAATCTCCTGACTACCGGTTGTTCGTTCAGGGGAAAGAGGTGTTCTGCTATGTAAGCAAGGCTTGTTCAGGGCACCAGTTCGATGAGGCACAACAAACCTACAGTTTTCCCAGTACGCCCCTTTCCTACGCCATTTTTGATATATCGGGCGCGGTCTTGGTCCGAATCGAGATGCGAGATGGTTTGGTTCATGAAGAGAACTATCCAGCCATAAGCCCGTTGTCGCGAGGCATTCCCAGTAAGTTCGACAACGGGGCAATGGAACTCGTTATCGACCGTCCGGGCGATCTTACGATACTCCCCAGCCGCAACGGCCATAACCCGCTGCATCTGTTTATTAACAAACCTGAAACAGATATTCCACATAAGAATGATCCCAATGTCGTTTTCTATGGCCCCGGCGTGCATGACCTCGACGACGGCATTGTCCTCAAAAGCGGGCAAACTCTCTATCTGGCTGGCGGCGCCGTGGTTCGGCCAAGGGCAAGGAAAATCGGGAAGGTCAACGAATGGCAAATCTACGGGAAAGGGCCGGCAACCCGGACTTGGTCGACCCCGGCGGTGAGCGTCCATCGCACTGCCGGGGTTAAAATCATTGGCCGGGGAGTACTTTCGGGCAGCTTGAACGACCCTTACGCGGTATTGAATCGCATGATCATGGCCATCGAGTCAACAAACCTCGTTGTGCGAGACATTGTCGTGGCTGACGGGAATAATTTCATGGTTCATTTCCAGAACTGCAAGCATGTGCGGGCGGAAGGAGTAAGGGTATTGGGTGCGTTTGCCAATTGCGACGGGATTTTGTTCGACGGGACGCAGGATGGCGTAGCACGCCGCTGCACCTTTCATGTGTATGACGATTGCCTGGAAGCGAAGTCCATATCCGGGGGCCTGTGCCGCGACATCCTCTTCGAGGATTGCCTGGTGTGGGTGGGGTGCGGAACAGCCATGGGCGTGACCCATGAAACCCTTGGTCCGGTCCACGACGTCACCTGGCGGAACATCACGGTAACGAAATACAAGTCCTACAGCCTTGCGGACGACTTTGCCAATAATCGCGCATCGATATTCGTGGACGCTGCCTTTGGCGCTGAAGTGACCAACCTACGATTTGAGAATATTACCATCGAGGAGGCCAACCCGCATTTCGTTTATGTCAGCAATTCGCCGAGAGATCCCAAGAGCCCGTCTCCTGTCAAGAATATCGTCTTTCGTAATATTAACGCGAGTAATGTTGTCAGACCAACTACCGTACTGATAGACGCCTCCGGGCGCGGGATCGTAGAAGGAATCTCATTCGAGAATGTCGTTGTAAACGGACAGTCAGTCACGCCGGATGATAGCCGTTTTCGAATTCGTGATGTAAAAAACGTCGGGGTGAAGTAGATCTCATTGAAACCACGAACTGGAAGTGGGTTGTTCCAATTCTTCAGCCATCCCGCGGATTTCATCCAGTGCTGCGGCGCCCGGCGGCCAGATAGCCCCCATATCGCAAAACGAGGGAGGATTACCGTTGCAGTCTGCGGCGTGCCGTTTATGATGAGGGCAATTCGCCACGTTTACACTTCTCAGGAGCTGATGATGATTACCACAAGGCGCCGGCTGACGGCCGTCCTATGTGCTGCGATGGTTGCTTCCGCTGGTGCGGTCCTCGCCGCGGAAATCGGCGTGCCCGGCGCACACACGGTAGCCGTCTACTGGTGGCCCAATTTTCACACTGACTCGTTCCACCAGTCGAAGAAGTTCCCAGGTTGGACAGAATGGGAGATCGTGCGGCACGCCATGCCGCGGTTTCCAGGCCATGCCCAGCCGAAGATCCCGCTCTGGGGATACCGCGACGAGGCCAATCCGCAGGAAGCCGCCCGCTCGATCGCGGCCCTGGCCGACGCCGGCGTGGGCGCGATCATCTTCGATTGGTATCGCTACGACGACCAGATCAACGGTGGAGTGATGATCGAGCGGGCGCTCCGCGAGGGCTTTCTGCAGGCGCCCAACCGCAGGCGGATTCAGTTCGCCCTGATGTGGGCGAACCACACCTATATCGATTGCCACCCCTTTGCCCCGGGCAGCGACTTCAGCAAAGCGCCGATCTGGCGGCGCGGCGAAGTTACCCTCGCCGCCTTCCAACGCCATACCGACGACGCAATTGCCCATTACTTCGCACAGCCGAACTACTGGAAGATCGGCGGGAAACCGTATTTCTCGATCTACCAGCTTGAGGTCTTGATGCGCGGGATGAAAACCGCGAAGGCCACTCGCGAGCTGTTCGACGACTTCCGCCACCGCGTCCGTGCGGCCGGCTTGCCGGGGCTGCACCTGAACCTGGTCGATTTCAGCTTCGCCAACTCGCTGAAAATGGTCAAGGGCGAAGCCATGCCCGGCGATCCCTTGCGCACGATCCAAACAGAACGCGACCTGATGGAGGCCCTCGGCGTCGACAGCACGACGTGGTACACCTGGGTGCATCACGTCGCACCGGCAATGCCGGCCACCAAGTCGGCGGTGCCGGTTGCCTCGGCTGGGTCGTCGGTCGTGGTCGGCCCGCTTTCCACGGAGGTCCTTCGCGGCTCCGCAGGCAAGGCCGGGTATCAGACCCGCGACTACGACGACTGGGGCCACGAAGCGATGCGAGTTCAGGCGGAGCGGATCGCCGCGCTGGGGATCCCCTTTTTCCCGCACGTCGCCCGAGGCTGGGACGGCTCGCCACGGAATTACAAGAGTGGAATCATCGTCGGCAACACGCCCGAGCAGTTCAAGAAATACCTGATCGAAGCCAAGAAACTTGCCGACGCGCACCTGGAAAGCCGGGGGATCATCACCATCAACTCCTGGAACGAGTGGGTCGAAGGAAGCTATCTCGAGCCGGACACGGAGACCGGCACGCAGTATCTCGACGCCATTCGCGCCGTCTTCGGAGCACGGCCATGAGTTCACCTAGGATTCGCTAGCGAGGGGAATCTAGTGAAAGTCGCATTCGTCCTTTGCCTGTTTGCTCTTCAATCGCAATCGGTCGTCCCTGTGGGCGCATCGCAGTCGGGGTTGTCCGACGAACAGATACGGACCGTCGTGGCAGGCTTCGATCGTCGCGTGGCCCATGCCTTCGAGACCCAGCGTGGCAGTCCGCTCGTGCGCGCACCGAAGCAGCCCCCCCTTGGCCCCGGGCGCGGCAACTATGTCCGCGCCTACTCCTTCTCCATCGTTGAGTTCGCCAACCGCTGTTTTGTTCTCAATGAGCAACTCGACCAGGCCGACGCCGCGCTCATCGAGAACGCGCAGTACTACCTCGACAACCCCGCCACTCTCGCCGACCGCGACAGCTTTCACTGGCACGCCGAGATGCTGCTTCGCTTCGTCGAACAGTACGGCGCGAAAGGCTCGAAGGCGCCCGGACGTCTGAGCGCCGGCGCCGAAGGGAAGATCATGGAGGTCGTCTGGCAGTACGCGAGACAGTTCTCCAAGGTCGCGGATGCCGATGTGGAGACCTCTCACACTTGGCACATTCGCGAGTCCGAGAACCACCACCTCCAGATCATCACGACGAATTGGCACTTCGCCAAACTGGCGAAGGATGCCGCCGGCTACCGCGACCTTAGGTATAACGACGGCTTGACCGCCGCGCAGCATTGCGCCGCGTGGACCGACTACCTCAAGGCTTACTGCATCGAGCGTGCCCGCAAGGGACTTTTCATCGAAGCCGGCGCGGACGATTACAATTGCGTAGGCATGAAGGGGATCTACAACGTTTTCGATTTCTCCGGCGAGCCCGAGCTCTAACGCCGCGCGGAATGCCTGCTCAACCTCTTCTGGGCGGACTGGGCGCAGGAGCAACTCGACGGCGTGCGTGGCGGCGGCCGGGCGCGCATCTACCAGGGCCCGGGAAGCCTGACCGGTCGCAGCACGCTCGTCCGTCAGCTCGCGTGGTTCTACTTCGGCCTTGGCGAAGCCCCGCAGACGATGACGAGCCCCATCCTCTCCGCTCTCGCCAGCGCGTGGCGTCCGCCGGCGGTCGTCGTCGACATCGCGCGCGATCCCGAGGGCCGGCGGCGGTACAGCGTCGTTGAACGCCCGCTCGGCCTGGCCGAACCCGGGGGCGCAAACCCGCCGAGCTACCGCCTGCGCACCGACCTGGGCGGCGTCGTCCGCTACTCCTGGTGCACGCCCGGCTTCATCATGGGTGCGTTCATGACCGAGGCCCGCCCGTTTGCGGACTGGACCCAAATCAGCGCACAGAACCGCTGGCAAGGCGTCATCTTCTCGGGCAACCCCGACGCGCGCATCGTGCCCCAGGTGCGAGCCAGGAACGACTTGGTCGTCATGAACGCCCACTGGACCGTCCAGAGCCGCGGCAGCCTCGTCACGCAGATGCTGAAGACCAATAAACGAGAAACCGCGCACCATCAGGTGGGAGGGCTGATGTGGTTCGCTATCGCTATCAAGAAACCAACCTATTTGACACGGCACTCGCCATTACTATGATAGGGGGCTGATAAGTCCGCCGGCTGCCAGGAGCCGCACGGCTGCCCGTCTACGTGAGAAAGAGAATCCCCCAATGAACAACCCGACAACTCACATTCTCATGGCCTGCGTCACCGCCCTGCTGCTGGCGCCGCTGGCTGCGCTGCCCGCCGGCGATGTGACGACGCCCGCAAGAAAATCCAACATTGACCGTCACGCCCTGGTGACGCGACACAACGTCACGCTTGTCAAGCCGGACTCGCAGTGCGTGTTGCAGGTCGGCAACGGAGAATTCGCCTTCGGCGTGGATGTGACCGGCCTGCAAACGTTTTACGGCAATACGCTTTCGCAGTGGGCCTGGCACAGTGACCCGCTGCCGCCGGGCGAACGTGTCGAGGATTTCCGTTGGACGGAATGGAATCACGCGGGTGGCAAAGTGCCTTACGCGACCGGATCCGCCGATCAGAAGGCCCTAAACCATTGGCTGTATTTCAATCCCTCGCGACTCCCGCTGGGCCGGTTGGCGATGCGTCTGACCAAGGCAGACGGCCACGAGGCGGCTATCCAAGATTTGAAAGACGTTCACCAGGAACTCGATTTGTGGAGCGGGCTGATCACCAGCCGGTTCACCGTCGAGGGCCAGCCTGTTTGCGTCGAAACCTGCTGCGATCCGCGACGTGACGCAATTGCGGTGCGCATCGAGTCGCCATTTGTGGCGGCGGGACACCTCGGCGTCATGCTTGATTTCCCCTACGCCGACCAGGACGGGGTTGGCGACTGGTCACGGCCTGATGCGCACCGGACGATGATGACGCGTCATGGCTCCAACCGCGCTGATTTTGCGCGCACCGTGGACTCCACCTCCTACTGCGCCGCGTTGGAATGGTCGTCGGGCGCAGTTCTGCACGGGCCACCGCCGGAGACTCCGCTCAAGAAGTTGCGGATCATCAAGGCCAAGTACGGCGCCAGAGACAAGTGGGTGGACGCCACAGCACAAGTTGCCGCTGCCGCGCGTGGCAATCGCATGTTTCTCGTTGCCGGAAACCAGATCGCCGGCTGTCCCATCAAGGGGGTGCCCAAGAGTTTGAAGGTCCTGTATGCGCTGGATGGCGAGGAAACAACCGTGGACGTTGGCGAAGGCGCTAGGCTCAATATCCAGGGCGTCTCACTGGCGCATCGCTACGAGCTTGTAGCGGCCGGAACCAACCGGCTCGCATTGGCTTGCTCGTACTCACCGGCGCAAATGGTCGGCGAACTTTCGGCGATTGAAAACACGTTTGTGGAAAGTTCCAACCATTGGAACAACTTCTGGCGCACAGGCGGCGCAATTGACTTGTCGGGGAGCAAAGACCCGCGCTGGCACGAACTGGAACGGCGTATCGTGCTTTCGCAATATTTGATGGCGGTCAACGAAGCCGGCACCTTGCCGCCGCAGGAGAGCGGCCTGGTTAACAACAGCAGCTGGTCCGGCAAGTTCCACCTCGAAATGTATTGGTGGCATGCAGCGCACTACGCACTATGGGATCGCTGGCCGCTGTGGGATCGCAGTCTCGGATATCTCAAAACCATATTGCCGCAGGCACGGGCGATCGCGCAGAAGCAGGGTTACAAGGGCGCGCGCTGGCCAAAAATGGTCGGACCGGAAGGCCGCGAGTCACCCAATGGCATCAACCCCATGCTGATCTGGCAGCAACCGCATCCGATCTTCTACGCGGAGCTGGATTACCGGGCGCATCCGAATCGTGAAACGCTGGAGAAATGGGCCGACATCGTGTTTGCGACGGCGGAGTTCATGGCGTCGTATGCCGATTGTGACAAGGCGTCGGCCCGTTACGTACTCGGTCCGCCGGTGAAGACGGTGCCTGAGACCACGGAAGCGAAGGATACCCGGAATCCGACTTTCGAGTTGTCGTACTGGCGGTTCGGGTTGCGGACGGCGCAGCTTTGGCGGCAGCGGTTGGGCGTGGCGCGCGAACCGGACTGGGACAAGATCCTGAACAACCTCGCGCCACTGCCGCAACAGGACGGCGTCTACTTGATGCAGGAAGGGATGACCAACACGTACACGACGAAATGGAACCACAATCATCCGTCGTTAATCGGAGCGCTGGGGATGTTGCCCGGCGACGGTGTCGACTCTGCCGTGATGAGGGCGACGATGAGCAAGGTCCGACAGGCTTGGAATTGGAACGCCGTGTGGGGCTGGGATTTTCCGATGCTGTCAATGTGCGCAGCCAGAACCGGCGATCAGCGGACTGCGGTCGATATGTTGCTCACTCCCACGCGGGGCTTTCAGTTCAATGCTTGCGGCTTGTCCACCGGCGGGCCTTTCCCGTATTTCCCGTCGAACGGTGGCCTGCTCTACGCCGTGGCGATGATGGCCGCCGGCTGGGATGACGCGACGGAGCGCAACGCGCCCGGTTTTCCTGATGACGGAAGCTGGGTTGTGAAGTGGGAAGGGTTGAAGAAGGCGCCGTAAGAAACAGAGACAGCGCTGCCGCAAAAGCGAAGGCCGACGCCCGCCAACACTAAAGTCAGAGTAATAGAATTCCCTTCACTTTTTCTCCGCCTTTGCTTCCTTCCTTCGTACCTTGAGGTAATCCAAATGAGCACTCATCCGACCCGTCACACCTTCCTCCGCACCTCAGCTGGCCTGACCGCGGCCGACGACCGTCCCAAGGCCAAAAACGATCGCCACGTGATCGGCTGCCCACCTACCAACGACCAAGAATCCCCGGATGAACAAGACCATGAGACACACCCTCATCATCCTCACCGCCCTGCTGCTGCCGCCGCTGGCCGCGGCGCACGCCGCGGATAATCCCAAGCCGGCCGGCCCCAACGTCATCGTGATCCTTACGGATGATCAGGGCTATGCCGACTTGTCCAGCCAGCACCAGCTCCCCGACATCAAGACGCCGAACATCGACGCGCTCGCCGCGCAAGGCGTGCGTATGACGGCCGGCTATGTGACCGCGCCGCAGTGCAGTCCCTCGCGCGCCGGACTGATTTGCGGACGCTATCAGCAGAGGTTCGGCCTCGACACGATCCCCGACAATCCGATGCCGCTGGAAGAAAACACCATTCCCAAACGGCTGAAGAAAGCCAGCTATGTCAGCGGCATGGTCGGCAAGTGGCATCTCGATCCCAACCCCACTTGCGTCAAGTGGGCCCGCAAGAATCTGCCCCAACTCAAACCTGGCAAGAATGGCAGCGTGGCGATTCCGGAAGAATATCTTCGGCAGTATTCGTCGTTGGCGCAGGGGTTCGACGAATGTTTCCAGGGCGAGATGCACCAGTATTTCGCCACATTCGGCCTCGATGGCCGAGTGCTCGACCCGCGCGGCACGATGATTCAGCAATCCGGCTATCGCCTGGATACGCAGACCGCCGCCGCGCTGGCGTTTCTCAAGCGGCACCACGACCAGCCGTTCGCCGCTGCTGGCGATTCCGAACTACGCGCGGAATAACCGCGGCGGCCGGTCGATCGTCTGGATCGCGGAAAAGGACGACGCCCGGCCCGCGAAAACGCCGCGCAAGGCTGAGCCGTGATCGCGCCGCGGCATGACGCCATACCCCTTGAACACCAACTTCAGAAGACAGAAGCAAGGCCGAGCTGTCTGTCACGACATTCGGTATCTTTCTGCGCGAGTTCTCGTCAGCTTAGCCGGCCAGCTCCTGCAGTCCGGTCACCGACGCTTGTCCGGTGCATTTATGCCGAGGAAATCGACCTCGCAGCCCTGGGCAGCCCCACCATCACCCGTGCATCGCATGTCGAACCGGACCAACAGGGAGGCTGGCTGGCCGACCTTTCCCCGGTAGCAGGCCCAAGACTGGGGCCATTCCGCTGCCGGAGCGAAGCCCTAGCGGCCGAGCAGGCATGGCTGGAAACGAACTGGCTGTCAGCAACCTGCTGATCGTTTTATGTGCCGCACACGTTCGACTGTGCGGTACTTAAATGTCTGGTCCGACAGAGAGGCCGTTCCGCCGCTCAGGGTATAGACACCAGTAAGAACTCCCGCGCGGCTGGGTGAAACGGTCCCGACTGCCAACACGACCAAAACAAACGTGCGTAGCAGAATGCGACTCCCCTGCGGCTCAATAGCCAGCGGCCGCAAGCGGCTTCGGAACCGAGTCCGACAAGAAGAGCGGGGCTCTTTAGACAACCAACGACGTACTTGGGGCGGAATCGTTAGCCGCATAGTGTCGCGTTCGTGACTGTTATCTTCATTGGAGGGGTGGCCGCTGCGAACCCCACAGCTTCGACATGTCCCAGTCCTACAGACACGAAGCGTGAAACAAAAACGCCGCCAAGATCCATTTTGCCGCCGCGCTTTGCCCAAAAATGTTAGGACACTCGGCGATTGCCACACCTAAGACTGGATCGCTATTAGGCCATAAGTGTTATATATGGCAGTTGGCAAGGTATTGCGACCCGCTATATCAAATTGACATGCAATGGAAATCTGCCCTGCGGCGACTTACGCCGCAGGATATGAAAAAAAGCCCCGGTCAAAGCGGCGGATTTTTCCTTTGCCATGTTACTATAAAACGGCGCATTAGCGCGGTCGCCACACCGCCGGGTACGTTTCGGAGATACATATTTCGGGCTGCTGACGGTCTTCCCGTTCGCCGTGGCGTTGGACCAAGATCATGAACGCTGTCTCACCCGATGAACTCTTGCGAAGGGCTCAAGCCGGGGATGGTCCCGCATTGGGCGAGCTGCTTTCGGTTTATCGCAACTATTTGTTGTTCTTGGCCAGCATCCAAATCGACCGGCGGTTGCAAGGCAAGGCTGGCGATTCCGATCTGGTGCAAGAGACCTACTTGCGGGCCCACTGCCACTTCCAGCAGTTTCGCGGCCATACCGAGGGGGAGTTCGCCGCATGGCTGCGGGGCATCCTTGTGGGCGTGGTCGCCAACCACGTGCGCAGTTATCTTGGCACGAAACAACGCGATGCCCGGCTGGAGCGTGGCCTGGCCGTGGAAATCGAGGGCGTTTCGGGGATTCTCGACCGGGGGCTAGTGGCCGCAACCAACTCGCCCAGTCAGGACGCTGTTCGTCACGAGTCCTCGTTGTTATTGGCCGAGGCCCTCCAGCGTCTGCCGGAGGATTACCGCCGCACGATCATTCTCCGCGACTTCGAGGGACTGTCGTTTGCCGACATCGCCACCCGGATGGGCCGCTCCGTGGATAGTGTTCAGAAACTGTGGGTCCGCGCGCTAGCCCAGTTGCGCCAGGGGCTGTTGGAGGAGCCGACATGAACGACGATCACCAGATACCGCAGCCGGATGTCGGGGGAGTCGAATCGCCGAAAAGCGACTTGGACGACCCGCGTGTTTTTGACGCGGCGCAGGAGTTCCTAGGCGCCATCGAGGCAGGCCGTCGTCCGTCGCGTGATGCTTTTCTGGCGCGGTATCCCGACATCGCTCCAGCACTGGCGAAGTGCCTGGAGAGCCTGGAGTTTCTGCATCACGATGTCCCTTCGCCCCCGCCCTTGCCGGAGGAACGGTTGGGACCGGAAGCCGACGCGGCGTTGTCGTTGGGTGATTTCCGCCTGCTGCACGAGATCGGCCGGGGCGGCATGGGCGTGGTGTATGAGGCCGTACAACTATCTTTGGGACGGCGCGTGGCCGTGAAAGTGCTACCGTTCGCCGCCGCGCTCGACACCCATCGTTTGCAGCGATTCAGGAACGAGGCGCAGGCTGCGGCACAACTGCGTCATCCGAACATCGTTCCCGTCTATGCGGTGGGGGTAGAACGGGGGGTGCATTTCTACGCGATGCAACTCATCGAAGGCGCTCCGCTCGGTGAATTGATCCGTTACCTGCGACATCTGCCCGACAATTCGCAGGCACGCAAAGCTCCACCACCAGAGAGAGAGTCGCCACTTGATCGGCCGCCGCCGGCAACTTCTACCGCTAGCCACCTGCCGCCTTCTGTGTCTTCGTCGGCCGTCCACTCCGTGGCGACGTCCACGGGCCTGGTTGCTTTGGATGCGACACACTGCAACCACTTCCGCCGGGCGGCCATCCTGATTCAGCAAGCAGGCCGTGCCCTGGACCATGCTCACCAGTTCGGCGTGATCCATCGTGACATCAAGCCCGCCAACCTGCTCATTGACGGCTGCGGCAACCTGTGGGTCACGGATTTCGGCTTGGCCCATGTCCAAACCGACGTGACGTTGACGCGAACCGGCGACTTGCTGGGGACCGCGCGGTATATGAGTCCCGAACAAACGTCGGGGGATCGCGTCGGGATCGACCATCGCACCGACATCTATTCACTGGGTGTCACGCTGTACGAATTCCTGACGCTCGAACCGATCTTCGCCGAGAATGACCACGCTGCCTTGGTGCGGCGGATTCTCGAAGACGATCCACGGCCGCCTCGGTCGATCAACCGGAACATTCCCAACGAGTTGGAGACGATCGTACTCAAGGCAATCGCCAAAGCGCCCGGTGATCGCTATGCGACGGCGGGGCAATTCGCCGACGACCTGCAACGGTGGCTCGACGACCGGCCGATCGTGGCCCGCCGGCCGAGCATTTGGGAGCATGCGGCGCGATGGCGGCGCCGGCATCGCGCCCTCATGCGGTCGGCGGCTGCGTTTTCGCTGCTGGCGGTACTCGGCCTGCTGGCTGGCGCTGTCGCCGTTCTGCGGGAGCACACAAAGACAAAGGCTGCCTATCAGCTTGAGACGGAACATCGCGCCTTGGCCGAGGAGAGCTTCCGGCAGGCCCGCCGGGCGGTTGACACCTTCACGCAAATGAGTGAGGAAGAGCTGGCCGGAAATCCCCGGATGCAGTCGCTTCGCCGCAGGTTTCTCGAAACCGCTTTGCAGTATTACCGTGACTTCGTCGATCAGCGACGTGACGATCCTACCGTGCGGGCCGAATTGACGGCAAGCTCCGACCGCGTGACGCGATTGATTGACGAACTGGCGGCGATCGAAGGGTTCGGTCGCCTTCTGCTGCTGGCCGATACCCGCGTGCGGCAGGACTTGGCGACGACGTCCAATCAAGAAGAGAAACTTGACGCGCTATTGGCCCAACTGGAAAAAGATCGAAAACCGGCCCAGGAAGCTGAGGACACGCCCACACCAGTCGTCCGGCAGCGTCAAATGGGTAAGATACTCCTTTCCTACGAGAAACAAGTCCAATCGCTATTGAATCCGACACAGGTAGAGCGTCTCAAGCAGATCACCAGGCAGCAACAAACGCCGTCCGTGTTTCTGACTGCGGAAATAGTTGCCTTATTGTCCCTGACTCCGGGGCAACGTAATCGGATCGACCTGATTATTGCCGCAGAGGGCCGGGGCGGCCGAAAGCATCCAGCGGACTCTCGTCTTTCTCTTCCGGCTAGAAGCGGCGACGGCAGCCGTCAGGCAATCCGTGACGTGGAGGATCGAGCGACCAGCCGCATTTTGGAAATGCTTACGGTCGAGCAACGCGCGAAGTGGTCGGAACTTGTCGGTCGGCCATTTGCCTACGACCTTCATCGCGGTCCTGAGCAATGGATCGCTCATTGATGTGTCGGGCAGTTAAGAGAACTCTTGCTATCAGACCTGCTACGAAGAGCGTTCGGAGCTATGCCATGTTGTATCTAAAGGAACCGTCCGGCGTCGGCCAAATCTTGGCTATAATGTTTGCCCTGGTGGTCAGCACAGCCATGGGAGGCCAATGGCCGCAGTTCCGTGGTTTTGGTGACGGCATGACCGACGAGAAGCAACTGCCGGTCCAGTGGAGTAGCACGAAAGCAGTTGTTTGGAAGGTGAAAGTGCCGGGCTACGGCTGGTCGTCGCCAGTGGTTTGGGACGATCGAGTGTTCCTCACCACAGCGGTGTCCGAGAACCAACTCCCTCCAGAGCGCAAAGGTCCCGGTGGCGGCAATCCCACTCCCGTGGATGCCGTTTATCGTTGGGAAATACGCTGCCTCGACCGTATGACCGGCAAGACGCTTTGGAAGCAAACAGCCGCCGAGCGCAAACCCGCCACTGGAAATCACGTCTCGAACACCTACGCCTCCGAAACTCCCGTTACCGATGGGTGTCACGTCTACGCTTACTTCGGCATGTGTGGCCTGCTCTGTTGCTATGACGTCGCGGGAAACTTTCTTTGGAAGCAAGCGATCGGACCATTTCGCATGTTCAGCAGTTGGGGAACCGCCAGCTCGCCCGTGCAGGACGAATCCCGCATCTTCGTGCAGTGCGATAACGAAGAGGAGTCTTTCCTGACAGCCTTCGACAAAAGGACGGGGCGGCCGCTGTGGCGCGTTGCTCGGCAGGAAGGATCGGCCTGGAGCACACCCCTGCTCTGGAAGAACCGCAAACGCACCGAACTGGTGCTCTGCGGCGGTCGCGAGATTCGCTCGTATAATCCGGCAACCGGCGCGGTGATTTGGGAACTTGGCGTTCGCAGTGGTTTAGGCGGAGGGTCCGAGGGCGGACCGCTGAGCCAGTCGGGGGGCGGGCCGGGGAGGCCACCTCACCCGCCGAATTGGAACGGTTCCGCACACACCAGTAGGGCCGGTGGCTCCTCCGGGCCCGGCAGAGCGGGACGCGGCATGACCGGTTCGTGCAAGGCATCCCCGGTCGCCAGCGACGACTTGTTGTTCGTCGGCTTCGGTAGCCGCACGCACCAGCAACTGGGCCCTTTGTGGGCTGTCAAGGCCGGTGCCAGCGGCGATATATCGCTCGGCCCGAGCCAGAGGTCCAGTTCCAACATCGCCTGGTTCCGTGACGACGCGGGCCCAGTAATGGCCTCGCCCCTGATCCACCAGGACCAGCTTTACATCGTACCGCGTGATGGAGACGAACTGACCTGCCTCGACGCGAAGACCGGCAGGGAACTGTACAAGCAACCGCTTCCCGATGCTGTGGGTTTCTTCGCGTCCCCTTGGGCCTATGACGGCCGGGTGTTTTTTCTGGACACGGAGGGACGGACCTACGTCATCAAGGCTGGACCTCGATTCAACCTTCTCGGTGTGAATGACGTGCAAGAGCGATGCCGGGCGACTCCCGCTCTATCGCAGGGGGCAGTTCTTCTGCGTACCATGGAAAGTCTTTACTGCTTCAGCTTCGGCACGGCACGACCATCGTCCACCAGTCGCAAGACATTTCCGTCGTCGAAGCGATCCTTGAACCGTGCTCATTTAGGAGATTGACCGTGCATTCCCACCACTTTCGTGCCTTTCGGCCTTCATGTCGGATAGTTTCCGCATTCGTTTTGCTCGCATTGGCGTCTTCTTGGCATCTGCCGTCTTCGGCTCAATCGCCTCGCAGCCCCGCAGACACCGATTATCCAACCAAGCGGCGTCCAGGAGGAGGCATCGATAAGTTGGAACAGATCATCAAGCAGTCGCAACTGACCGATGAGCAGAAGACCAAGATCGAGGCACTGTTTGCTGCGGCACGCCAGCGGCTCAATGCAGGGGGCTCTACCGCCGGCGGCAATCCAATGCGGGCCAACGCCAAGGCCTACGACGATCTTCGGCAAGGCGTCGAATCGCTTCTCAATGAAACCCAGAAGAAACAACTCCGCGCGGAAATGGCCCACGGGACGAATGATCCGGGCGCGGCCCGGGGTGGGCCAATTACCAGGCTTCGCGAGAATCTGCAACAAGTGGGACTTACAGATAAACAAAACAGCAAGGTCCAAGACCTCGTCTTGGAACTACGGAGCAAGATTCCTGCTATCTACGATGAGACCGGCAACGACAGCCATGCCCGAGGCAAGAGAATCCACGATCTGACCGAGAAATACCGTGAGAAGATCATCGGTTTATTGACCCCGGAGCAAAAAGCCAAGTTGGATACTCTGATGTCGAGACAACATGGGGTCAGCGGCTTCCGTGCCGAAAAGCCCTAGTTGCGATGGCAAACGCCCAGCTTTGCCGCAATGGCGGCGACGAACGCGCTACAGTGGCTGTGCGGTCGGCCATCGGTGACCGGTGGCTCCAGCGGCGCGCCGGTCCGCGAGTTCACGCGCTGCCCGGCGTTCCAGCGATGCTCGACATCCATTTTGTCGAGCACAGCAGCCACGTGTCGACCCTCGTGGGTATCCACAGGCCAGGCCGGCCGCAACGCGCCCACCAGCAGCGTCAGGTTGCTCGATAGGCTTTTGACGCCCGCCACGCTAAAGTGGGTAACATGCCTTTGAGGGCTCCTGGCATCGCATTTACGGGCCGGACGGCCAGCCTGGCTCCTTTGGTCAGCCGGCCGCCCGCAAGGCAGCAGGAGGCCGCTGGCGCTCCTTTGGCGCTTCTTGCCGGGTTCTTGAGGGGTTCGGACCCGGTTTAAGTGCTGGCCGAGGACTGGACCAAGGCAGCAGGTGCAGGAAGGGAAGTCACTCGGCGGGCGGCGACCATGCCCACGCTATATATTGTCGCCGGCAAAATAACACCGCCAACCGTGGGACTCTGCGGCGAAGCAGGGACTGTGTCGAAGGCGGATGGTAACGGGAGGGGTGGGTACGGGCAAGACGGCGGTTCGCCAACCAACCGGCAGTTGGGCGACTAACGGTCGCGTGCAGCGATCCGGTGGATAGCAATTTCTGAGCAGCGACGTTTCAATTCGGGACGGGCATCAACTTGATGGAGGAGGTCAGGCCATCCTTGCATCGGAAATCGGCCAGCGAAACCTGCTGACCATTGTGGGCCTCGCGGATGAAATCGGGGGCGGGTTGGCCCAACAACTCAGACATCATCTGCGTCCCCCTCGTCGTCAGCACGTCAGCCCTGTTGATGGCGGCTCAGCTTCGACGCTGGCAACAGTTCTTGAACTTTCGGCCACTGCCACAACGGCAGGGATCGTTGCGTCCGATCTTACCCGTGCGTTGCGAAGACGTTGAACCGGAGTCGTGGCGGAAGTTGGGGCCGGTGTAGGCCACCCGTTCTGACATGCCCGCTCGCAGGCACGCACGAATGACGAAGGTCGCCAGGTCGGCCATGCGCTCCGGTGAAAGGCTTCGATAGTCTTGCGGTGTGCCGCCAAAACGTTTTCGCAACTCCGGCGCAAGTGCTTCAAGCGTGTCGGCCGACATCGGGAGTGCGGTGCCGGTCGTCATCCAGAATTGGTCCATCTGATAGACGTAGCTCGCCAATACGAAATGGCGCAGTGCAGTTTGGCTGAAGCCGACGTCGATCAGCAAGCCAGTCTCGCCCCGGAGGACGTCACGCACCTCCAACCCGAAGTCGGGGTACACCTCCTTGACCTGAAAGACGCTGTACCACGCCTGGGAGGTTGCCTGTAACCAGTGCGTTTCGACCGAATCGGACGGTGGTGAGTGCTGGAGATGACGCTGGATGGTGTTTACCCCGCCACGGCGGATGTGGCGAATGGCATAGTCCATCAGCACCGACGATGTGTCCTCGGTGTCGAAGTGCAACGTGTTGCCTTTGAGTACCCCCAGGTTTCGCCCGGCCTCCAAAAGGGCTTCACGGTCCAGGGATTCAACCATCGCCTTGTTCAATCGAAGTCCGATCTGCCGCATCCGCTGGTAGGCCGCCAACATATCGTCGCGAGCCTGCTGCGTGATCACTTCCATGGCCCTCACTCTCCCTCTACTGGTATCCGTTTCTGTTCGTTTTGCCGATCCAACCGGGTCCGGTGCTAGCCATTTCCACGGTTGGCGATGCCCACATTTTAGCCGAAGGGCGCTGACGGGAACACCATCGGCGGTGCCGATGCATCCTCCCGGACCAACCGCTGAATTGACGCGAAAAACGCGTCATAAGTCCTTGGTCAGATCGCATCGCCATTGCGAATTGGCCAATTTGCCCTCTGACGACGCGAAATCGGCCTCTCAGCCGATTCACGTCGTCGTGGTACGTCGTTGGCGTGAGTCCTGACAGACTCATCGCTAGTGATCTTCGGTTCACGCCTCGCGCGTGCGGGGCGGTTCGTGTTTCTACAACACGGCCGCTCCGCAAGGGGCGGCCTTAGCTATCAGAAGGAGGTCGCCCATGATTGCTTCCATCAAGCGTCCACGTCCCCAAGCGTCGGCACCGGCATGGCACGCCGGGTTCCTGACGATGCTACCCACGATTTACAGCTATGCACGGGGTGCGTTCGCCCATCTCAATCCCGAGGCCCGGCAAGACATGATCCAAGAGGTCGTTGCCAATGCCCTCGTCGCGTACGTCCGGCTGTACCAGCAGGGCCGCGTCGCCCTGGCCTATCCAACCGTCTTGGCCCGCTACGGCGTGGCCCAAGTCCGCGACGGTAGGCGGGTCGGGGCCAAGTTGAACATCAAGGACGTGCTAAGCAAGTATTGCCAACAGCGGAAGGGCGTTGGTGTCGAGAGGCTCGACCGCTTCGACGAGGAGGAGAACCAGTGGGCCGAGGCAGTGGTCCAGGATACCCGCACGGCTCCCGTGCCCGAGATCGTCGCCTTCCGCTGCGATTTTGCCGACTGGCTGGCCAGCCTTTGCCGGCGCGACCGGCGCATTGCGGAGTCACTGGCGATTGGCAACCGCACCAGCGACGTCGCCCAGCGCTTCGACGTGAGCGCGGGCAGAGTTTCGCAGTTGCGCCGCGAATTAGCCACGTCGTGGAAGGCCTTCGTCGGCGACACGCCGGCGACCGATACTGACCCGCCCACCGGCTAACGTGATGGACGTCCCTGGCCGCCCTGCTCCCATGTGGGCAGGGCGGCCATCTCGCTTCGGAGCCCAAGTATGAAGCTCATTTCATCCCCGATTCTCTGGGCCATCGCCAAGCTGTGTGCCATCCTGGCCACGATCCTCGGCTGCTCGTCCAAGATTACCCCCGATAAGCCCCGTGAAATCCACTGGCAAGGCCAGGAGAGCGGCTACCAGGGCACCACGGTGGTGCCAGCCGGCAATGGCACCAACAGCGGCAGTACGAAGTAACACAACCCCGAGCCTACCCATCATGCGAACCACCATTGTTCTCCTCGTCGCCCTGACAACCTCCCTGGTCGGCGTAACGCTCCTTCTGCCTCGTCTCCAAGCCCTTCCCTCGCCAATCTCCGTACAGGGCCAGGGACCCACAGTCCAGAGGCTCGAACGCCTTTTCCATCTGGTCACCACCCGCGCTGCGATCGCCGACGTGCTGGTTGGTGAGGGCGAGGGTTGCCGCGGTGCCTGGTTGATCCGCGGCGATGCGTTGATCGGCGTGGACTTGAGCCGCGCAGAGATCCTTGATAAAGACGACGAAGCCCGGCGGGCCACGGTCCGGCTGCCGCCGCCCGAGGTCATGCAAGCCAGGGTGGACCACCAACGGACGAAGACCTGGCAGGTCAGCCGCATGGCCTGGCTGCCTTGGAATGCCGACCAGGACCGATTGAGGGATAGCGTGATGCTCCAGGCACAGCAGCTCGTGGCCCAGGCGGCAGGCTCCGCCGAGAGCATCCAGCAGGCAAAGGCGGCCGCCGCGGCCATCATCACGGGCTTCTATGGCGAAGTGGGATGGTGCGTACAGGTGACATGGGCTTCGGAGGCAGCGGGCCGGCCTTGATCCCACGTCAGCCTCGCACAACCGTCCGCGACAGCCGTTTGGCGGCGGGAGCCTCTCAACCGGCCGCCCATGCCTCTATGGCCCCTGAGGAGCGCCTGGAGCGCGGTCGGGCCGGCCACAGCCGGGATTCTCTGTATGTCCCTTGGGGGAGAGGGGTTGCTAGCCCTTCGTCGCGTCCCAAATCTGCAGCGTCTTTCAAAGCCGCCGAGATGATCCATCGGCCGTCCGGGCTAAAGGCCGCGAGTATTACCCCCGCTATCTGCCCTTTCGCCCGGGAATTTCTTGACGCATCGATGCGTCCCAGACCTTCAGCGTCTTGTCATCACTTCCCGAGACGATCCGCCGGCCGTCCGGGCTGAAGGCCACGCTAGTAACCGCTTCTGCGTGTCCCTTGAGCGTGAAGGTTTCCTGGCCCGTCGACACGTCCCAGACCTTCAGTGTCTTGTCATCGCTTCCCGAGACGATCCGCCGGCCGTCCGGGCTGAAGGCCACGCTCGTAACCCCTCCGGCGTGCCCCCTGAGCGGGAGGGTTTCCTGGCCCGTCGACGCGTCCCAGACCACCAGCTCCGATGCCCACATCTTTCTGTTAACCGACCCGTACAATTTCTTCTTATCACTCCCCGAGACGATCCGCCGGCCATCCGAACTGACGGCCACGCAATCAACCCATCCCGTGACGTCTAAGGGCGTCAACATGAGATCTCTATGGCCTGTCGACGCGTCCCAGACCCTCAGCCTCCCGTCCCGACTTCCCGAGACAATCCGCCGGCCGTCCGGGCTGAAGGCCACACTCAAAACCGCATCGTTGTGTCCCTTGAGCGTGAGGGTTTCCTGGCCCGTCACCGCGTCCCAGACCTTCAGCGTCTTGTCATCACTTCCCGAGACGATCCGCCGGCCGTCCGGGCTGAAGGCCACGCTAGTAACCGCTTCTGCGTGTCCCTTGAGCGTGAAGGTTTCCTGGCCCGTCGACGCGTCCCAGACCTTCAGTGTCTTGTCATCGCTTCCCGAGACGATCCGTCGGCCGTCCGGGCTGAAGGCCACGCTAGTAACCGCTTTTGTGTGTCCCTTGAGCGTGAGGGCTACCTGGCCTGTCGACGCGTCCCAGACCCTCAGCGTCTTGTCAGCGCTGCCCGAGATGATCCGCCGGCCGTCCGGGCTGAAGGCCACGCCATGAACTTCGGCTTCGTGCCCCGTGAGCGTGAGGGTTTCCTGGCGTGCCGCCGCATCCCAGACCTTCAGTGTACCGAAGCATCCAGAGACGATCCGCCGGCCGTCCGGGCTGAAGGCCACGCTAAAAATCGAATCTTTGTCTCCCTTGAGCGTAAGCGCTACCTGGCCCGTCGACGCGTCCCAGATCTTAAGCGTTCCGTCATCGCTACCCGAGACGATCCGCTGGCCGTCCGGGCTGAAGGCCACGCTCCAGACCGATCCCGCGTGCCCGTTGAGCGCGAGGGTTTCCCGGCCCGTCACAGCGTCCCAGACCTCCAGCGTGCCGTCCCGACTTCCTGAGACGATCCGCCGGCCGTCCGGGCTGAAGGCCACGCTGATGACCCATTGGCTGAATCCCTTGAGCGTGAAGGTTTCCTGGCCCGTCGACGCGTCCCAGACCCTCAGCGTCCCGTCCCGACTTCCCGAGACGATCCGCCGGCCGTCCCGGCTGAAGGCCACGTTCCAAACCCCTTCCGCGTGTTCCCCGAGCGTACGAGTTTGGCCCGTCGACGCGTCCCAGACCCTCAGCCTCCCGTCCCGACTTCCCGAGACAATCCGCCGGCCGTCCGGGCTGAAGGCCACGCTCCAAAGCCCTTCCGCGCGTTCCCCGAGCGTAAGGGCTTCCTGGCCCGTCGATGCGTCGAAAACCCTCAGCGTCCCGTCCCGACTTCCCGAGACGATCCGCCGGCCGTCCCGGCTGAAGGCCACGCTACCGGAAGCGTCAGCGTATCTCTTGAGCGTGAGGGTTTCCCGGCCCGTCGCCACGTCGAAAACCTCCAACGTTCCGTCATCGCTGCCCGAGACGACCCGCTGGCCGTCCGGGCTGAAGGCCACGCTCCTTACCGCATACAACACGCCCGCATCCCCGCGTACCGTGAGCGCCATTCTCCACTTACAAATGTCCGCCAATAGATACCGATGCTCCCAGCCGCGAAGATCCAATGCACAGCCCTCCAGCAAACCCTCTGCGCCCGCGATATCACCTTCAGCAATATCTCGCTGCGCGACGCCAATCCTGACAGCATATTCGGCCATGCGGGCCCGCTGTAACTGGGTCTCGACCTCTTTGGTCTCGCCTTCCGCCTCACGTCGGTTTACGATCGCAAGAAAACACATGACGCTGGCCGTCAATCCGCCGGCAACTGCCACCAGGGTCAGCACGCACAGGGCGGCGATCGTGAGGCGGCGCAGGTGGGTCCGCCGGCGCGCCGCCGCCAGGGATGTGGCAATGAACTCCCTCTCGGCCACATCCAAAGGAAAGCCGGCCGATTGCAGTTGCAGTCCCTCCTCAAGCGGTTTGCCGGTCTGGAGCAGGAGATCGGTCCGTCGGCCCGCCTGAACCCAACGCGCCGCTTCAGCGCCGACGCGGCCGTGGATGCGCAGCAACTCCCGGTCGTCGCGCAGCCAGTCCACCAACGGCTGCCAACGCCTCAATAGCGCCTCGTGCGTGACCTCGACCACCGGCGTGCCATGGTCGGTTTTCTTGGCGGTCAGCAGCCGTGCGGCAACGAAAGCGTCCACCAACTGCCTCGCCGGGGATTTCTTGGAGTTCGCTTCAAGGGGCCCACCTTCGCGGGTCTCAGGTGTGTCCAGCGGGGCCTGTTTGCGGGTGGGAGTCTCCTCGTCATCGCCACCGATCGTGACCAATTGGCGAAAAACCTGGGGCAGCGCGGCTTTGGCCTCCACGGGCAGCCCCGCAAAGACCTCATCGGCCCGCCGTGCCAAAGCCCCCTCCATGCCGCCGAGATCCCGATATGCCTGCAAAGTCAGCGTGTTTCCCGAACGAAGCCGATAGAGCTCATCCAGCGTGAACTCCAGCAGCGGCAGGCTGTCGCGGTTGGCCGCGGCCGCATCGCGCAAGAGATCGTCCAGCCGCTGGCCGGTCTGCAAATCCTCCGGCTCAAACTGCAAGCCGGCCGCCAATGTCGGACGCCGCACCAGTTGAGCGATCTCCGAGGCGTCGGGTGGCTGCACGTCGTATTGCCCAGAGCCCGCCTTCAAGTCCACTAGCGCGGGGATCTCCGCGCAGCGGTGGTAGAAGTCGCTCCGCAGCGTGGCGATGACCCACGTCTGGCCGCTCTGGGCCAGCGCAGCAATCGCGCGGAAGAAGGCCGTGCGGTGGTCCGGCGAGAGATCGCCGGCGGTGAACAGCTCTTCGAGTTGATCGAGAACCAGCACCAACCTTGCCGCGGGTTGCACGGGGGAGGATTCGGCCTTCACCAAGTGGCTGGCGGCCTGGGCCAGAGCCCCTTTGATCAGGTAGGGAGCTGCCTCGGGATTGCAGCGCAGCATGTGCGCCAGTTGCTCGGCCGTGGTACCGTCGCTACCAAGCTCGGGCAGGGCCTCCTCGCGCCGCAGGGCCGTCGCCAGTCCGTCGAACAGATCGCCGGAGCGCTCCCCGGGCCGCAAGACGGTCCTTCGCCACAGCCCGACCCCTTCTACCACCCCAGGCTGCACCAGGTCCGGCAAGACGCCGGCCCGCACCAGCGAGGACTTGCCGCAGCCGCTTACGCCCAGGACCAAGAGAAAGGCGTGACCCTCGGCCGCCTGCCGCTTCAGGCGTTCCAAGATTTCGCCGATCGCCCGGGTGCGGCCGAAGAAGATGGCGTGGTGCTCAAACTCGAAGACTTGTAGCCCGCGGAAGGGACTGCCCTCGGTCCAGGTCGGCCGTACGACTACCTCCCGATTCTCGCGGCTAACGCCGAGCTTCTGCAAGCGGTCTTGGATCAGCTTACGCAAGTGATCTTCTAGCCGCGTTTCGAAATCGGCCGTGTTTTCAAAGGGATGGAACGCCGCGGTCAGCGTGCCGTCCTCGCCGTGGAAGAATCGCTCGACGAACTCGTCCAGCAACATCTTCTGCGTCAGCGCTTGGCTCGCCGCCTGGGTGTCTTTCAAGCTCACCAGCGGTTCGGCTGTCTTGCGGTACACCAGCAGATCGGGCACACCGTGTTGCTTACGCCCTTCGAGGGCATCTTCAAACTCGAATTCCGTGCCCGAGTTATACGGGGAGCCATCTGGATGTTTGAACTGCGGCGGTAGCCGCGTACCTAGCCGCGACCAGAGTACACAGATCACGATGTCCGTTTCCGCCGGCCGGATAATCTGTGTTTGAAAGGTACCACTGGCCAGCAAGGGCTCGTGTTCCCAGAAAATCGATTCGATCCTCGCGTCGGGCGCGAACTCGGTGGCCAGGCGATCGAGGACCCGCTTGGCGATGAGCCGCTCCTCGGCAACGTCGCCGGGCGATGACACGAACACCTTGAGTTCAGGGCGGCCTGAAGAAACAGATGAGTCTTGGTTCACTCGCCTACCCCATGATTCAGCGTGGCTTCTCGGCGCACGTCCCACTGGAAGAGGAGCGATCGGCACACCCCCTGCAACCAGCCGGCAAATGGCCAGTGCTCTCAGTTTGATACCTGCCGGCTCCATTGGCAACGGCACCCACACGAGGGGGCGACGGTGTATCCGGCAAAGAATTCACGGGACGGCGTGCAGGCGGTCATCGCGTCCTTGGGCAGCCGCTGCTCCAGCTTCGGCATCTCGTGCCGCCGACGAGTCTCACGCCCGGCTGCCCAATGCCCTTTCTGCGGCTCCCAGGAGCGTCTGGAGCGTGTTGGGGCTGGTGAGGCTCCTCCCCAGACGTCCCGTGGCTCCGGCTCCTCTAGCGGCCAGCCAGGAGCCTTCCTGAGTTCTTGTTCTTGCTGGGGGCACGTATCCCCAGCAAACCCTACCTTTCACCCACGAGGAAATCGACTATGCCCATGACCATCCGCACCGGCTTGGCGAAGAAAATCGGCCTGCGGGATTACGGTTCACTCGGTGCGACCTGCGAAGTGACCTTCGAGGCCGACCATAACCTGCTCGACCGTGACCTTGAGGGCTTTCAGCAGCGAGTCAAGAACGCCTTCACCGCCTGCCGCCAGGCCGTGCAGGACGAACTGGCCCGCCAGCAGCAGGCCGAAAGCGCTACGTCGTCCAACGGTCCCACAGCAAGCGCCAACGGTCCCAACGGCAATGCTCAGGCGAACGGCAATGGCCACGCCAACGACAACGGCCACCACAATGGAACGACGGGCCACGCGGCGTCCGAGAAGCAGTTGGCCTTCGCCCGCCAGCTCGCCAAGGCGATTCCCGGCCTGGGCATCCGCCGCCTGGAAACCCTGACACAGAAGATGTACGGCAAGTCGTTGGTGGCCCTGACCAGCATGGACGCGTCGGGGTTGATCGACACGTTGAAGAGCATCAAGGACGGCGACATCGACCTGAGCCAGGTGCTGGAGGGATCGACGCCATGAGTACCGCACTGCTTGGCTTCGAGTCGGTCCAGGAGCGGCCGAGCGGGGTGTGGGACTATATTTCACCCTCTCGCCTTAACTGCTGGATCAAATGTCCGCTCGCGTTCAAACTGCGATACTTAGACGGCATCAGGACGCCGCCCAACGCGAACCTGTTCGTCGGGAAGGTCGTGCACAGTGCCATGGAGCTGTGGTACAGGCACCACCAACTGGGCATTGCCATCGAAGCCGCCGACATCACCCGACGCCTTGTCGAATCGTGGAGCCGAGCGGCCGAAGAGGAATGCATGACGTTCGCGTCGGCCGCTGACGAGAAGGTCTTGCAAGAGCAGGCCCTTGGCCTGGTGACGGCCTACCTGAACCAGGTGCCCGCCAACGAAGCCCGGCCGATGGCGGTCGAAACGACGTTGGAGATGCCTCTGGTCGATCCCAGCACCGGCGAGAACTTGGGCATCCCGTTGCTGGGCATCGTGGACTTGATCCTCGATGCGTCCGAAGGTCCGCTGGTTGCCGACTTCAAAACCAGTAGTCGCAGCAGCGAGCCGCTGGAAATCACCCACGAGATCCAGCTCAGCTCGTATGCGTGGCTGTTCCGGCAAGTTCAGGGCCGGTCGGAATCGGGCCTGGAGATTCGCTCGCTGATCAAAACCAAGTCGCCCAAGATCGAGATCCACCGCTATCCGGCCCGCA